>OLPC01001521.1_pt1 | contig 19810 bp, 19 predicted proteins | sample 1672341 | NCBI WGS metagenome assembly OLPC01 (sample SAMEA3136673, study PRJEB25190) | human gut metagenome | reverse complement strand
TGCAATTGGACCCCTAAGAGGAATGTAACCATTCCTCCAGGATAACCATCCTGTGTGCTTAGGACTATTCAACGCTCAATGTTCAACTTGTTATTGCAATTTGCGACATTCTTCTGATACATGGAGAGATCCACTCCGCGAATGGTCCCGTCGCTGATGTTCTCAATCTTCGAAAACTGATTCCATGCCGAGTTCTGTGCCGAACCCTCCGCAGTGTCTGCAAACACAGCTCCCGATGGCACGGAAAAAACCATGGACAGGCACAAAATCATCGCCACAGCGAATCGTTTTCTGCACAATCGATTTAACATTTCTTTTCCCCCTTTTCTCATTATCGATTTTCTCAATAACTCTGTTTAATTTTACTATATGTAACATCCTTGGAAAATAAACTCCTGGTTTACTATCTGTTTGAATTTCAGAACATCTCCTCCGGGCGCCTCCGCCGAAAGATTCTTATTTTTGTGGGCGTATTTCTTGAACAATTCCCCGGCAGGTGGTATATTTATTGAGTCAAGTCTTATTATGCATAATAAAAGAATGGAGTTATGAAAATGAAGGAATATACCCCGGTTAAAGAAGGTAAAGTTCGTGAGCTCTACGATGCGGATGACAGCCTGATTATGGTTGCTACCGACCGCATTTCTGCGTTTGACCATATTCTGCAGAACGATATCGTAGACAAGGGCGTGGTTCTGACCCAGATGTCCAAGTTCTGGTTTGATTTCACCAGCGACGTGGTTCCGAATCACATGATTTCAACAGATGTGAATGATATGCCGGAATTCTTCCGGAACGAGAAGTTCGAAGGCCGCAGCATGATGTGCCGTAAGCTGGAGATGCTCCCGCTGGAGTGCATCGTTCGCGGATACATCACCGGAAGCGGTTGGGCAAGCTATCAGGAAACCGGCGAGGTCTGCGGAATCAAGCTGCCGGAAGGACTGCAGGAGTCCCAGCAGCTGCCGGAGCCAATCTTCACTCCGAGCACCAAGGCTGAAATCGGCGATCACGATGAGAACATCTCCTATGAGAAGAGCATCGAAGTTCTGGAGAGAGATTATCCGGGACACGGCGAAGAGTACGCTGCCAAAGTTCGGGATCTCACCATTTCCGTATATAAGAAGTGTGCGGACTACGCACGGGAACACGGCATCATCATCGCCGACACCAAGTTCGAGTTCGGACTGGACGAGAACGGCGAGATCGTTCTGGCAGACGAAGTGCTGACACCAGACAGCTCCCGTTTCTGGCCACTGGAAGGCTACGAAGTGGGCAAGTCCCAGCCGTCTTACGACAAGCAGTTCGTTCGTGACTGGCTCAAGGCAAATCCGGACAGCGACTACAAGCTGCCGCAGGATGTCATCGACAAGACCATTGCGAAGTACAAGGAAGCTTACACGCTCCTGACCGGCAAGGAACTGTAAAAACAAATGCATACTGTTCGGGCGATACCGATTCATCGTTGGTGTCGCCCTTATTTGTCTCAGTAGCTCAGGGGACAGAGCACCGCTCTCCTAAAGCGGGTGTCGGAGGTTCGAATCCTCTCTGGGACACCATAAAACAAAGCCGAAAGTCCTTTATTTCCAAGGGCTTTCGGCTTTTCTTTCAGCAATGTTACAATGCATTGATTTCTAATTCCATTCCTCTGCTAACAGGAAATCGCGGATATTGCGGTGCTTGATTCCGTTTCTGCTCATGTCTAACTCATCCAAAGAAACAACATATTTCGGGTAGTTGTCGCGGATATTGTCATACGCGCCGAACTCACGCCGGACGGTCTCATCGGATGCCAGCAGATAGGCAACCTGAACATATAGTTTTTCTCCACTCTTGTCACATACAAAGTCGATTTCCTTGTCTCCGGTTCTGCCGACTGTCACTTTGTAGTCCCGGCGCAACAACTCCAGATACACGATGTTCTCCAAAATGAGGTTGATATCACGCATATTGCCGCCGAAAACAGCCTCCCGGATGCCGTGGTCGGCAATGTAATACTTCTCATTGGAGGCGAGAATCTGCTTTCCCTGCAAGTCCTCACGTTTGACCTGATAGAACAAATATGCGTCGCAGCAGTATTTAATGTAGTTCAGGATGGTCTCCGGTGCAACGGTTCGCTTCTCGTTTTTGAGGAACTTCGCCAGAGAGGTTGCGGAGAATGTCGTACCCACATTCGCAATCACATAAGCGATGATGCGTTCCAGCAAGTCTACGTCACGAATCTTGTTCCGCGTCACAATATCCTTGAGTTGGACAGAGTTGAACAGGTCATGAAGGTAGAGTTTGGATGGAGCATCCTCGTAGCGGATGTTGGCAAGGTACGGCATACCGCCAGCTAATAGATACTTCTGAAAGCATTTCTGAATCGGCTCATCCGGTGCGATGGGACGGTACAGTTCCAGAAATTCCGCGAAAGAGAAGGGGTAAATAACGAACTCCACAAAGCGTCCGCCGAGATAGGTGGAAAGCTCACCGGACAAAAGTTTTGCGTTTGAACCGGTGATATAGATGTCGCAGTCAAGGGATACCCGGAGGGAATTGATACACTTCTCCCAGTCTTTTACCTCCTGAATCTCATCAAAAAACAGATAGACTTTGCCGTTAATCTCTGCGGCTCTCTTGGTAATCTCATCATGCAGTGACTTTGCGGTTTGCAGATGAGAGAAGTTCAAATCCTCAAAGTTGATAGAGATGAACTGAGCAGAGCTGATACCGGACTCCACAAGCTCCTCTTTTATAAGCTCCAGCATAACCGATTTACCGCACCGGCGAATGCCGGTCATGACCTTTATCAGCTCCGTTCCGATAAACGGACGAATCCGCTTCATATACATTTCACGTTTAATCATAATCATAAGCCTCCTTGCCTGTGGTTGAACATAGCGTAACACATTTACGGCTGAAACTCAATGGCATATTCCGGAAATTGTAAGATATAACTGATAAAATCTATATTTCTATAAAGCCGACAGTTACGAACGAAAAATTTCAGAAGAGCGTACACGATGAATCCTAAGAAGCAGGGGCTGTCGCATTAACAACAAATAAGACAGCTCCATTCACCTTCACCGCTTCCTCTATTTGAAGCGGATGCTGTATTGGTCGATAAAATAATCGTCTGTTTCCGTAACAACATGCTGCTGTCTTGCCGCAAAAACAGATTCTCTGCCTATTTCTATATTCTGTGGTCAGTTCTGCCGCCAGTGCATCCATCATGGCGGTACCATATTCGGCTCTCTGATTGCCGTCCTGCTCCTGCTCTACAATGCATCTGCCCACATTCCAGTAGGTTAATACCATCGCGCAGCTTGTGGCATTGTATGCACTTTCCATGCTGGAGGAAATAATGTCTTTTACATCATCAGGTAAAGCCCGTATAATGGTGTAAATTAGAAAATAAAAAATGAGCCATCCGCTCAACCTTTAGATATAATGTAGGTTAGCTAAATCAAAAAACACCAAGGGGGTTTATACAAATGGCTCAACTTAATATTACCTTGAATCAAGAAATTAAAAGAGAAAACTGAAAAAGAAGCTACTTCAGATGATCTCTTTGAGGATTAAGGAAAGGACCCCACTGTAATGAGAATCAGCTACAACAAACTATCGAAACAATCGACGATTAACGGAGGTATCTTATGAAATTACTATATTCAAATATTCTTCCACTTGGAACAGCGGATAATCAGCAGACAATTGCAGACTGCTTTGAAGAACAGCTTTCAAAATCTGACCGCATAGAAATTGCTGTAGGTTATGTATCTCGTGCATCACTGAATGAGCTGGACTGCCTTGTTGAAAAATATCATATCAGAAATATTTGTCTGAATATCGGAATGTATTATATAGAAGGCATGCCAGAAGGCTCTTATCATGCAGCACTCAAGCTAAATAAGAAATGGATTGCAGATGGAATAGGCGAAATCCGCATAATTCGTACTTTTAAGTATCACGGCAAAGTATATTGCTTCTATAAAGACGGAGAACCTTTTGCGGCAATCATGGGATCTGCTAATTTGGGAGTTTTGAAGATGGAGGCCTCCAATCGCAGACAGTACGAATTATCATCTTTAACAACAGAATCTGATGAATGTAAAGAGATATCAGAGCATGTTCTCCGATTAAAAATGCCAAATTGCTCTGCAAATATTGGTGACATTACCGATGTGCCTCTTATTTTTGAAAAGAATACTGCTCTCTCTGGCATTGAACTCGTTACAGAAGTTCCGCCTTCAAATGTGGAATTCTACAAACGATGCATGGCATATATGTCTTTCCTTCTTCCTCTAAAAGTTCCTGCCGCTGACGAGCGCCACATGGATGACGGAAAACACTACACAAAATCAAATGTAAATGTTTGCTATGCCGCACCAAGAAGCAAGAGAAAATCTCGTGACTGGTTTGAAACCCAGCTTACGGTTGCAAAAGAAATCACCCGCACTGAAGGATATCCGGAAAAGAATGTTCCATTTTTCATTGTCACAGATGATGGCTACTGGTTTAAGGCTCATACTACAAGTGATGGAAATAAGCAGTTCAGTGCTGTTGGCGATGAGTTGATTATGGGGCGATGGCTTAAAGGCCGACTTGCCGCCGCCGGTCTTATTTCTCCTGTAAATGACACTCAGCTTGACACTGACCGCAAAGGGATGATTACAAAAGAAATCCTGCAGGAATACGGCTGTGAAAGCCTTTATCTGAAAAAGACTGGACAGACAGCTCTTGATGAAGATGGAACTGCGCTTGATGTTTGGATGCTTTCATTCAAACCAGAGAATCAGGAAGGAGATGGAAAATAATGCCTTATTTAAAGAATTACCTTGATAAAATTATCGAACGCGGAAATGTTGGACTTGCAGAATCAATCTCCAATACTGCAGAGACGGTGGGAAATAATTATCTGAAAAATTTCTCCTTCACTAGTCACGAAATTGGTTTATTGCTTGGCAATGTACAGTCTGGCAAAACAGGACAGATGTTTGGAATAATGAGCAAAGCTACTGATCTCGGCTTTCCAGTTTTTGTTCTTCTTACTACAGATAATGTCGTTCTTCAACAGCAGACACTTGACCGAGTAAAAGCTGATTTAGACGGGTTCTGTATCTGCGGAGAAAATGATGCACAAATATTTGCAGACAACAGCCTTATACTCCCTACTATCGTTGTATTAAAGAAGAATGCACGAATCCTAAAACTGTGGGCTAACATATTTAACTCAACTGGGTTTATGCGTGGAAATCCATTGTTCATTGTTGATGATGAGGCTGATGCCGCATCTCTGAATACATTAGTCAACAAAAATCGTCAGTCTTCAATAAACAAATATTTGGAGTCAATTCGCAATGGTGCCGCAAGCAGCTTGTACCTCCAGGTTACAGGAACACCACAGTCAATTTTCCTTCAAACCCGTGAGTCAGGATGGCATCCATTCTTCACTCACTACTTCAAACCTGGAAAGAGCTATCTTGGTGGTGACTTCTTCTTTCCAAAAACAGGAAAACCAGATTGCGTAACATATCTGGATAACTTGAATGAACCAGAAAGAGAAGTCGTAATAAGACATCTTCTTGTATCTGCACAAATATTAGCATCTGGAGGAACAACCTCTACATGCCTGATTCATCCAAGTGTTAAACAAGCTGTCCATCAGAAATTTGCAGATAATATCAAAGCCGAGCTTGACTGGTGCAAAGAAAACTTAACCGGCGACCTTACTGCAGAATTACGGAAACAGCACACTCTACTGACTCCAACTAAATCCAATGCTGTTCCTTTTTCAGAAATAATGAATAAGGTCACAGAACTTTTGAACAATAATGAAATCAAAATTCTTGTTATGAATGGAAAGACAGATGTTGAAAGTTCAGAATATGCATCTGGATGTAATTTCGTTATCGGTGGAAACACACTGGGACGAGGTGTTACCTTCCCTGGTCTTCAGACTATTTATTATACAAGAACTGCTAAGAAACCACAGGCTGACACCATGTGGCAGCACAGCCGTATGTTTGGCTATGATCGTGACCCAGGTATGATGATGGTCTATATTGATGAAAGATTATATAAATTGTTTGCAGATATCAATGCTACAAACAATGCGATTATTTCACAGGTTGAACAAGGCATTGATGATGTGAAAATCTATTACCCAGAAGGACTTAACCCTACAAGAAAGAATGTTTTGGATACGGATCATGTTGCCGCTATATCTGGTGGAACGAATTATTATCCGTTCAATCCAAAGAACAATACTATCAGTCAGATTTCAGACCTCCTCTCCTCTTTTGACGAGGACGAACCATACTACCAGGTTAGTCTTCGTTTAATGAAGGAAGTGCTCTCCCACATTGAAACTGATCCTGATTTTAAACTGCTGTCATTTATGTCTATCATAGATACAATACTTGCAGAGAATCCAACAACTCAGGGCATACTCATTGTTCGGAGAAACAGAGATGTTGCACAAGGAACAGGTGCTCTACTGTCTCCAAATGACTGGCAGCTTGGAGGTTCTTTCCCTCGCAAGGTTGTTCTTACCATGTACCAAGTTACAGGAAATAAGGGCTGGGGTGGCAAAAAACTTTGGGTTCCAAATATAAAACTGCCAGAAGGTGCTATTTACTATGATGTAATTGAGGATTGAAATGACTGATACACATTCAAAGGAAGTACGTAGTAAAAATATGTCACATATCCGCAGCACAAATGAGGACACGCCCAATTTCCTTGGACAGTCTAAAAATCGAAAAAGCAATTTTCATGTCAGTAAAAATACGGATGCAGGTACAATCAACCTTGCATCCGTATTTTTATTTAATCTTCGTCTTTGATATTAGGTTCTACATATTCATATTCTTCTCCGGCAAATGTTCTCAAAATTGCCTCAAAGATTAGTTTTGCGCCTTCGCATGGAACTGCCATACCAATCTGTTTTCTAACCTGTTCCTTTGAACCTTCAAAAATATAATCATCTGGGAAAGTCTGCAGTCTTGCTCTTTCACGGTTTGTTAAAGCTCTTGGCTCTTCCCAATGATAAATGTGTGTTCCTCCTCCGCCTGAGCCAGTTACTGTATAAGAAGGCTTTTCAGGATCGAGTCTCTTGTAAATTGTACTAATTTTAGTCTTAGTGTTAATTTTCAAATCATCTGGCAAATCTACATCCCATACATTCTGTCCAGGTCCAATCAATTTCAGTCTTCTTACTACCTTTTCTGACTGCTTTGTTGACTCATTATTATGTGCATCTGCTGGAATTGGTGGCTCCTCAATTGCCTGACGGCATGTTTTCATCTCTCCTGTTGGTGCAGGAATTCTGAATTCATATGGAAGATCATCTCGAATGCCAATAATGATAATTCTGTGTCTTGCCTGTGGAATCCCATATTCTTCAAACTTATATAAGTTGGGATAAATTCTGTATCCAGCCTCTTTCATATCTGAAAGAATCTTATCAAAGGCTTTTCCTTCATTAACACTTCTCAGACCACCCACATTTTCTGCAAGAAACCACATTGGCCGATACATTTTCAGTACTTCAATTCCATATGTGTATAACGGTCCATACTTCCCTTTGAATCCAAGTTTTGAACCCACAAGTGAAAAATCATTGCATGGAAAACCAAATGCCAGTGCATCAATGGCTCCAAGCTGCGTTAAATCGAGCGTATGCACATCTTCGCAGTAAACACTCTCCGGTGCATCTGGGCATATGTTTCGAGTATAAGTACGGCATGTAGACTCATCAAAATCATTTGCCCACTGATGAACAATGCCAAACTCCTCATTTCCTATATCTGCATGCGTGGCTCCCCAGCCAATTCCACCGGGTCCGCAGAACAATTCTCCTAAATGAAAAATCATTACAATCTATCCTTTCTTCTTTATGATAAAATCGATCTCGCTCTGTACGTGGTTCTTTTCTTCTGAATCAAGCATAGATGTATTCTTAAATCCTGATCGATACTCTTCTAAGTCTGAAGTTTCTAAAAATCCTGCCATAATGAAAAGCGGTATTACCGGTACATCATATAAAACTGCTAGTTTCTTAAGCTCTGTTGCACTTAAGATGTTATCCGCACCATTTTCCGCTTTACAAATGCGAGAATTCGTAATTCCTATTTGAGCATGTACTTTTGCTTGACTCAAACCTTTTATATTTCGTGCTTTTCTTAAATAATCGCCTAATTCACTCATAGTTTCACCTCTTAACCTAGTATAGCATATTCGCTGCGTAAATGAAACATTTTTTTATATTTATGCTGCATTATCGCAGCATAAATCATGTTTCTACCAAATATATCTAACTACAAAATTGCTAAAAACGACCTATAATTCTTAGAACTAAATTTTATCAGCTGTTAGAATATAAGTAGAAATGTACAAACGATTATGTAATAATTATGCACAGCCTTCTCCTGCAGAAGATTCTGTCAATATGTCTTTGATCCGATATGATTTCCCGGTAATATTTACTGCATAGGCATGATGCAGAATGCGGTTTAAAATCGCATCCGCAACGACAACATCATAAAATACGCTATCCCAGTTCTCGAAGTTGTCGACTAACTGGGAGAACAGATTAGAGTCTTCCTTGTCGATTGGCAGATACCCGATCTCCTCGATAAAAGTAAGTGATGTTATGATGCCGGGCAGCTTCAATCCCGACCGTTATCAGATACATCACCGGGATTCTTCCTGTTCCGGAATGAGTATATTCCCTGTGGATGTGGTGAGTCTATCTCCATCACACCTATTGGAATCTCCATCATTTGATGATAAAATGATGGAGATAAATCTGAAATGAAGGAGATTCCTATGAGAGATTTTGATTATATTGCAAGTCCTGCGAAGTTGCTGACACCTGAAATTGTTCAGATGGTTAGCAGCATCCATGAACATAAAGGCAGACAGGAATTATTTCTCGAAGCTAATGTAGATGAGCTGAAAACACTCTTAGAAGTTTCATTAATTCAGAGTACGGGAGCCTCCAATCGAATCGAAGGTATTTTTACAAGCGATAAGCGGTTGGAAGAATTGGTAAGCCAAAAAGCAGAACCTCGCAACCGATCTGAGCAGGAAATTGCCGGTTATCGTGAAGTGCTTTCCACAATTCACGAAGGTTATGAATATATCACTCCAAGGCCGAACATTATTTTGCAGTTACATCGAGATCTGTACTCCTATTCACACGGGGCTGCCGGTGGAAGTTATAAGGACTCCGATAATGTAATTGCAGAAACAGATGCCGAAGGGCATCAGAAAGCACGTTTTATACCAATTCCCGCATTTCAGACTGCTGAAGCGATGGAAGAACTTTGCGCTCGCTTCCTTGAAGCGTGGGAAGCTGACCGCATTGATAAACTGATTCTGACTCCCATGTTCATTCTGGACTTTCTGTGTATCCATCCTTTCAATGACGGAAATGGTAGAATGAGTCGATTGCTCACTTTACTGCTTTTTTATAAGGCGGGATACATCGTTGGGAAATATGTCAGTATGGAAATGCTGATTGAAAAGACTAAAGAAACATATTATGAAGCCCTTCAAGCAAGTTCTACTGGCTGGCATGAGGGCGAAAACAACTATGAGCCTTTTGTTAAGTATTATCTGGGTATCATACTGAAAGCATATAATGAATTTGAAAGTCGTGTAGAGCATTTGAAGCATAGCAGTCTTTCTAAGCCTGATAGAATTAAAGCAGTTATTGATAACAAGGTTGGCAAGATTACAAAGAAAGAAATCATGGAGCTTTGTCCTGATATAAGCAAAGTTACCGTGGAAAGGACTTTGACTAACCTGGTTAAGAGTGGTTATATCGCAAAAGTTGGTGCAGGTCCATCTACCGGCTATGTCCGCATTTAATAAAATATCTCCATCATTTATGAATAAAATGATGGAGATATTTTTATATTGATGGAGATTCAGAAACAGAAAAAGTGAAGAATCCCAAATTCCGGTTACAGCTCCACCATCCGCTTCTTCAGCACCGGATGCATCTTGTACGGAGCCAGCTCCTTCATGGGTTCGATGACAAAGGAGCGGTTGTGCATGTCCACGTGGGGGATGCACAGATCGTCGTCGGACATCACCAGATCATCGTAGAAGATGATATCCAGGTCCAGAGTTCTCGGGCCCCAATGGATGATTCGCTCCCGGCCGGCCTCCGCTTCGATGCGGTGAAGCTCATCCAGGAGTTCGTGGGGGGTGAGCAGGGTGGTGATCCGAGCGGCACCGTTCAGGAAGGACGGCTGATCCGTTACGCCGTACGGCTCCGTCTCAATCAGGGTGGAAACCGCTTCCACATGAATGCCATCCGTGGCATTCATTTTGTCCACCGCCTCTTCAATCAGCGCCCGGGAGTCGCCCAGGTTGGAACCCAGTGCGACAAACACCTCGTGGCGTCTGCGTTCGCAGCTTACCGCAACGGTGCGGAGGGGCAGGCCTACCGGCGCCCAGGGTTTGCTGATTTCGATCCACACGCCGCGGATGCGTTCATCCATCTCCAGCACGGCTTTGGCAACGTGCTCGGCGCAGGCTTCAATCAGGTTAAAAGTATTCTCGGTCATGACCTGCTTAATCCGCTGGGAGACTTCCGCGTAGTTGACGGAATCCTCGATGCGGTCGGAAAGACCGGCCGGCCGGATGTCCACCTCCATCTCGCAGGACACAAGGAACTTCTGTCCCAGTACGTTCTCCTCCGGGAGCACCCCGTGATTTGCGAAAATCTCCAGTTCTTCAATTCGAATAGTATCTTGTCTGTGCATTTTATTTTACCCCGTTAATCGCTTCCATCATCTTGATGGCTCTGACATTCTTCTCCACATCGTGTACCCGGACGAAACCGCAGTGAGCCTGTGCGGCGAGAACCGTGGTCACCAGCGTTCCTTCCTCCCGCTGATCCTTCGGTAGATCCAGCGTCAGGCCGATCACGGATTTTCTGGAGGTGCCCAGCAGGATCGGATACTCCAGCCGGGTAAACTCATCCAGATGCTTCAGGATGGTGAGGTTCTCTTCATAGCTCTTGGCAAAACCCACGCCCGGATCCAGAATGATGGCATCCTTCCGAACGCCGGCCTGCAGCGCAATCTGAGCACTCTTGGTCAGGTCGCCGATCACATCCGGAACCAGATTCTCATATACCGGAACCTCGCGGTTGTGGGAGAGACAGCAAGCCGCATCGTATTTCGCGGTCACCGCAGCAATCTTTTCGTCGTACAGGAAACCCCAGATATCGTTTACCAGGTCGGCACCGGCGGAAAGAGCCGCATCTGCCACGGTGCTTTTGTAGGTATCGATAGAAATCGGAAGGTCAATTTCCTTTTTCAGAGCCTCAATCACCGGAATCACTCGTTCGATTTCCTCTTCATCGCTAATCTGAGTGTATCCCGGTCGGGTGGACTCGCCGCCTACGTCGATGATGGCGGCACCTTCCTCTTTCATTTTTTCCGCATGGGCGAGGGCGCGGTCCAACTTGTTCCAGCAGCCGCCGTCAGAGAAGGAATCCGGTGTCACATTGAGGATTCCCATCACATAAGTTCTATTCGCAAGATTAAATTCTTTGTTGCCGATAATCATTTTTCTATCCCTTCGTTCTTAACCTTCCATTTGCACGTATCTGCGGCCTTGCAGCGAAAACACATTCGGGAGGCTTTGTCCGAACGATGGAGCAGGGCAGCCAGTCCCGAGCCTCCTTCTTCTCCGTGCCCCCGAATGGCCTCCTGAATCATCTGAATTTCCGATTCCGCATATCCGCAGTCTCGAAGAATTCCTTCCGCAATGACCGCACCGGCCTCATCGTGGGAACCGGCGCCTCGGTACTCGGCGGCCCTTCCGATATCGTGGAGGAGCGCGGCGGCATAGAGGATGTTTTTGTCATAATCCAATCCGTCTTCCAACACCTGAATGTAAGAAATTCGCGCCACGTCCAGCAGGTGCTCCAGCCCGTGCCGGCAGTAAATGCGGTCCGCCTCCAGCGCCTCAATCTCGTCCAGCAGCCGATTGAATTCTTCGTTTCGCACAATTCGGTTATATCTTTCGTCCATATCTTCGTCCTAGCGGATGCTCAGCAGGTTGAAAAAACTGTTCTGCAGGCTGTCGTTTCCGGAGAACACGCCGCGAGTGACCACGTTCACCGTCTTCGTGCCCGGCTTCTTCACGCCCCGCATGGTCATGCACAGGTGTTCCGCCTCGCACACCACCATCACGCCCGCCGGATTCAGACAATCCATAATCGCATCCGCAATCTGCGCCGTCATGCGCTCCTGCAGCTGCAGCCTTCTGGCATAGACCTCCACGGTTCTGGCCAGCTTAGACAGCCCCACAACCTCGCCCTTCGGAATGTAGGCGATGTGCACCTTTCCGAAGAAGGGCAGCATGTGATGCTCGCACATGGAATAGAAATGAATATCTCTCTCCACCACCATCTCATCGCTGTCAACTGTGAAAACCTTCGACAGATGCTCCTTGGCATCCACCGTCATTCCGCCGCAAATCTCCTCGTACATCTTCGCAATTCGATCCGGCGTCTCCAACAGCCCCTCCCGATCGGGGTCCTCCCCGATTCCTTCGAGTAGCATAACAACCGCTTTTTTAATTTTTTCTGTATCCACTTCCGTGCTCCTCTCTTTATTCACAGTTTTCGCAATAATTATCTAAAAATAAAATTTCTCAATCCCATCCTTGGCCGACCGAAGCAGGGAGAGCGAGCCGGTCACCAGTACCGCGTCGCTTGTCGCTTCTTTTATGGCAGTCTCGATGGAATCCGATACTTCCGATTTCACACCGACCTTCTCGTACACTGCGGCCAGTTCCTCCTTAGGAAGGCTGCGGCCAACCTCCGGCAAATCGATGCAGATCGCATGGTGCAGCACGCCGCTGAGAATTGCGGCGATTTTCGAATACTCCTTATCCCTAAAAACACCGGTAACGGCGGTGAACTTCGTGTCCGGCCAGCATTCCCGGAGCGTTTCCGCCAGGCATTCCGCCGCCGCTGCGTTGTGAGCGCCGTCCAGAATCCAGATTTTGGAGTCCTTTCGGATAATCTCCAGGCGTCCCGGCCAGCGGGTTTTCGCAAGACCGTTTCGAATGTTCTCTTCCGTAACGGCCGCGCCGGTTCGCTGAAGGGCAGAAGCAACCTCAATGGCTACCGCCGCATTCCGGAGCTGATGCCGGCCCAAAAGCTTAATGAAATATTCTCTTCCTTTATAAAAGAAGGTTTGACCCTCCGGCGTATGTTCCTTGCGGATGCAGTCCTCGGTGTGGGTGATACGGCAACCCATGGACTCGGCCGCCGCCTCCAGGACTTCCATGACTTCCGGATCCTGAGGTCCGGTCACCACGGCAGCGCCCGGCTTGATGATGCCGCTCTTACAGGTGGCGATTTCCCGAAGGGTGCTTCCCAGGATGCCGATGTGATCCATGCTGATGGATGCAAAAGCGCACACCAGCGGACTCTTAATGACGTTGGTGGAATCCAGGTCACCGCCCATGCCGGTTTCCAGCATCACGTAGTCACAGTTTCGTTCCTTGAAATATTCAAAGGCGATGGCGGTCTCCAGCTCGAAAACCGTGGGATGATTCAGGCCTTTGGCCGTCATTCGATCCGCCGCATCCTTTACCTTCTGCACAAGTTCCGGAAATTCCGACTTGGCCATCCATTCGCCGTCAATCTGAAAGCGTTCCAGATAGCCGAAGACGGAAGGGGAACTGTAGCAGCCTATCCGGTATCCCGCATCCATGAGTATGTTCTTTGTGTAGGAAAGGATGGAACCCTTTCCGTTGGTGCCCGCAATGTGGACAATTCGAAGATCGTCCTGCGGGTTATCCAACTCCTCCATGAGCGCTCGTATGGAGTCCAGGCCCAGGATAATCCCGGACGCGGACACGTTATTCAGGTATTCCCTGGCTTCGGTATAATTCACTTTTCCACTCCTCGCTGTGTATATCTGTCTTTTTGAGAACCCTAAATGCTTGAAAAACAGGGCTCATTTCAAAAACAATAACCTTTAAAATAATATCATAGAACCATTGGAATTTAAACATAAACGGGGCAACAAATGAGAAAATGTGATGGTTTGAAAGCCGGTGGGAAAATATCCTTGCAAAGTGAAAACGCCCTTGGTAGACTTCAAAGGAAGAAATAAAAAGAGAGGACATTATAGTCAATGATTGGTTTTATTCTAGGCATCGTGGTGGGCTGCGCCCAGCCCATCATGACAAGTCTGAACACGAAGCTCAGCCAGCGCCTGCGCTCGCCGCTCCTGCCAAGCTGTACGACATTCATTTTGGCGATGATTCTCACCGGCTGCGTACTGCTGGTGCTTCAGGGTAATCTGTACATTCCGCTGGGGACAATTGCCAAAGAGCCGTGGTGGATCTGGACGGGCGGAATCTGCGGAGACATCATCGTCATCTTCAGCATTCTGTGCCTGCCAAAGCTGGGAAGCGTGGAGACCGTGGTTTTTCTGGTGCTGGGACAGATTGTGTCCGGATTATACATCGACCATTTCGGCGTGTTTGAATCCGCGGTAATCCCTATGACCCTCCTGAGAGCGGTGGGCGCGGTACTTGTTTTTGCCAGCGTGGTAGCGGTTTCCGGAAACATCAAATCGGACGCACCGGAGAAAGGCAAGGGCATCAACTTCTACCGATTCCTGGATTTTATCGCGGGCGTCGCCTGCTCCGTGCAGATTGCGGTGAACGGACGATTGGGCATTGTGGCGAGACTCAGCTTTCGGGCCACCATCATCTCCATGATTATGGGATTGCTGGGGGCACTGGCAGTGATTATTGTCCTCCGCCTGACCAAAGGCCCGGGCAGCATCATCGATCCGACCCTCCCGAAAATCAAGGGCCATTGGTGGATGTGGACCGGCGGACTGTGTTCTTTTACCATTGTGGGCGGAAACGTCATCCTGCAGCTGCTCATGGGTACGGGACTGGCGACAATCCTCAATATTCTGGGGCAGACATTGGCCGGTGTGGTGATTGACGCCACCGGATTCCTGGGAATTCCGAAGAAGCCGGTGACCCCGCGCAAAATCATCGGATTGGCGGTCATGGTCGCGGGCACGGCATTGATCAGTTATTTTTAGATTCGTAAAAGGAGGTTGTCATGAAGATGAAAGTTGCGGTGCTGCAGACCAAAGTGTTTGCGGACAAGAACGAGAATCTGGAGCAGGTGAAAGCGCTGATGGCGCGGGAGGATGTGGCCGCTTGCGACCTGGTGACCCTTCCGGAAATGTGGAACTGTCCGTATCAGACGGAGAACTTTCCCATCTATGCGGAAAGAGAGGACAGCGAGTTCGTCCGGGCTCTCGCGAAACTGGCCAAAAAGCATCACGTGTATTTCCAGGCGGGGTCGATTCCGGAGGTGGACGAGGCCGGACACGTGTACAACACCGCCTATACTTTTGACCGAGAGGGAAAGTGCATCGATAAATATCGGAAGGTGCATCTCTTCGATATTTTTGTAAAAGGAGGTCAGGTGTTCAAGGAGTCCGACACCCTGACGGCGGGGGATGGGTTCCGGGTGTTCGATACGGAATTCGGAAAGATGGGCGTGAATATCTGCTTCGACATTCGCTTCCCGGAAAGTGCGCGGATCCCAACCCTTCACGGGGCGCGAATCCTCATGAATCCGGGCGCCTTCAACATGACCACCGGCCCGGCTCACTGGGAGCTGGCCTTCCGGCAGCGGGCGGTGGAGAACCAGGTGTACATGATCGGGGCGGCGCCGGCTCGGGATCCGGAGGCGGGATACACCTCCTGGGGCCATTCCATCATCACGGATCCGTGGGGACACGTGGTGGTGCAGCTGGACGAGAAGGAAGGCATAGCCATTGCCGAGCTGGATCTGGATGAGATCGACCGCACTCGAGAGAACTTGCCGTTCCTGAGCGCCAGAAGGACGGACCTGTACCGGTTGGAGGAAGTGTAGATCGGATAACAATGAAAGAGCCCCGGGCGATTTGCCCAGGGCTCTTTCATTATCTTTGCATTATGCTTTCCAAAGTCCGTGCAGGTTGCAGTACGCGTATACCGCAACGACGGAATCATCCTCCGTCAGCGCGAATTCCAGCGCCGGCTTGTCACCCGGTTGAAGGGTCTTCCGCTGAGCCCCTTTCTCCGTCTCCACGGCAATCCATTCAATATAGTGATTTTCTACCATTGGATGTTCCACTGAACCGACGGTTACCTTCACCTTGTTTCCATCAACCACATAGGAAGGCACGTGCTTTTCCGCTGCGCCGTCCGAAGTTCCGGGAATCAGTTCCGTCATCTTCTGTCCGCAGCATACCATCGGAACGCCGCTGTCTCGAATCATGCCGATCAAATTGCCGCAGTGTTCACATACTAAGAATTTCATTTGCTTTACCTCCTTTGATTAATTTCCCATCGTTACCGATGCATTTGCAGAACCATGTGCCAATGGGGCATATGGTTCTTATATAATACCACTTTGTACAAAAAAATGTTTTGTATTTTATTATATACCTTAAATATATCCATAAAATATAATAAAAGGTAAAGCTGCGTGGTATAATGTCATAAAAAATAACATGTAATCAAACATAAAATCTGTGCAAAACAACAAAGGAGGAAAGGGTATGTTAGACGCACAATATTATGAGAAGACAGATGAAATCATCGCCAAGCATACAAGAGAAGAACGCTCACTGATTCCGATTATTCAGGATATTCAAGAAGAATATCGGTATCTTCCGCCGGAGCTGTTGACGTATGTGGCGAAGGAGATTGGAATTACCGAAGCCAAGGCATTCAGTGTGGCCAGCTTCTACGAAAATTTTTCTTTTGAACCAAAAGGGAAATACGTAATCAAGGTCTGTGACGGGACCGCCTGTCACGTGCGGAAGTCCATTCCGATTCTGAATGCGCTGAACAAAGAACTGGGACTGAACGAGCACAAACATACCTCGGACGATATGCTTTTCACCGTAGAAACGGTTTCCTGCCTGGGCGCTTGTGGACTGGCGCCGGCGATTACCGTGAACGATGAGGTGCACCCGAAGATGTCGCCGGAGAAAGCAATAGATCTGCTGGAAGAACTGAGAGGTGAATAGGATGAAGCTTGAAAACAGAACGGAACTGAAAGAGTATCGGGCGGAATGTCAGAAGAAGCAAAGCGCCGACTGCAGAGTGCTGGTGTGCGGCGGAACCGGATGTCTGGCCGGCGGATCCGATAAAATCTACGCGAAGCTCAAGGAGCTGACGAAGGAAAATGCCGGCGTTGAAGTAAAAATCGGGGAAGAGATTGCCCATGCCGGTACCGAGCACGTACACACAAAGGTTATGAAGAGCGGCTGCCACGGTTTCTGCGAAATGGGTCCGCTGGTACGAATCGAGCCGTACAATTACTTATACATTAAAGTGAAGCTGGAAGATTGTGAAGAGATCTACCGGGAAACCATTCTGGGAGGAAGACCGATTGAGCGCTTGATGTACAAGATGGACGGCGTAACCTATCCGTCCCAGGAAGAAATTCCGTTCTATGCGAAGCAGACAAGACTGGTGCTGAAGCATTGCGGACACATCGATGCGGAGCATATCGAAGGTGCTTTGGCCGTGGGCGGATACAAGGGAATCGAAAAGGCTATTTTTGAAATGACGCCGGAGGCAGTCATCCAATGCATTTACGATTCCAACCTGAGAGGCCGCGGCGGTGCCGGATTCCGCACCGGAAGAAAGTGGCAGCAGGTGGCATCCCAGGAGGAAAAGATTCGCTATGTGGTATGTAACGGTGATGAAGGCGATCCGGGTGCTTTTATGGATCGAAGCATCATGGAAGGCGATCCGCATCGCATGATTGAAGGCATGATGATTGCCGCCTACGCCGTTCAGGCTCGGGAAGGGTACATCTACGTACGTGCGGAATATCCGCTGGCCATTGAAAGACTGAAGACGGCCATTCGTCAGGCAGAGGCAGTGGGACTTCTGGGCGACAATATCTTGGGAACGGATTTCAGCTTCCACCTCCACATCAATCGAGGCGCCGGCGCTTTTGTATGCGGTGAAGGAAGTGCATTGACCGCATCCATTGAAGGACGGCGAGGCATGCCGAGAGTAAAGCCTCCGCGTACCGTCGCACAGGGACTTTGGGCAAAACCGACCGTCCTGAACAACGTGGAAACCTACGCCAATGTGCCGATGATTTTACTGAACGGTGCGGATTGGTATAAAGGAATCGGTACGCCGGAAAGTCCGGGCACGAAGGCGTTTGCTCTCACCGGAAACGTAAGGAACACGGGACTCATCGAAGTGCCGATGGGAATTACGCTGCGGGAAGTCATTTACGATATCGGCGGCGGACTGCAGAACGATAAAGAATTCAAGGCCGTACAGATTGGCGGACCGTCCGGCGGATGCCTGACAAAGGAACAGCTGGACAGCAAGATGGACTTCGATTCTCTGGCAAAGATCGGTGCCATGATCGGATCCGGCGGTCTTGTTATCATGGACGAGGACACCTGCATGGTAGAGGTTGCACGGTTCTTCATGAGTTTTACCCAAAGAGAGAGCTGCGGAAAATGCGTGCCGTGCCGGGAAGGAACAAAGCGGATGCTGGAAATCCTGGAACGCATCGTTGCGGGAAAAGGAAAGCCGTCGGATATGGACGAACTCCGGGAGCTGGCGGACATGATTGAATGCACCGCCCTTTGCGGACTGGGAAAGAGTGCACCGAAGCCGGTCATCAGCACGATGAATGCATTTGAAGACGAGTATCTGGAACACATCAACGAGAAAAAATGCAGAACGGGAATCTGCTCCAACCTGCGGAGATTTCGGATTGACCCGGAGGTATGCAAGGGATGCTCGAAGTGTGCACGGAATTGTCCGGCAGGCGCAATTGAAGGCGAGCTGAAATCGCCGTATCACATCAATCAGGAAAAATGTATCAAGTGCGGTGCCTGCATGGAACAGTGTCCATTCAAGGCCATTCATATCGAAAAGTAGGAGGGACGATTATGGGATATATGACAATTGATGGGAGGACGGTAGAGTTTACCGATGAGCCGAATGTGCTCGCCGTCATTCGCAAAGCAGATATCGATATACCAACACTTTGCTATCATTCGGAGCTGTCCGTGTACGGCGCCTGTCGTCTGTGCACGGTGGAAAATGAGCGAGGAAAGACCTTCGCCTCCTGCTCCGAACCGCCGAGAGACGGAATGATCGTCTACACCAATACGCCGCGCCTGATGAAGTATCGGAAGCTCATCCTGGAGCTTTTGCTGGCAGCGCATTGCAGAGACTGCACGACCTGTATCAAGAGCGGAGACTGTAACCTTCAGGCGCTGGCGCATCGTTTTGGCGTGACAAAAGTGCGCTTTCAGAATTACAAAGAGGCAGTACCGCTGGATACAAGCTCTCCGTCGATCGTACGGGATCCGAATAAATGTATCCTTTGCGGCAATTGTGTCCGCGTCTGTGAGGAGCTGCAGGGCGTCGGAGCGCTTGGCTTTGCATACCGTGGTTCAGATGCTATGGTGATGCCGGCTTTTGACCGCCAGATCGCAGCGACGGACTGTGTAAACTGTGGACAGTGCCGGATCTTCTGTCCGACCGGCGCGATCAGCATCAAGAGTGACGAGGATGCGGTATGGGAGGCACTTGGAGATCCGAATGTGCGTGTCGTAGCGCAGATCGCTCCGGCGGTGCGTGTGGCAGTCGGTGATGCATTCGGCCTGCCGAAGGGCAAGAGCGTGATGGGAAAGATTGTCAATGTCCTGCATCGGATGGGGTTTGATGAGGTATACGATACGACATTCAGTGCTGATCTTACGATCATTGAAGA
>OLPC01001507.1_pt1 | contig 19937 bp, 23 predicted proteins | sample 1672341 | NCBI WGS metagenome assembly OLPC01 (sample SAMEA3136673, study PRJEB25190) | human gut metagenome | reverse complement strand
TTGACTTCGGTACTGCAACACACTCTTTAACCTTTACTGCACGGAAATCTGACTTTGAGAATGTTTCAAAATCAACATATTCTTCAAACAAAGGCTCAACCTTCACCTTTGAAAAATCAATCTTTTCTTCAACAACAGCATCCTTTGTTTTCGGAATACCCGACGGCTTCTTGTCGGAATCCAAACTCTTCATTGTCGGGACGAAATCGTCCACTCACGACTTAATTCCATTTTGTAAGTTTTATCGCCTATAAATGGGCTTTTATTCAACCTCTTTACACCATTCCCACTTGTTTCGTGAAGGTAAAAATGAGGTTTGGTGTAAAAAATGGTGTAAATGGTGTATAGCCATATTTAGTTTTGGGTTTGATAGCATTGCTATCAGTCCTGTGCTTCATTCTACCACTTTTTCGTCATAAAGTAAAGAAAGCACACACCGTATCTCTACGGCATATGCTCTCTTTCTGATTATATGATTACTTACTGATTAAATTGCAATTCCAATCCCTCAAACTCTGACTTTCTTAATTCCTTTGTTACATCTGTGTAAATATTCAATGTCGTAGATACGTCTTTGTGTCCGAGTGCGTCCTGAATGACTTTCACATTCACTCCGGCTTCACACATTCTTGTAGTAAATGTATGTCTAAGGGAATGGCAGCTAAAGTGAGGAAGTAAAACCTCCGGATTTTCACTTTCCAAAAACTGCTTATCGTTGCAATTCCGTATGATACGACGGATTGCTTTATTAAGCGTTGCTTGATGTTGTGGCTGACCAAAACGATTTACAAAAATAAAATCCGTGTATCCATCAACCGTAGCTTCACAATGCAGTCCGAGAAGTTCCTGCCTTTCTTTTTCCATTAAAAGTGCTTCTTTCACAAATTCAAGCATAGGAACTTGTCTCATACCTGCCGGAGTTTTGGTTGTATTCACATTGAAATAGCAGCCTTTCTTACTTCCTTCGGTTCTGTGGTCATAATAAACCAACGTATGATTCACATCTATAATTCCTTCCTCTAAATCTATGTCACACCACCTAAGTCCAGTTAATTCGCCAACACGCAACCCTGTTCCAACCATAACTGCAAATATCGGATACCAGTACTGTGCTTCCGGTGTATTCTTCAGATAATCAAGAAAAAGTTCCTGCTCCGGTTTGGTTAATGCCCTGCGTTTTTCATTCTTAAAACAATGTGATTTTTTCAATTCACGCAAAACATTGTCCGTTGGATTACTTCTGATATAATCATCATCTACTGCCATTTCAAAGACCTGATGTAGAACGGTATGTATGCTATCAATCGTTGCGGGTTTCAGATGTCTTTCATCAACAAGACTGTTGTAATATCTCTTTATATCCGTCTTTTTTATAGACATTATGAATTGAGAACCAATCTGATTACGCACGAATGTCTCGTACATATATTTGTAATTCTCAAAAGTATTATTCTTTATTCCACGTTTCAAATCTCTCCAAAGTTCATACATATCGTTAAGTGATGTATAGCGTGCTTCTGCCTTGATACCGTCTTTCTTGTCCTTGTCGATTTCAGCTTCCTTATATCTTAAATCATCCAAGTTCCTTGCATAAATACAATGTCTTTTACGGTTCTCATCTGTCCATCGGAATTGATAAGTACCGTCCGGACGTTGCGATTCCCCTTTGCGGAGAACCTTTCTTGATTTATCTTTTCTTTTAGTATTTGCCATTATGTTACCTCCTACAATTCTGTGCTTGAGTCAATAAACTCCTCTAACTTCTCTCGTATAATTAAAAGCCTGTCGCTTCTTGCAATTCTGAAACTGCAATCCTTATCCATCAATAGTGCCTTTAATCTTCGCTCTCCAATACCTGAATAAGCAGCCGCTTCCTCGACCGTAAGACATTTCTTTTCCCAAATTGGTATATCCTCCGGTGGTTGCAATAGCTGTTGCTGATATTCATAAAGTTCAGAACCATCTATTTTGTACATCTACATTCCTCCCCTCAAATAGAACACATCTGGTCTAAATATTCTTCAAATTGTTTGCGTTTAATTAGAGTTCTTTTTCCAATTTTCAATGTAAATTGTTTTGCTTCCGGTTGCTTTGTAAGTTCTCGTATTGTTTCTCTACCAATGCCCGTATATACATACATTTCATCAATAGAAAGTGCTATCTTATGCCACAACGGAACGCTCTCGCTTTTACTGGAAAACCACTCATCATTCAATCTGTTCATCATCTGCACCTCCCTTAAATTCCGATGTCTGAATAAATTTCTCGAATGCTTTTCTCTTGATAAATCTGCGATTACCCATCCACAATACAAATGGGCAGGCATATAGATTTGTTATTTCAATCAGTTTTTTCTCACTGATTCCTGTATAAAAAGACACTTCTCTTATGGTTAATATAGGTTTATGCTCTAATGGCATTTCTTTTTTGCTTTGCATTTCGTCCTCCTTGTGTTGATGGCATCAGTATATTCATTTTTCTGCGATAAGCCCATTATGCAATTGGACTCATCGCAGATTTGACTTTTTACTATATTGAATACTGCCTTTCGAGGTATTCCTCAAAGGATTTTCTCTTGATAACCCTGCGACTTCCTATCCATATCACAAACGGACAATCCTCTGATTCAGACATCTCATATATCTTATTGGCACTTATCCCTGTGTAAATTGAAGTTTCCGTTACCGATAAAACAGGTTTTAACCAAAGTGGAATGTCATAACTTACAATTTCATATCTTTTCTTAGACATTCTGACACCCCCTTTTCTCTTGCGTTGTGCTGTCTTTCAGCAATCACATAATCCCAACCGGATTGATTGCATTTATCACAATGGTCTTTGACCTTAGCAAACGGGTCAAGCCGACGCACGATATAATCGGGATTGTGAATATAATCTTTCAGGCACTTTGGGCAAAGGCAACGGATATTTTCTTTCTTTTCTTCCTTATAAATCCAAAGTCCGAAAGTCTTTTTAAGCGTTATATTTATCCGCCTTAAAAGCTGCTCATCTTCAATGGTTCCGATGTAATCTCTGAGTTCATCTTTGTTTACTGTCTGAAGTTGCTCCAGTAGAACCATTGACGGCTTCTTGAGTCCAAACTCCTGACCGAGCAGGATATGTGACGGCAGGTATCTTTTCTTGATAACGCCTGTTACAGCAGCCACAATAATTGTTGGTGCGTTTCTGTTATAATCATCTGCCTGAATTACAAGCACCGGTCGTGTTCCGCTTTGTACCGAACCTGTTCGTGTTCCGAAGTCGTAGTAGAATAAATCCCCACGGCAAATTGTTTTTTCTTTCATATGTAAAACCTCACATTTCTAAATATTTTGAAGTGTCATTCGTATCCGGAATAAAATAACCCCTTCACTCATTGCACAAAAGGGTTCATTTTGGACACCCAAAATCAGAGGTTCTCGTAAAATTTCTTAAAATTTTTCTTTGCTGCTTCAATAGATTTGCTGACAGAACTGTGATAAGTACCTTCTTCTACGGCTATTTCACGACAGCTCTTTCCCTCAATGACAAACTTATACAATCTTCGTTCCTGAGCTGGTTTCATCATTGAAAGCACTATTCTAACTTTCTCAATTTCACGCAGACGCTGTAATTCTTTCCTCTCTGCAATTTCTTCTGCTTCTCTGAGTTCAAATGGGTCAACAAAATCTAAGAATGCTTCATTATGGAATTGCTCAAATAAATCATCTTCATAACAAAAGGCATCTAAATGTCTTGCATCTCGCATTTCACACCTATGCGTTTCTCTGTTATCATCAATAATCACTTTTCCCTGTGCGACAGAAAGCAGAACAAAAGGAATGTATCTGCCGATAATGTCAGGATATTTATCCCACAGTTCTTCTTCGGTAAGTTCGGTTATAATCGCCCATTTCTCTGTACCGTTATATCCGTCGTATTCATATTTGAGATTGATAAGTTTACAGTCCTTTGCAAATAATTCTTCTTGTTCCGTTAATGTAAGTTTGTTTGTCATTTTCGTAATCTCCTTTGAATTTTCTAAAATTGCTTTTTTATATAGAAAATTTGGAGATTACGGGTATTTAGCTATGTATGCCTGCCACTGCTTTTTCATTTGCTTCTCCGTTTCGGAGCAACAAAAAAATAGCCGAACATCAAGAACGCAAGGATATAGTTATCCCGTTATTCTCAATGTCCGGCTATTTGGTAACTCATTAAGGTTCCGTGGCTCGGTACAAAGCTCAGTTATTCAGTTGTTTGCTCATTTCTTGTTTATTCTAAATGTTCTGAATTTGAGATTACCTCTGCGCAGTGAAAGGTCAATCTCATTTACATACCCACATTTCGGGCATTTAATTTCAATGTTTCCTGTCGTCATCGTGACTTTATCAAAGATACGCCATTCACAGCGTTTGCACCTGACGATTACTTTCTGTTCCAGTCTTGTCAAATCTTATACACCTCCGGATAAACAGCAAGGTAGTCAAACGGATTATCAAGATAATCCTTGTGCAAGAGTCCAAGCTGTTTCATTCGTATTGCAAGTGCTTTCTTTGAGCATCCTAAAAAATCTGAAAGTGCTGCGTATCTTTCATAGACCGCCGGATAATAGATTTTATTTAGGCATTCGATTTTATCCCCAAGCCCAAACAAAAACATTCCTTTTTCTATCAGACACCTCGGAAGCAGAATTGCAGCCGCAAGTGTATTTGCCTGCCATTCCTCCCAATCGGTAATTATTCTGCTTTTCTCTGTGTCTGCGGTTGCCTTGTAATAATGCACTCCGGCTGATTTTTCCGTTATTCCATAATCATTTGGGAACAACATCTTGAATATCTGATGACTGCCTTCGTGCATAAGTGTAAAATTCTTTCTTCCTTTCAGGTTGTTGTCATAGTTAAGGTCAGACTCGACCAGAACCGTTTTGCCATCCAAGAAGAAAAAGGCTTCATCGTCGTTGTTTTCAAATATCTGCACTCCGAGTTCCCCAAACGATGTCATTCCGAGAATGCTTCCATCATAGGAAAGGTGCATATACTCAATAGTCAGTCCAAGTACCTTTTCGAGCATTAGCTCCGGCTCAATGCGGTACACCTGTGATTTCTTTATTTCAGGCAGTTCAAAATATGCCTTTACAAATTTCTCTGAAATTGTTTCTATATCATTTCTCGATAAGCGTTTCAATTACTTAGCCCTCCTAACATTAGGATTTTGCTTCGACAAACCACTTTCCGTTTTCTTCATCGAACAGAAAAGCCGACTGTCCGCAAATCTGAACCGTATAGCGAATGCCTGTGCCACCGACCTTAGTAGCGGCGGCTCTGCACTTCTGCATTACACGGTCTACTTCATATATCTCATCATTTTCAAACTTAATGGAATTCGGACGAGCCGTTCCATCAGGTCTATGCGTCACATTTACTTCGACATATACTTTTCTTCTTTCACACTCCATTGCTTATACCTCATAATTTCTCATTGTTACAACCAATCTTCCCAAATGCTCATATCCGTCGATGTCTTTATCTGAGACTCTGTATTTCGGTTTTTCGTCATCATTCTTGTTAATGTAGCAGGAAAGCCGACCTTTTAGAAACGGCTTATTCAAATCAAAGAATAAAAACATCCCTTCGTATATTCCGTAATCAGTAAAATGGTTTCCGCCGTCCGCAATGAAGATAGCCATATCATCACTGCATCCTTTTATTAAACAATCAGGCATTCTTACATATGCCTGTACATCACTTTCATCAATCACAATTAAGCCCTCCTTAGCCGACCATTCCCGTCGGCATCGTGATTTCCACTTTTTCCGGTGGTAGCTGCAAGTCCTGATACAGAACTCCATTCCTTATGCTGTCCTTACCGAAGCGTCTGCGGATTGTTTCAATACATTTTTCAAGTCGTTCCAACTTTTCCTGCTTTTCCACATCCATAAATAATCCTATCTGACGGGGCGTATCTTGAGGAATAAGATTGATTGCTTGGATTGTTACGGAACGGATTGGATTGTACCAACCATACCTTGCTTCAAAAAGTTGAAATGCTCTCTTGGCAAGAACCATCGGCGATTGCGTAGGCAAGTCAATCTTGGTCTGCCATTGTCTTGTACATAGTGTGTTATCTCTAATGTGTATGGCAACTCCTTCGGCACTCAGTCCGTGGACTCGGAGCTTGTGTCCGATGTCTTGGGTCAATTCGAGAAACACGGGCCACACCTGCTCCGGTTTCTCTAAGTCTGCAACTGTCGTTATACCGTGTCCTACGCTCTTGATAGGCGATACGAAGTCTTCCTTGGCAACAAGGGAAAGGTCATTGCCATTTGCGTAATTCCATAATGCAACTCCGTTTTTTCCTAATACGCTTCGCAGGAACTCAGGGTCGGTCTGTGCCAAAGCCCCGATGGTACGAATCCCATAGCTGTCTAATGTACGCTGTGTCGCTCTGCCTACACCGAGCAAATCAGCCGCTGGGAGTTTCCATATCTTTTCTCTGAAAGTATCCTTTGGTATAACCGTTACTGCATCCGGCTTCTTCATATCAGAGCCGAGTTTTGCAAATATCTTATTAAATGAAACACCAACGGAGATAGTAAGTCCAAGTTCAAACTTAATCGTTTCTCTGATTTTGTTTGCAACTTCCACCGGAGAGCCGAAAAGACTACCTGTTCCGGTAATATCCAGCCAGCACTCATCCATACCATAAGGTTCTACTTGGTCTGTATATCGTTCGTACACGCTTCTTGCAAGTTTTGAGTATTTTATATATTCCTCATAATGCGGTGGAACAATAACCAAATCCCGACATTTCTGTTGTGCCTGCCAGACGGTATCTCCGGTTTTCACATCAAATGCCTTTGCTTTATAATTCTTAGCAAGGACAATTCCGTGTCGTTCTTCAACAGAACCGCATACAGCAACCGGATATTCTTTCAGAGCAGGGTTAAGCATACACTCAACACTTGCATAGAAGTTGTTCATATCGCAATGTAAAATATTTCGAGCCATTCTGCGTAACCCCCTTGACTTTTTGAGAAGTTTAATATAAACTATGAGTAGTTAAACTTCTTACTTGCTATTATACGCAGTTAAACTTCTCTTGTCAAGAGTGTAGACGAAGTTTAACTACATAAATTTAAGACAAGGAGTGAACAATCAAGATGACATTCGGCGAAAAAGTTAAGAACGAACGAAACAGACTCGGATTAAATCAGGATGAGTTGGCGAAAAAAATCGGCGTTACTCGTAGAGTTATCAGTTCCTATGAGAATGACAGTTCCCGTCCAAGAGGAACAGAACGCTATAAGAAACTTGCCGAAGCTCTCGGTGTAAATATCAACTATCTTTTATCGGAAGATGAAGCATTTATTGCAGATGTTGAAGATAATTACGGACACAGAGGTGCTAAGCAGGCAAAAGAACTTCTAGCAGAAGTAACCGGTTTATTTGCCGGCGGAGAAATGGCTGACGAAGACATGCGTGAAATGGTTGATGCCATTCAGGAAGCGTACCTTATTGCTAAGAAAAACAACAAGAAATACACACCGAAAAAGTATCGCAAAGACGAGTAACCTCTCGCTGTGCGTTGTCCGTTTTATGGGACAGCAGATGGTTTATAATAAAAATGGATAATATATCTGTTATAATGGCACTGCAAGGGAGGTGAGCCGTTTGGGATATAATACGCAGGATGAGATTGTCAAGATAGTGAACCGGCTCATCAAACGATGTGGCACTCGTAATCCATATAAAGTCGCTGATGAGCTTGGGATACATATTCTCTATCGAGATTTTACGAAACAGCGTGGAGCATACAAGGTAATCTTGAAGAATCGATTTATCTTTCTTCAGAACGGTTTGCACCCGGTTATTGAACAAATCGTATTATGGCACGAAATCGGACACGATGTTCTTCATCGCCAAGAAGCAGTTTCAGCCGGAGGATTCAAAGAATTTAATATCTTTGATATGCGTGAAAACCGGATGGAATATGAAGCCAATGTCTTTGCAGCTCAGGCTTCTTTACCGGACGATACGATTATTGAATATATTAAACAGGGGTATGATATTCAGCAAATTGCTCGCTGTATGCACTCCGACATAAATCTTGTCGCTTTGAAAGTTGATACTCTCAATTCACAAGGCTACAATTTTAGGAAACAGGAACATAGAAACGACTTTCTCAGATATAACAGAAAAATGTAAAGACCGTCAATTCTCGAATGAGATCTGACGGTCTTTGCATTACTTCGATTTCCATTATTCTTGGGAACAGCGTAAGGTCACTGAAATCGGAAAAATTTATATTGGATTAGTGACAACAATGACGAAACATTATACCGATGAAGGAACTTTACTTATTAGAAACTCAGATATTAAAGATGGTAAATTTGAATTTGGTGATAATCCAATTTACTTGGAAAAAACATTTGCCGAAAAAAACGAAACTCGTATGCACCAAATTGGAGATGTAATTACCGTACACACCGGAGATGTAGGAACATCTGCGGTAATTACTGAAAACGAAGCAAAATCAATAGGTTTTGCTACGATTGTCACTCGACCAAATCCTAAAATAATTGATTCAAATTATCTGTGTTCGTTTCTAAACACAGATAAACATAAGAAATGGGCAGTATCAATTTCAACAGGAGATGGAAGAACAAATTACAACTTGGGAGATTATTTTGAATTAGTTGTTCCTGTTCCGTCAATAGCAGAGCAAAAGAAAATAGCTTCATATATTCAAAAACTCAATCGCCTTATCACCCTTCATCAGCGTAAGCCGGTTGTTGTCAATTCAAGCTCGACAATGAACGCATTACCAAATCAACATCTTTATTTTCAAGTTCTTGAATAATGTGAAGATAGGTCTTTTGCGTTGTTGTCATACTTGAATGTCCTAATCGTTGAGCCACACTTGCTATTGATACTCCGGCAAATAATAGCAGTGAAGCGTGTGTATGTCTTAGTCCGTGAACAGATATAACCGGTATATCTGCCTTCTTACAGTGTCTTGTAAGAATGTCATTGACAGTAGAGTTATACACCTTTTCCGAAACAAAAATCGGTTCATCTTCAGGTAAGTCTTTAACCAAAGTAGAAAATTGAATAATGAGCTGCCAATCAATCTGTATTTTCCTGACCGACGACTGATTTTTGGTGGGCATAAACCCACCACCGCCTTTATAATCCCAGGTTTTATTGATAGATAAAGACTGCTTTGAAAAATCAAAGTCTTTTGGAGTTATAGCCAACGCTTCAGAAAATCGCATTCCGGTTTTTGCAACCAACAGAATAAACCAATCCCAATTTATCTCTTGACTAAGATTTAAGTCAGATAAAAGTTTGTGCAACTCAAACTGATTAAGATATTTGATTTTTTTGTGTCGAGGCTTTTTACCTTTTATGATAGCTTTTCTTGTAGGGTCTCGTTCTATAAGTCCCTCATCTACCGCATCTAAAATTGCACCTTTAAGTTGATGATGAAAGTCCATTGTGGTCTGTCTTTCGTGTGACTTCGCATAATCGTTCAAGAGTTTTTGATATGTTATCCTTGAAAGTTCGCACACTTTCAAATCCGGTGCTAATTGCTTAATCCAAGCCTGCGTAAGCAGGTATTTATCCATTGTAACCTTCCTTATCGCCCCTTCCTTATAAACCGTAATCCATTGAGCGTAATAATCGTAAAATAAGTCTGTTTTGTTTATATTATTCAGCATAATATCCTCCTGTATAAAAATTAGGCTTACGCTGATGAAGGGTGATAAGGTGGTCAAGCTGGCTGAAGTAGCTTGCAATGAGTTGCTGTTCTTTCATTGCTGAAGGGTAACTCACGCTTGTTTTTTGAATGTTGCTGCGACTTAAAGAGAGCACTTTTATGCCCTGCATTAGAGGAAGAAGCTGATGGTGGTAAGCGTTGGAATTGAGGTAGTAACCGAGGTACCCCAATGCCATTCTGTTCCGAGGGCGGCACACCATTGTATGTAACCCCGATACTATGGCACTCCCTTGCAAATTACCTATTTCACAGGCTTTTCCGGTCGTTTCATCTTCTGCGGTATCAGCGATAATAACATCACCATCCTGCAATAAAGCCCCATTGAAATCCTCTCGGCATCTATGCGGGATGCGAGGAATATCATCCTTTTGAACATCCAGCACAGAGCCATACTTTATCAGCACATCACCATAATGAACATTCAGGACAGTTCCTTCATCATAACTCAGTTCGGCACGGGAAAGTGTGTTATTCGGGACAGTGCAATCAAACACTTCACCAAACTTACGCTGTTCCCAAGCGTTTTTGATGTATCTGAACTTTTTTGATTTTTCTTTGCATAAAAATGCAAACTCACGCTGATGAAGGGTGATAAGGTTGTCGAGTTGAGCAAGATACTTGCCAATTCGTATTTGCTCAGCCTTGTTTGGCAACAGTAAGTCTATGCCCATTAGTGTTTCAGCATTGAGTTTTGCACGACCCCCGCCGACCAAAAGTGACTCAATATCCGCTTGACTAATGGCATAGGCAAGGAATTGATTGTCTGCACAATCATACTTTCCTTGTAGAACGTGAGCGTGATTATTGACCCAAATTCTCCCTTTTACGCACTTTACAGGATAATTTTTAAGGTCATTCGCTCCATCTTCTGCGACAAGGATAAACTCACCATCGTGAGTATATCCATCTACATAGTCTTGAATTCCGTTCGCTCCGTAATAAGGAGTTGTGCCTGCAACTCGCAAACTTGCCGCCACCGGGATACGCAAATTATCATATCTGTCCGTTACTTCTCTAACCTTACGCTGTTCCCAAGAAACATAAAATAGGAGCCAAGGGAAAGCCCTTGACTCCTAAAATAATGCTTAATTATTCATCTTCTGTTGGCATTTGAATTTCATAACCACCACTGATAATAAAATCTCGAAGCAATTTGTCAACTTTAACATTAACCTTGGGCGGAATTATTTTAGTCCCTTCGACCTTTTCAAAGTATTCCTTTGCCTTTGCTTTATCGACCGTTTTCTTCAGTTCGTCATATCTGCCAAATTCATTGAGATTGTTTTCATTAAGCTTCAAACTCATAATGTTTCTAAGCAGGTTCTCATCTAACCCAAGAGCAGATGAAACTCTGTGAATTTGGTCGTTTCTCGCTTTTGACAAATACTCGTTAATATAATCTCTCAGTGATTTACCTTCTGAAACCTTAACATCTCCTCTTTGAATATCGTGCAGGAAAATGTTTGCATATTTCTGTTCTTCCTGAGAAAGCGTTGCAAATGTCTTGTGCAGCTCTGTTTCGGCTTGTTCAATAGCTTCCTGAGTTGTTCCCTCAACACTCAACAACTTAATATACTTATCAAATCTTGAGTTCATATAGTCAGAGTCGATTAAGCCCGTATCAATCTCTGTAATATATCCCGCAAGGTCATAAGGAACATCATCGCCTCCGATACCACCACCGCCACCGGTCAACTCTTTATATCTGAGAACTAAAATAAGATAAGTATTCTCATCTATGGCTACATCAACGACTTCGCCGGTTTCTTCATCTACATATGCAGGAACATCCCATTTGAAGCCTTGAATTTTAGCTGCTTCCAAATAGCTATTAAATTCATTGAAATCCTTTGCAAACTTCCTACACACCAAAGTGTCATTAGGCAGCTTTTCAAAGTTTTCAATTCCCGCATTGATAAACAACTCGGTGATACTTTCAAAAAGTTCGTTCATCTGCTTCAAGTTTTCAACGAGATGTTGAACGAACAATCCGAGTGGTCTGTCGCCTGAATACAATTTTACGGCAGCGTTAATATTATGCTCCATAGTGTGAGGTTTGCGGTAATAGCGAATTGTTCCGAACGGTTTATCCGGGCCGAACAAGCGATTAGTTCGAGAAAACGCCTGAATGATATTCTCGTACTGAAGCACCTTGTCCATATACAAAGTGTTAATCCACTTAGAGTCAAAGCCCGTAAGCATTTGGTCAACGACGATAAGTAAATCAATTTGTTTTGCCGGTTCGGTCGCTACTCGTTCATACGGCTTTTTGTGGGCAAGTCTTGCGGCTATGTCCTTTTTCATTTTTGCAAATGTCGGAATAGCAAAATCCTGACCGTATTTTTCGTTGTAATCGGAAATGATTTCAACAAGTCCGTCCTCTTTGAATTGAACACCGCCGTTATTATCAATACTTGGGTCAAACAAAGCCGTTACTTTCAGTTGCGGATTTAACTCTTTGAACAATCGATAATAATTGATAGCCTCCGGAATACTGCTTGTAGCAAATATTGCGTGGAATTTACTGTTATGGCTCAATGTTACCCAGTTTTCGAGTATATCCTTTACTACTGTCGTAGTGTGTTCCGTTGTTGTATATTGAACATTTGGGATATAATCTTCGATGCCCTTTATATAGTCGCCCTTGGCGTCAAAGTGTCCAACCATTCCAACTTGGTTTACGTCCATATACTTATAAAAGATTTTGCTCTTAACAGGGTCAGAAATTGCTTCTTCCTCTGTTTGTGCCTTTGCCTTTTCCAAGGCAACTACTTTTCGCACATCTTTATCTTTGAAAGTCAAAACCTTGTATGGGTCAAAACCGAGAACATTTTTGTCTCTGATTCCGTCCGCAATGCTGTATCTGTGTAACTCATTACCAAATACAGTGCTTGTAGTATTCTTTTTCTTTTGGTTTTCGTCTTGGATAGGCGTACCGGTAAAGCCAAAGAACATTGCCTTTGGAAATGTGTTTTTAATTGTCAGCAACATATCCCCAAAAGTAGAGCGATGAGCTTCATCTACTATGAACACAATACGCTTTTCGCTGATAAGTTCAATGTCACGAGCGTTCAATCCACCGGCTTCGTCTTTGATATTACTCATTTTCTGAATGGAAGTAACGATAAGTGTGTCTGCCGGATTGCTGCTTTTGAGTTTTGTTATCAACACATTTGTGTTTTCGGTTGCTTGTACGGATTCATTTTCATCGGCAAAGCCACGATACTCTTTCAGTGACTGAGTGCCGAGTTCAATTCTATCCATAAGGAAAATTACTTTGTCGGCGTCTTTTGAGCTTGCGATTAACTGAGCTGACTTAAAACTTGTCATTGTTTTGCCGGAACCGGTTGTGTGCCAAATATATCCGCCGAGCTGATTGTTACCTTCCCATTTTGCTTTTGCAACTTTATCAGAAATAGCACTTGCCGCAAAATACTGATAGCTACGCATTACTTTAAGTACGCCGTCTGAGTCATCAGCAACCGTATAAAAGCCGATAAGCTGATGTGCCATAGGAATAGATAGAAGAGTAGATGCCACCTTGTTCCATTCGTTAATCGGCTCGTTATTAAAATCTGCCCAATGGAAATAATAATCCGGATTAAACTTGCCGTCCGGACCCGGATTTGCAAAATAAACAGCTTCGTTTGGTTCCATTGCAACAAAAATCTGAACCAAAGAAAACAGTCCACTGAATATTCCCTCGTGAGAATACTTTTCTATTTGATTGCAAGCCTGACTAACCGGAATACCGCTCTTTTTGAGTTCAATATGGATAACAGGCATACCGTTAATGAGCAGCATTAAATCTCCACGGCGGTCATTAAGTAATTTCGATTTTGTTGGGAATTTAGGCTGCTGCACAATTTGGTATCTGCTTTGACCGGCGGCAATTTCACGGCGGTCATAAATTTTAAGGCTGACTTCTTTACCAAAATGTAATTTATCATCAGGGTTATCCCTTACGATAGAAACACTTTTTCCGTTAATAAAGCCATTTAACTTTAACGGTGTTCTGAGAGCTTCGATTTGTTCTAAAATCTGCTGCATTTCGCTATCGGTTAGAGGATAATCGTTCAGTCTGTCAATATCTCTGTTGTTTTCAAAGAGTATATTTGCCCAATTTCGCAGCAAATCTTGTTCAGAGTAATTTTTTAGGACTTCTTTTTCCCACCCCTTTTCGGATAGTATTTTTATCAAAGCCGCTTCAAAATCCGACTCTTTATTAAAAATCATTTCGAGTTCCTCCTAACTTCTAAAATTTGCTTTTACATCTCAGACAAACATCTTTTCAAGGCACGCTTTTTTGAGATTTTTCAACTTTTCTAACTCACGCTGATGAAGGGTGATAAGGTTGTCGAGGTTACGGAAGAACACTGACAATTTTTCTCGTTCTTCTGCGTGTGTAGGTATCATAATTTCTATGTCAGCCATTACATTATTCATCAATTTCGGATTACCAACATAAGACACATATCCTTTCGCCACATTGTTTAAGGCTTCTGCTATCATTTGATTAGCCGTTACTTCATTTGAGAGCAAAACGCCGCAAACATTGGTACAATAGAACTTCCCAGCTCTATAATTAACTGTTCCTGCGTTAGCACCGTCAGTTGTCCAAGTGATGGCATCCTCATAGAGATAGTCCTTGTAGTATCCCATTAAGCCATTATCTTTGGTCTGTGAAGAATAGACGGGATATGGCATTTCATCCGTTTTTGCAGGCTCTGTCAAAGTGGCTGCAAGTACATAACCACGAGTAACTTTGAACAGCTCTGATACCTTACGCTGTTCCCAAGCTTCAGTAAATCCCTTAAAACGAATTTCGGGTACATTGGAGCCATTTTGTGGAAACATTTTTTCCAGCATAGATTTTTTGACATTGGTCAATTTGTTATACTTACGCTGATGAAGGGTGATAAGGTTGTCGATTCCAAGAAAATACTCTCCAATTTTTGCTTGTTCGTCTTTTTGAGGTAACACAACAGGAAAGTCAACCAATATGTTTTGATTAAGATGTTTGATAGTTCCGCCTGTTGCTTTCTTATCGACATAGTCCATCAAAAACGGAGCTTTCAAATATTGAAAAAGGTATCTGTTATCGACTTCTTTTTCATCTCTGATTTCAACATTAAATACTCCTGCGTTAAGTGTTGCAGGCATTGTTAAGCCTTGAATATAAGCCACTTTTCCGAGTGTTCCGTCTTTTGTTATTAAGATACTACCATTACGAATTTGTATGTGCTTATCTTGCTCATAGCGTTCACGCTCTACATAGTGGCAAGTATCAAAATTTACAGCACCGTCCATAAAGTCCGTCCCCGTAATTAACATATAGTCGCCGTTATCTAAAAACTCAGAAGTTCTTAAATTTTGCCAACCTATTCTTGCGTGCATTGTGGCTATCTCGCTTAACTTACGCTGTTCCCAAGTGTCACTAAACCCTTTGAAGCGAATTGCCGGAATGTCTGTTATTTTTGTCATTTTGCACTACCTCCAAGCAATTTTTTGAGTTCAGCAAGACCGAGCATATCAAATTCACTACCTTCAAGGTCATCAATCATAGAAGAAAGTGATTTTTCTGTTTCTTCTATTTGATTTTCGACATCTGCGAAAGTAGTTTCATATTTCTTTGCAAGTGCTTCAAGCTTTGAAACCAAATCAGATATAATGCTATCCGGCAACTGCATAAGATTATCAATAAGCGGCTTTATCCACTTATCTTTAAGAAGTTCAAGAACTTGTTCATCGGACAAGTGTTCAATCGTATCTTTCGTTTTTTCTTCAAGCAAGGCATTATCACGCTTAATGGCAGTTTTCAATGCTTTTTCTTCTGTATTCAATTCCGAAACAGATTTAAGTTTTTCCTTTGTTTCAGGTTCAACACCGTCGGATTTCATAGCTTTTTTGATTTCTGCAAAGACCCAGCTATCTTCGTTTACAAAATCAGCCTCTTTTTCTTCCTCGGAAAGTGTGTCAAGTATTTCTTCGTATTCGGAAGCAATTTCTGAAAGTCGATTTTCTTTTTCACTTAATGCTTGCTTGTCATCGGCAAGTATAGTGCTTTGAATAAGGTCAAATGGTATAATGCGACCTTTCCATCCTTCTTGTACTTCCTGCTCAACATTTCCTTTTTTCTTGACCACCATATTAGCGTCAACAATTTTAGTTGCTCCAAAGCCCTCTGTTTGAATAATTTCCAAATCTACGGCAATCTTAGTCCAGTCATCATCAAGAAGCTGGTATGCTTCATATCTGTCAACTAACGGGATGGCAGCCATTCGTGCAAAGATATTTTTTGATAAAAGCTCCTCTGTTTTAGAGATACTGAGACTTTCCATCTTTGTAATCAGCTCATCATACAAATATGTATCAAAATCAGCAAAAACGGACTTGAACTCGTTTTCAAAACTTGTTATATCACTGTGTTCTTTAATTGCCTTTTTTATATCTTTAACTACGAATTTGCAATATTCGGAAGATGTATTTTCAAACAAATCAGAGCGAAGTGCCGGGAAAGCTGTCCAATATTCTTTGAGTTCATCAATTTCAGATGCCGGTAGACCGCCGAACATAGACGCAAAAATATCCCAAGATTCTGCCGCCTCTGAGGAATCCACATATCTCGGAATATTAAGGTTATAATCGTTCTCTCTGATTTCGTCACGGCTGACAACTCGTGAATACTTGTCCACGCTTTCTCTCCGTGTAACAACATCTACAATCTTCTTAATATCTGAAGCTCTCAGCTTATTGTTTTTGCCCTCTTTGATATATCCTTTTGAAGCATCTACTATAAGAACATCTGTATTGGTTCTCTTTTGCTTCAACACCATAATTATTGTCGGAATACCTGTGCCGTAAAAAATATTTGCAGGCAATCCTATGATTGTATCAATCTTATTTTTTTCAATTAAGTTCTTGCGAATTTCGCCTTCTTCGCCGCCACGGAACAAAACACCGTGAGGAAGAACAATAGTCATAATGCCATCAGGCTTAATATGATAAAGGTCGTGAAGCAAAAAGGCATAGTCTGCCTTACCCTTTGGTGCAAGACCATAACCGGCATAACGAGGGTCAGTATCCTTATCAGCTGGATTCCAAGCCTGTGAATATGGAGGGTTGGAAACTACGGCGTCAACATAGAGTGGATTGTATGTTCCTGTCGGGTCGTTTTCATCGAAATACGGCCAGTCGTCCTCCAAAGTATCGCCGTTTCTTGTTACTATGTTATCTGCTTCAATACCACGCATTACCAAGTTCATACGAGTAAGGTTATATGTATTCTGCTTTAATTCCTGAGCGTAGTATTTAACTTTGTTTTCGCCCTCAATGTACTTTGAAGCACTCTTACCGATGTTGATTAACAAGGAACCAGAACCGCTTGTAGGGTCGAATATTTCAATTTTCTCTCTGTTTTTCAAGTGATTTGCAACTATTTCAGACATAAGCAAGGATACTTCGTGCGGAGTGTAGAACTCGCCGGCTTTTTTACCTGCATTCGCCGCAAACTTTTCAATCAAATATTCATAAATAAATCCAAGAACATCATAGCCCTGCTTACCATCCATAGGAATATCTTTTATAAGCTGAATGAGTTCGCTAATAGACTTTGACTGCGAAGCAGCACTATCACCTAATTTTGAAAGACCAGTTTGCAGAGTATCAAAAACGCCCTCAAACACTTTCTTGTGGGTTGGGTTTATTAAACGGCTAAACGCTGAAAGAGCGTCACGAACATCTTGAACACTGAAATCGCTACCTTTTGCAAGCCAAGTTGAAAAGAGATTGTCGTAAGAAATAAAATATCCCAAGTTCTTCTGAATGCTTTCAACCGTATCAGTATCTTCTTCTGTTAATTCGGGAAGATACTCGTCAGTCCAATCATTAGCTTTCAGATATTTAACTTCTTTCTCCGAAAGGAATTTATAGAAAATAAATCCTAAGATATAGTCCTTATATTCATTTGCTTCGATTTTGGAACGCATTTTGTTTGCAGACTCCCAAATCTTTGCAGCTAACTGCTGTTTATTCATAATAAACCTCCGTATTATTTGTTGTAGCTATCTATATTCTATCTGACAATGGCACTATTTTTAAGTATAAAATAATTAGTGTCCCATAAAACGGACTCAGTTTTCTTCATCAGGAAGAAAATCTATAATATCTTCTACATTGCAATCAAGTGCAGCACATACTTTTCCAAGCACTTCGGTCGTCACATTTTCATCTCTGCTCATTTTGCTCATTGTGTAATGACTTAAACCAGCAAGAGCTTCTAAGTCTTTTTTCTTCATATCTCTGTCAACAAGAATGTGCCACAATTTTTTATAACTAACAGCCATTTCATTGCACCTCTTTCTTAGTTAAAGTGTAAGTATATATATTGTACCATAGAAATTTGATTTTTTCAATAAAACCACAAATATTCGAACTAAAGTGCGTTTTTTCATACTTTCGGTTAAAAACGCATATAACTCTGTTATTACCGGTTTATGTTCATTCTTGGGAACAGCGTAAGTTGGGCGATGTAGTCGATGTACGAAGTGGCAAAGACTATAAACATCTTTCAGAGGGCAATATTCCCGTTTATGGGACGGGTGGATTTATGCTTAATGTCAATCAGGCGTTGTCCTACGATGAAGATGCTATCGGCATTGGAAGAAAAGGAACGATAGATAAACCGTACATTCTTAAAGCACCATTTTGGACGGTAGATACGCTTTTCTACGCCATTCCAAGAGAAAAAGTTGACTTGAATTTTGCTTTTGATGTATTTCAAAATATTGACTGGAAAAAGAAAGATGAGTCAACGGGTGTTCCGAGTTTATCAAAAACAGCCATAAACGAAATTGATGTCCTCGTTCCGCAATACGATGAGCAGCAGCCACTTGGACAATTTTTTAATAGAATCGACAACCTTATCACCCTTCATCAGTGTAAATGTCAAATTGACGGCTGCCGTTTTCAATCACCATTAGCTATTACTTGGGAACAGCGTAAGCTGGGGGAAATCGGTTCAGTCTCTATGTGCCGAAGGATTTTCAAAGAGCAAACATCGGAAAATGGAGAAATACCATTTTATAAAATAGGTACATTCGGTGGAGAGGCAGATGCTTTTATATCGAGAGAGCTTTTTGAAGAATATAAAGCAAAATACCAGTATCCTAAAAAAGGAGATATATTGATTTCTGCATCAGGCAGCATTGGTAGAACTGTTGTGTTTACGGGAAAAAATGAGTATTTTCAAGACTCCAATATAGTTTGGTTAAATCACGATAAACATTTGGACAACTCGTTTTTGAAATGCTTTTATTCTATTGTGAAATGGGCAGGAATAGAAGGCAGCACAATAAAAAGACTATATAATGATAACATTTTGAATACAGCTATCACCTTGCCGTCAGTTGAAGAACAGCAGAAAATAGGTGCATATTTTGAAAACCTCGACAACCTTATCACCCTTCATCAGTGTGAGTAAAAACAAAAGTTGGTTCCAACATACACGTACTCAGATGAAGTCAAACCAACTATCAGTAATGATTTCCAACTATTTTTATGTTATACTATAAAAGTAGTAATTCACGATTGTTAATGGCGAAAGATAAACCACAACCCAAGAGCCACGTTAAGCAATCTCCAAAAAAGAAATTTAGGGGTAAAAAGGAATGGACGAACAAAAGATAATATTCAGTAATCGGTTTGAAAAAGAGAAATTTGAGGATTACAAAACAGATTTGGGAACTGGCAACACAATCATTCCTGACTTTACGGAAGCTGATGATTTTTTGAAATTCATACAGAAGAACCGCAGAAGTGTTCCAAGTAAAGAACGAATTGCTGATAAGGACAAATTCATCAAGACAGTTTACGAGTTGTCCAACAGCTTTGAAATTGACGCTGACCTGATAGAATTTGCCGAGGGATATATCGCCAACATCTATGTAGATTATGCCTGCTACACTGGATATATCAAGAAGCTGTTAGCAATTCTTTTTATCCTTGCCGATGATATTTCCTTTTTAGACGGCAGTAAAGAAAATGCCGATATGCTTTTCAGCTTCACTTATCACACACACCATATTTTCCTGAATAACAGAGAAACAACTGATTTCTCATAATGTACCCGATGGCTACTCAACTGAGCAGCCATCTTTTCAATTTTCCAGACACCG
>OLPC01001488.1_pt1 | contig 20083 bp, 9 predicted proteins | sample 1672341 | NCBI WGS metagenome assembly OLPC01 (sample SAMEA3136673, study PRJEB25190) | human gut metagenome | reverse complement strand
TAATGTTGTCTTACCATTATTTATTACAATGTCATTAGGTTATTTTCTTAAATCTCTTAATATGTTTGATAATAATACATTAGATACGATGAACAACATTACATTTAAATCATTTTTACCTATGTTATTATTTTACAACATATATAAAACTGATTTACAAGGCGTATTCAATTTAAAGTTAATGATATTTTCAGCAACTTGTGTAATAGCTTTATATTTAATATTATATCTAATAGTTCCATTAATAGAAAAAGATAATAAAAAGCGAGGGGCTCTACTTCAAGGGCTATTTAGAAGTAACTTTGTAATATTCGGTATTCCTATAACAGAGTCCTTATTTGGAAGTGAAAAAGTTGGTGTTGCTGCTCTTTTAATTGCAGTTATTGTCCCACTGTTCAATATTTTATCAGTGATTGCACTAGAAACTTTCAGAGGTGGTAAACCTGATTTTAGAAAGATATCTATAGGAATAATAAAAAATCCACTTATAATAGCATCTTGCTTAGGTATACTTACTTTACTTCTTAAAATTAAAATTCCTACAGCAATGGAAAAAACAATAAGTGATGTTTCAAAAATAGCTACTCCACTTTCACTTATACTACTTGGAGCATCTTTTAAATTTGACAATATAAAAAAATACCTAAAACAAACAACTATAGCTGTTGTCGGAAAAACTATATTGACACCATGTATCATACTTCCTATATGTATTATAGTAGTCGAACTTAAAAAAGTTCGTAAATAGATTCTTCAAGGCTCTTGTTATTTTTAGTTATTTTTTTCAAATTTTTCTTTAATGTTGCCCAATACTTTTCTATAGGATTTAAATTTGGAGAATATGGTGGTAAAAATATTAGTTTTAGATTTTTATTAGCATTTTTACATAATTCGTATAATCTACTCTTACAATGAAATGTTGCATTATCCATTACAATAGCTTTATTTTTTTCTACTTCATTTAAAAACATTTCTTTAAACCATTTTTCGAAAAACTTACTATCCATTATTTTATCGTACACTAAAGGAGAGATAATCTTATCTCCACATTTTCCTGCTACTATATTTGTTCTTTTGTATTTTTTACCTGGTATTTTATCGTAAACTTTTTTACCTCTTATAGCTCTTGCATATTCTCTATAAATATAACCTTGTATTCCTGTTTCATCAATATATACTATATCTTCTTCGCTAAAGTTTTTTATCTCATTTAAATATTTATTTACTTTTTCCTTACATTGTTCTTTGTATGAAGTTGTCTTTTTTTTCGTGTTATATTTAATTTCTTTAATGCTTTTCTTATTGCACACTCACTACAATTAAACTCCTCTGCAATCTCAACTAAATATGCATCTGGATGTTTTTCTATATATTTAATTAACTTTTCTGGATAAATCTTTTTTGGTTTTCTAACCTGTATTTTTACTTCACCTAATTTACCTTCCTTTTCTTTATTTATCCACCTAGTTAGTGTTGTTTCAGATATTTTAAATACTTTACAAGTTTCTTTGTAAGTATGGCCTTCTCTTTGGTATTCTACTGCTCTTTGTTTAAACTTTATATCATAACTCATATTATATTTGTTAACTTATTTAACAATTTTCGACAATAAACGATAGGAATATACAAAAAGGTATATTATATGTTATAATACTGTAATAATGTTTTAATACCATTAAGATAGAAAGTAATATTTATAGATATTAATTAGTAAATAGATTAGATTATCAAACGAATATATTTAAAACTAAATATAGATTTTCTCATGGCATACCGAAGATTCGATAATATTTGGTATGCCATAAATAAAAATTTAATGAAAGGAGGACAAAACTTTTTATGAAAAGAAAATTAATTTCTTATATTTGTTTGGTAGCTATTTTTATGGAAACTATTCCAGTAAATGCATTATCTAATATTACTTCAGAAATTGTGCCAATAGAAAGTTCAGAAGAAACTAAATCTGAAGAAGAATCTACTGAACAAAAAGAAGAATCTACTGAACAAAAAGATGAAAAGACTGAAGAAAAAGAAGACAAACAAAAAGAAGAAAGTAAATCTAAGCTAGAAGATAATGTATTTAATATGTATATACTAGATAAAATAGAAAATGAATTAGGATTTTCTATAGGCTTTGATGAAAAAGAAAAGAAGTTTAAATTAAGTAATCAAAGTGAAAAACAATTATCTAAAACAAATCTAGATAGCATAATATATAAAATTAATATATATGATAAAGAAAATAAAGAAAAATTAAATATAGAGCTTCTAGGCAAAGATACTGGAAATTCTGAAAAACTAAATATACTTAAAGATACTAAGTATGAAACTGGTGATACCATAAAAATAGCTTCTTTTGACCCTAAGAAAGGCATTAAAATTTTAGGAGAAATCAAAGGAGATATAAACAAAGAAAAACAAACAGATAAAGAAAATGAAAAGGTAGAAGATTATTCTGACGGTGTTGATAATCTTGATTATATTGAAAATGTAAGATTTAAAATAACTGAAACTAATCTTGAGACTGTCTATAATAATGCACCAGTATTTGAAGGATTAACAGACTTATTAGATGTAGAAGATCCATCTGTAGATGTTCTTCAAGGTATAAAAGTTACTGATGATCACGATGGTGTAATTGATAACTCTAAGATAGTAGTATCAGTTCAGGAAAAAACTGAATCTTCAGCTATATTAAACTATACAGTAGAAGATAGTTGGGGAAGAAGTATAACTGCTACAAGAAATATTGCAGCTAAAGATAGTCAAGATGCAGTCAGTATAGAAGAAAATCAAAGAACATCAAATGAGAATGAATTAGCAAATAATGTAATTACTGTAGATGGTATACCATACTTTGGAACTAATATAGAAAGATTTAAAATAAAATTTGACCTTTCAACTAAATCAATTAAGGTAACTGACCAAGATGGAAGGATGTTAACTAACTCTTCAAAAGAAGAGTACTTTAAATTTGTTCTATATGATAAGTATATGAATGAAAAAGTATCAGCTACACTACTAGGTTCAGATAAAAGTGACTCTGAAAATCTAGATGCTATAAACAATTACCTTTTTGAAGAAGGTGATTATATAGGTATATGGCATGCAGAATCTGATAAAAAGCTTAAAATTGCAGGGACTATAAAAGGTACTACTAAGAACCCTAATACTAAAGAAGCTGTGGTAAATAATGAAGTTAAAAACTATGCTAATGGAGTACCTCAAGCTACTATTTCAGAGCGTAGATTTAGAATAAAAAATACTGGTCTTGAAGAGGTAAAAAATGATGCACCAGTAATAGGAGATCTTGTGCCACTTACAGTATCTAGAGGTTATGATGAAGACATTTTATCAGGTGTAAAAGAAAAAATAACTGATGACTTTGATGAGTTTAATTATAGCAATATAGAAGATGGATATGTATCTATAAAACATTCTTCATTTGACAATACAAAGGTTGGAGCTCAAACAGTAACATACACTGCTACTGATAAATGGGGAAGATCTAGTACAAAGGATAGAATTATAACAGTTACATCAACAAATCCACTTGATACAACTTATATTGATTTTATGAATCCTAATAATTCAAATGAGCATCTATTTAGGATAGGATTAGATACAGTTGAAAAAACTTTAATAGTTGATGGTTTAGAGAATTTGCCAGATAAAGTAATAGATGAAACTAAATCATCACCAATATTTAAGTTGAAAGTGTATTCAAAAAATGGAATACTTCAAAAAACTTTAAATATAAAGGGTAGCGATAAGCTAAGAACTATATTAAAAAGAATAAATGGATATAAATATACTGAAGGTGACCGTATAGAACTTTGGTCTACTATACCTGAAAATATAAGAATAACTGGAAAGTTAGTAGAAAAAAATAAAAATTATATTGAAGGAAGTTCTACTGAAGAAACTAATAAAAAGTATATTGATTATGTAGCAAATGAAAGTACTGACGATAGTACTAACAGTGGTGTGTACAAAGAAGACTATACTAATGGTATAAATAATCCCGATTACATGAAAAATGTAAGATTTGAGATAGGTAGTTCTGAATTAATATATATCTACAACCAAGCTCCTAAATTCAAGATAACTAAAGATTTAATAGTTAAAAGAAATGGAAAAGTTGATTTAAACGATGGTATAAGCGTAACGGATGACCATGATAGTGATGATGAAATAAATAAAACTATGACTCATGGTACTATTGACACTAGTACTATCGGAGAAAAATATGTTGAATATAAGGCTGTAGATAGTTGGGGTAGAAGTACAATTATAAAAAGAAAAATTACTGTATATCCATATAATAATTTAGAATACAACTACATTACATTAAAAAATAATCAAACTGGAAAAACAATTTTATCTATAAGGTTTGATGATAATAGTAAAACTTTTAATGTATATAAATTAGATGCAAGTAATATACCAAGTGATTTAGATAGTAATAATACATTACTAGAAATAAAGCTTATTAAAAAGAATAGAAATCTTATTTCAAGACTTTTTAAATCAAGTGAAAGTGAAAATGAAAAAACGATCACGATTACAAAACAAGATTTAATTAGTAATAACATAGAAAGTAAATTTAGTGATGTAGTATATGCTCATGGTGATTATTTATCACTTAAGCCGTATGATTATTCCAAAGGGCTTACTATATCAGCAAAATCTAAAAATCCATTTAGTGGAGAAGAGAAAGATGACAAAATGAAAAAGTCAGATATTCTATTTGATGGATATGAAGATGAAGATGAAATGGAAAACTCAAGATTTGAAATACATCCAGAAGGTTTAGAAATGATTTATAATGAAGCTTTAAAAATTCATGGAATAGATAGCACCTTATACTTATATAAAGGTGATGAATTAACTTTAGAAAAGGCTATGGAAGGTATAAGTGCAACTGATGACTTAGATGGTAATATCTCAAAAAATCAGATAGATGTTAAATATTTTAATTATAATGGAGAAACACAAGATCTAAGTCAAGCAAATACTAATAGTATTGGTGAATTTTTATTAGCATATATAGCAACTGACTCTTGGGGTAAAAGAGTACTTGTAACAAGAACAGTATCTATAATTTCTAAATCTGTATCAAATGATATTGAGTTTTATGATGAGAGTGGAAATAATAAGCTATTCTCTTTTAAATATAACCCAAAAATAAATGAATTTAATGTTACTAAAGGAATAGAAAATATACCAAATAACCCTCCTACAGAAACTGAACCAGAGAGACCAGAGCCAGAACAGCCAGGTGAATCACAAGAACCAGAAAATGGTGTTCAGAACCCTTCACAAGATGAAGAGTTAGCTCAAAGTTATACTACAGAATCAAATCCAGGTTCAGAAGGAGAAGTAGATGGTGATGGATCAGATTCTACAACAGATACAGAGCAACCACCATCAGATGATGAAGTTACAGAGGAACCTGATCTAGATATTGATTCAGATATGCAAGTAACACCAGAAGAATCAAAGCCAGAAATCATATTTAGATTAAAGGTATTTAATACTAAAGGTAAACTTGTAGGAACTGTTGAATTATCAGATGATGAAGAGTTTAATAATGAAGAATTAAAAAAGCTTAATGATATAGGTATTTATGATGATTATTACTTTAGTGTATGGAGTAAAACTCCATCAAGAATTAAGATTAAAGGTAATATATCTAATACTAATAAATTAGGTGAATCTGGAAGCGAAACTGAAAACTATTCAGATGGTATAAGTAGTAAAGACCACATGGATAATGTAAGGTTTAAATTAGGTACTGACGGATTAGAGGCAGTATATAATAAAGCACCTAAAATAATCATAAAGTCTAAGGAAGTACTTACACAGTATGCAGGAGATACTATTGATTATACTCAAGGTGTAGAGGTTATAGATGACCATGATGAAACTATTCCTATTGAAAATATAAAAGTCAGTTTTGGGAAAAAAGATAATGATGAAGAAAAGACTGAAAATGACCTAATAATAGGAACAAATATTATTAATCTAAGTGTAGAAGATAGTTGGGGCAGAAAGTCTACTATAACTAGAAAGTTAGAAATAACTAATGGTATAGATAAAAATAGAATAAGCTTTAAGGGTGTAGATGGAGAAGTTATAGGTATTGGATTTGATCATGCTAATAATAGATTAGTAATATCTAAGGAGAATAAAGCATTTGGAGTAGGAGATGTTTCTGGATATGTACGTATAGCTATAAAAAGAGCTAACAATACTTATGCTGTTAACCCAGTAGAATTTAATGTTAATGAGAATTTTAGTAATGAAAATGTATCAAATAAACTACAACCATTAAGAAATTATCGACTTAACTATGGAGATAAACTTGAAATTTATCATGGACATCCAATTAGGTTTTTGATAAATGGAAAGGTAATTGATGCAAGAGAAGATTATGAAGATGGAGTTGATAACCCAGAAAACTTAATCAACACTACATTTGAGATTACAAAAAGTGGATTAAAAGCAATATATACGAATCCAGATACAAGTAATATTACTGATAATAAGGTTGTATTTGGACCTATGGCACCAGAAAAATTCCCTGTAAAGATACAGATTGATTTTAGAGAAAAGAAATTTAAGGTCTTAGACAAAACAACCACTAAATTTTTAAATGGTGATAATGATAATGTATATAGGATGGTTCTTATTGGTTCAAATGGGACAATTAAAAGAGATTCATCTTTTAGAGGGGATATTTATGCCAATACTATTAGTAATAGAGATTTTTGGCATGATCAAGGGTTTGATTATAATGACTGTTTATATATATGGCACAAAGATCCAAAGAGATCTATTATAAAAGGTAACATAATAAATAAACGAGAAGATTATGAAGATGGTGTTGATAATCCTGATAATATGAATCATGTTGTATTTAAATTAACTAGGGAAGGTGTAGAAGCAGTGTATAATGAAGCACCTGTATTTGAAGGTGTAGAAAATACAGATGTATATAAAGGTGAAACATTTAATCCATTACAAGGTGTAAAAGTTACAGACGACTTTGATACAGATCATTTAAGATCTATAACTGTTAGTATTAATGGACAAACAACTAGTGTAACAACTACATCAAATGGTACAGTGTTAACTCCTAACTCTATATCTTTTGATACATCAACACCAGGAGAAAAAACCATCACCTATACTGCAACAGACCGTTGGGGCAAAATTAAAACAGTTGAAAGAAAAGTAACTGTAAGACCTAATTTATATAAAAATGTATTCAAGGTGTATGCTGATACTATTCAATCAGAAATACCTGAGGAAAATATTGTATCCGAATCAGAGAGTACAGAAGATGATAGAACACCTTTATTTGAAATAGGATTTGATAGTGTTACTGGAAGATATAGGGTATTTAATCAAACAAATGATAGAATAGCACCTAATAATCCATCTGAAATGGTATTTGGGATACAGATAATAGGTTCAAATAAAGAATTAAAGAATGAAATTACTTTAACAGGCAATGATAGAGGTAACTCTCCTAAGTTAGATGAACTTAATAATACTGAATATGGAGAAGGTGATATTATAAGGGTTTACAGAAGTGACCTTAATAGTATAAAAATTATAGGTACTGTAACTGGAGATATACCTAATAAAGAAGATATATCAGATGAAATCAAGAAGTTTGATTATATGACAAATACTGGATTTAAGATAAGTAATGATGGTTTAGAAGCAGTATACAATGCAGCACCTGATATAAATGGTAATATAGAAGATAAAACTATAAGTAAAGGTTCTAATATAAATCTTTTAGAAGGATTAACAGCTAGTGATGACCATGATACACAATTATCAGAACGTAATATTAAAGTTTATGTAGATGAGAGTTTAGTAAATGATAATTCTGTAGAAAATAGTGCAAATTATACTTTTGATAGTATTGGAAAATACACTGTTCATTATTATATAAATGATAGTTGGGGAAGAGCTACAATTTGTGAGCAAACTATAACTGTAGAATCTAAGGTTAGGGAGAATGAAATTGAAGTTTATGGACCTAATCAAGATTTAGCATTTAAAGCAACATTTAATACAACTAATAATCAAATTGTATTAAAAGCTAATGAAACTCCAACTGCTAGTGGTTCATCGACTTCTCAAGATAGATATTTTGAAATGGTTGTAAGAAATATAAAAGGTGAAGAAAAGTACAGAGTTACTTTAAATGGAGATAGAGCTCATGATACAGAACAACTAGCAAAAATCCATGAAGCAGCTTTTAATAAGTATGACACTATAAGCCTTTATGGAAAAACTGAAAATACAGTTAAGATAATAGGTGGTGTTATACAAGAATCTAACAAGAACACTAAAATAAATAATAACAACTATGAAAATGGATTTGGAGATGTTAGTAGATATCCTTTAGTTAGATTTAAAATAACTGATGATGGTTTAAAAGAAATTACTCAAAAAGAAATGATAATCTCTGGATTAGATAATAAAACTATAAAAAGAGGAGAAGAAGTAGACTATCTATCAGGAGTACTTGTAAATTTACAAGATATTAATAATGAAGATTATAAAATTACGGTAAATGAAGAAGATAAAAGTAATTTAAATAATTTAAAAGAAGGCGACTATCAGGTAAGATATACTATAAGCAACAGCTGGGGAACTCAAAAAGAGCAAATTAGAACTATAACTGTTGAGCCTAGAACAAAACTAGAAGAAAACAAACTAAGTGTAAAAAATAACAATGATGAAGTTATTATGATAATAGGATTTGACTCAATACAAAGAAAGCTTAGAGTAATAGATTATACACCAAACTCAACTATTGATTCAAATAATGGAAAATTAGCATTTGTTATAAATGCATATGATTCACTTGGAAACACTATAGGTACTATAGAGTTAAAAGGTACTGAAATAATAAGTGAAGATATAGTAACTAGATTAAATAACTTCCCATATGTAGAAGGATATAGACTTAGTATATGGGCAAAAGATGAAAGTAAGCACTTAGTATTAGATGGAGATGTAAAATCAGGTAATAAAAATACTGAAAAAGCTTTAAAGAGGAATAGCAATATAACTCCTACTGATAAAATGGAAAATGGTAGATTTGAAATTTTAGATGATGGATTAGTATATTACTATAACCAAGCTCCAAAGATACATGGTGGTGATAATGAACTTGTATATTATAAAGGTTCAATATTAACACTTCCAAAGGATATATCAGTAACAGATGATTATGACACAATAAGTGCTAATCAAGTTGCTATAAATGATGATAAGGTTGACTATGATACATTAGGACAACAAGATATAACTTATATAGTAGAAGATAGTTGGGGTAGAGTTACAGAAAAACCTGCCAAAATAAATGTAATGTCATCTATTGACAAGAATGAATTTAATATTTACCCTATGAATGTAAATGATACAGTTGGACAGTATCAAGCTTTTTCTATACAATTTGTAAGGGAAGATGGAAAAAATAAAATTCGTATAGGTAATCAGGATTCTTCTTTTAATTTTTATCCAAGTAATTCGGGAAAAAATAAAACTGAAAAAACATTTATGATAATTAGCATATATAATAAAAATAATACATTAAAAAAGTCATTTAAACTTTTAGGTAATGAAAATGCTAGTAATAGTAATGGCTTAAGGAATTTAAATGGTTATGAATTTGAATTTGGTGATTATATAGCTATAGAAGGTTTAACAGAAGCTAGTAAAAAATGTGCAAGAATAAATGGAACTGTTGTTAATGCAAAAGAAAATTATGTAAATGGTGTTGAAAATATTGATAATATACAACACGTAAGATTTAAGTTTACAGATGTAGGTTTGGAATCTTTATATAATGAAGCACCTAAAATTACTATTGACAAAACTATAAACTTAGATGCTGTTAAAGGTGATGATATACCTTATATGAGAGGTGTAAAACTTAAAGATGACCATGATAAATTGACACAAGCTAATGTAGAAGTTACATGGAATCCAAATGAAACACCTACTGAAGAATATGAACCATACAATGATGTTATAAAAGGTGTAGCAAAAGTTGGAGAAAATATACTTCACTATAAAGTTACAGACTCTTGGGGAAGAACTTGTGAAGGTGAAAGAACTATAAATTTATCTAATGGTATATTAGGCAATTCAATAGTATTTAAGGGTGGAGGAGATAGAAAAGATTTAATTAAATTTACATTTGTTAAATGTACAGATAATAGAAATGATGGAGTAACCTTAAATGTAAATATTTTAGATGGTAATACAATTTTTGCTGCAAATGCAATGTCGTATTACTATACAGTAAGAGTAACTCTACCTAATGGACAATCACATACTAGAAAAATTTATAGTGATTATAGCTATAACAATCAGCATCGAAAAGACGGTCAAGGACATGATCCATTTGGTATTTTTAGGGATCTATATCTTCCATATGGATCAACATTTGAATTTATAGATATAGGACATCCATTTAACCTAAGTATTCATGGTAGGGTTAGAAATCAAAGAGAAGATTACTCAGATGGAGCTCAAAATCCAGATAACTTAAGAAGTATTAAGTTTATGGTTACTGATAGTGGTTTAAAATCTGTTTATGTAGAAAAAGATGATATAAAAACTAATCAAAATATTATATCAGTAGTATCTACAGAGGGTATTCCTTTACAGCTTAAGATAGACCCAGAAACTAAAAAAATAAGTGGATACAGTAATAGTTCCTCAACTTTTTATTGGGATTTAGGTGAACGTATAAAAGTATTTAATATAACCTTGACTGGTCAAGATGGTGAACGAAAGTTTTCAATTGATGGATATTCACGGGATAAAGGTAATGTATTTTATAATGCTCATTTTTCTAGACCTAAAGATTACGAAATAGGAGATAAACTTACAATTTGGCACTATACACCAAATAGGGTTTCTATAAAAGGTCCTATAGAGAATCAAAGAGAAGATTATTCTGATGGTATAGATAATGAAAAGAACTTAACAGAAGCTGTATTTACATTAACAGAAAATGGACTAGAAGCTGTATATAAAGAAGCACCAAAAATAACAGGTATAAAAGATACTAAAATTTTAAAAGGTGGAAGTCTTGATTTAGATAATTTAATAGATGAATTAGAGGCTAAAGATACTATAGACGGTAAGTATGAAGATAAAGTTATAATTGGAGATGCTACACAATTTAGCAGTGTTTCAAGTGATATAAGAATAATTGACCCTAAATCTGTAAATACAATTTCTGAAACTACTGCCCGAAGGGGAACTCTATTAATAGACTTAACATCTATTGATACAAATCAAGTTGGTATGTACGAGGTAAGTTATAGCGTAACGAACAGTAATGATCGTACTACTAGAAAATCAAGTACAATAGTTGTATATGATAAACCTACAATAACCGAGAGCAGTTTAAGTAGGATAGAGCTTAACTCTGTAGAACATACAGAAGAAGCTATAATTAATCGTCTAAAAGAAGCTGTAATAGTAAGTGATGATGATGATACACTTTACAACAAAACAACTAAGTTAGAAGTTTTAAAACAGAATGTAAATCCAAATGAAGAGGGAATCTATAATGTAGACTATAAAGCTACAGATTTATATGGAGAAGAAACTGTGAAAACTATACCTATTCAGGTAAGTAGAACTATAAATGTTTCTGTACCTACAACTATTCCTTTCCAAGTTGTAACAAACTTAAAGGATAAAACTACAGATGAATTTATATCTGGGGTTATGAAGGTTCAAAACAATAATACAAGTGATGTTAATGTATATATACAATCATTTACTAGACAAGAAAGTAGCTTTACGACTAAAACTAGAAGCTACAAAAATCTTGAAATTGTACAACCAAGTGAATTTGAAGATTGGAATAGTTTATCTTCAGAAGATACTATGACAAAAATGGCTCTAGGAATATACAATAAAGAAGGTTTAATTGTAGATAGGAATTTACAATTAACAAAAGAGAGTCCTTTATGGTTATATGAAGATATTAGTAATGTTAAATTAGGAGTTCTAAATAGAGCCCAAAACTTAGCCAATCCTTATACATCTAAATTAAGTTTTACTAGTAAGCATGGTAAAAACTTTATTGGAGGAACTTCTAGAAGTAAGTTTAACTTAGTATTTAGATTTGAGTAAAAAAATAACTACTATATAAGTATATTTAATTCTTATATAGTAGTTATTTAAATTAAAGTTAATTTTTATTAACAGTTCTTAATAAAATTATTATAGATTGTAAATATAAGCGCAACAACTTATGTTTATATTACAGTGAAGACCTCTATAGGTGGTTTATCCAAGACACTTATGGAGGTCTATTATTTATTATATTTACTACAATATCAAGATTATTTCGAGTTATAGTAGAAGAATCAAATCTTTTAGGGTAAAACTCTTTTAATAATACGTTAGCAAATTATTGTAGAGGTAACAAAAAAAATATTTTTACATATCATATATTAATATAACTATAGCTAGGAGGCAAGTTATGAAAATTGGTGATATAGTAACTAGAAAATCATACAACAAAGATATAATATTTAAAATAGTTGGATTTGGTATAGATAATAAAAATGAAAAGATAGCTATTTTAAAAGGTGTAGCATTTAGGGTAATAGCAGATGCATACTTAGAAGACTTAGAAGTTGTAAAAGTATCAGATATAAAACAGATATTAATAGATCCTACAGTAGAAAATTTAATATATAAATCAGTTAGAAGTGCCCAAGATAGAGAAAAGAAAATGAATAGAGCTGTGCCAAAATTACAAGCAAATCCAAATGTTTACGGTATACCAGGAAAGGTACTACAAATAGACGGAGATAAGGAATACTTAAAAATATGTTTAGACGTATATACAGAGCTTGGAATACCTGCAGTAGGTGTAGCTATACCTGAAGAAAATCAATATAAAGAGATAATTAATCTCTTAGAAAAACACAATCCAGATATATTAGTTATAACTGGTCATGATGCTCTTACATCTAGAAAAGGAAATATTACAGATTTAAATAACTATAGAAATTCTTTAAACTTTATCAAAGCAGTAAAGCAAGCTCGTAAATGGGAACCTAACCTAGATAATTTAGTTATATTTGCTGGTGCATGCCAATCAAATTATGAGCAGCTAATAAGAGCTGGAGCTAATTATGCTAGTTCACCAGGAAGAATAATGATACATGCATTAGATCCAGTATTTGTAGTTGAAAAGATTGCTTGCTCAAGGATAGATACTATAGTTCCTATAGAAGAAGTCATAGAACAGACTGTAACAGGTTTAAAGGGTATAGGAGGTTCTGAAACAAGAGGAAAATTTAGATGGGCTATGCCTAAATCTATGTTATATTAAAAAAAATAAATAATATGACAAATATGGTAAAAAAATATATTGACTTTTTTATTAAAAGTATATAAAATAATTAGTTTAAACATTTGACAAAAAATTGTACTTATGATATTATGTAAACATACAAACGTTTAAAGAAGGTGATATTATGGCCACTGTTCAAACTCTAGATAAGATAAGGGAAAGTTTAGAGAGGCATTTAGGTAAGAAAATACTACTTAAAGCTAACAAGGGAAGAAAACAAGTTGTTACAAAAAAGGGAATTCTAGAAAAAGTTTATCCGAGTGTGTTTGTTGTAAAGTTAGATAGTGACAATGAAGGTTGTTCTAGAGTATCTTATAGCTACTCAGATTTACTAACATCTAATGTAAAATTGCAAGTATTTAGAAATCAAGATAAATTACACGTAAGTTAAAAAATTATACCTATCAAAAATAGGTGTAATTTTTTTTTTGTATATTAAATATAAATATAGTGTGATATTTATATTTAATATATGGGGAGGCCAGTATGGAATTAATAAAAGATATAATAAAAGTAGATAATAGAATAGACTTTGGTAAATTTCAAACATTTATAGAAACAGAGGCAGTTGTGCCTGATAAGAAATCAGATGTATATGAGATAATAAAAACAGAAGGGTACATATCTTTAAAGAAAGTAGAACTTACAGAAGGGAAAGTACTTTGTAGAGGTAGCTTTAACTACAATGTAATATATACGACAGATGATAAAACAACAGTTTCAAATGTAGATGGTAAGATAGACATAAATGAGGTTATAGAAAAAGATAACATAGTTTCTGATATGGAATATATGTTATTCCCAGAAGTAGAGCATGTAGATTGCACTATAATGAATGAAAGAAAAATAAGAGTAGGAGCTCTTATTAATTTAAGAGGAAGTATATTTGACAAGCAAAGACTAGATATAGTAAAAGATGTTGCTCAAGTTGAAGGTGTTCAAAAACATAGAAAAGAAATAAGCTATCAAGATATTGTAGGTATAGAAAAATCAGAAAGTGCAATAAGAGATACTATAACTATAAATACAGAAGAAGTTCAATCAATAATAAGTTTAAATCCATATGCTAAAATAAAAGAAACTAGAGTATCTGATAATAAAGTTATAGTTGGTGGAGTAGTAGAAATAAATCCTTTAGCTTGTACATATGATGGAGAATTAGTTGAATTAGATAAGATAGGAATAGATTTCACGCAATTTATAGAAGTTCCAGGTGCATGTGAAGGTATGACAGAAGAAACTTTATTATCTATGGAAGAATTCAATTATGTATTTAAACAAAATAATGAAAGTAATAGTGGTTTACTAGAAATAGATTGTACAGTTGAATGCAAAGTAAAAGTTACAGATGAAATAACAAGAGAGATTTTACAAGATGCTTACTCTCCTGAGAAAATAATAAAATTCGATTATAGAACAATGGAAGTAAACAAAACAATAGAATCTGAAACAGAAAGTTTTGTTGTAAGAGAAACTATAAAAAATAGTAATGATGATATACAAATAAAAGATATAGTAAGTGTTTGCCCATCTATATCTATAGAGAATTCTTATGCAGAAGGGGATAAGAGTATAATACAAGGTATAATAAAAATTGATATACTATATGTTCCTGTAGAAGGTCTAAAATCAGTTTATAGAATAAGTGAAGAAATACCTTTTGAACATGATATAACAATAGATGATTTAACTGATACTTGTAATATATTTAATACAGTTTCTATAGAAAAATTAGAAGTTGATTTAAATAGAGATGATATAGATTTATCAGTGAAAATAAAAAGATTTATAGAAGCAGTAGATAAAAAGACAGAAAGTTTTATAGTGAAGGGTGAAGATTTAGGAGAATATGACTTATCTAAAGCACCAAGTATAATAGTATATATATGTAAAGAAGGCGATAATCTTTGGAATATAGCAAAAAAATATAACACAACAGAGTCTGAAATAGCAGAATTAAATGAATTAAAAATAGAAGAACCATTAAAACCAGGTAAATGCTTAATTTTAGAAAAAAAAGTAGCAGTGTGTGATTAATATAAACTTATTTTATTAAAATATTTATATATAAAGCAAGTAATTATAATTAGTGGTTATTAAAATAAAATAAATAGGGGATTATAGTCCCCTATTATTTTATTTTTTGTAGTATAATATAAGTATTGAGCATTAAACGCATTATAAATACTTAAGGAGGCTAAAATGAGTTCAATAGAATTAAAAAGCAGAGCTAAAATAAATTTATCAATAGATGTGCTAGGAAAAAGAGAAGATGGATATCATTTAGTCGAAATGATAATGCAGACAATAGATTTATATGACATTATAAAGATAAAAGAAATTGAGATAGATGAAATTAATATAAACAGCAATAGTTCCGATATTCCTTTAAATGAAAATAATATTGTTTATAAGGCAGCAAAAGTACTGAAAGATCAATTTAACATAAAAAATGGTGTAGAAATATTTATAGAAAAAAATATTCCAGTAGCAGCAGGTATGGCTGGAGGAAGTAGTAATGCAGCTGCAGTTCTAGTAGGGCTTAATAAACTTTGGAAACTTAACTTATCAGAAGTGAGGTTACAAGAAATAGGGCTTAAATTAGGTGCGGATGTTCCATTTTGTATATCAGGAAATGCAGCTTTAGCACAAGGAATAGGAGAAGAATTAACTTATATAAAAGGACTATCTAAAGATACAGTTATATTAGTTTGTAAACCGAATTTATTTGTATCAACAAAAGAAGTATATGAAGGGTTAGATTTACAAAATATTAAAAATAGACCAGATAATAAATTCTTGATAGAATGTCTAAAAAAAGGGAATATAAATTTATTAGCAACAAATATGGTAAATGTACTTGAAACTGTAACAAGTAAAATGCATGAAGAGATAAAAGATATAGAAAAGGTAATGTTAGAAAATAATGCTTTAGGTTCTATGATGAGTGGAAGTGGACCTACAGTTTTTGGGTTATTTGATAAAGAGGAAGGTGCATTAAGTGCAAAGGGAGAACTACTAAAGAAATATAATCAAGTTTATGTTGTCAGAAGTAGTGAAAAAGGAGTTGAAGTTAATGGAGAATTTAACTAAGTTAAATTTAGATGAGTACAAACCACTAAGAGATGTGGTATTTGAGAACTTAAGGGGAGCAATAGTAGAAGGAAGATTAAAGCCAGGAGAAAGGCTTATGGAAGTTCAATTAGCTGAGCAATTAGGTGTAAGCAGAACGCCAGTAAGGGAAGCTATAAGAAAATTAGAATTAGAGGGGTTAGTTGTTATGCTTCCAAGAAAAGGTGCTTATGTAGCTAATATGTCATTAAAAGATTTAATAGACGTATTAGAAATAAGGGCTAGCTTAGAAGGCTTAGCAGCATCTCTTGCTGCTGAAAGAATAACAGATGAAGATATAAAAAAATTAGAATCTATAGTAGAAGAATTTAAAGATGGTATAAATGAATCAAATGTAGAAGCCTTATTAAGAAAAGATGTAGAGTTTCATGAATGTATATTTAAATCTACAAATAATAAAAAATTGCATCAATTAATAAATTCTTTATGGGAGCAAGTTTATAGATTTAGAGTTACGTATATATCAGACTATGATTCTACTGTAAATATAATAGAAGAACATAAAATGATATTAGATGCTATAAAAAGAAGGGATAGTAAGCTTGCTAAAAAGTATGCTATGGAGCATATTCAAAAGGCTGAGAACTTTATGATAGAAACGACAGTAAATAATAAAGAGTTATAAAAATAAAAATCATTGGATTAATTTAAGATAATTAAATTTGTCCAATGATTTTTTTGTATATTAGATAACTATAAATTATAAAAAGTTATGCATAAATAATAAATTAATAACAAATAATTTAAGAAAAATATTTTTATAATAAAAAACTCGTTGTTCAAGTTAATTATAATTATTGAACATGCTAGAGTCCAACAAGTTATATTTTAGTAGTTAAAAAACTTTATATAGTAATTTCAAATAGTAATTTCAATATGTTTAGTAAAATAACTAGCACAACAGATTAAATAATAAAAAATTATTTAGTATTGAAAAATTCCCTATTTACTGTTAAAATTTAAGAAAAAAGTCGAATATTGTAGAAAAAAAGGAAGAAAAAGGTGAAATGATAAAAAAGGCAAGTCTTTTAGTATTAACGGGCGCAATAACAATAAGCAGCCTAGGATTAACAACAACATCTTTTGCAGATGTTAATGATGAAACTTTATTAATTCAAGAAAAGAGTACTATAGTACATAGTCAAGTATCTATAGAAACAGATGGATCAGCTAGAATTGCTGGACAAGATGGTCAATTAGGAACTGCAGATGATGTATTTGTTAGACCAGGAGCAAATGGACAAGCTCCACATGTTGATCAATTTGGCAATGTAACAGTACCAACTGGAGGACGTGTAGAGCTACCAGACGGAAATATTGTTTGGGATACAGGTAATGATCAGTCAATAGTAGTTCCAGCTGGAACTGTTATTACACCAAATGGCAATGGTGGTGTACCAGTAGTAAATGCAGATGGAAGCGTTAAAATTCCAGATGGAAGTATGATAGTATTACCAATTGGAAGTGATATAACACTACCAAGTGGAAGTTCAGTAGGTAGTAATGGAGATGCTATTACAGCAGGTGGAGTAACTATTAAAGCAGATGGAACAACTATAGTTCCAGGAGCAGATGGACAAATAGGAACAGCAGATGATGTAATTGTTAAGCCACTTATACAACCTGATGCGTATATTGAACTTCCAAGTATTGATGAGTTTGGAAATGTAACATTACCAACTGGAGGAAGGGTAATATTTGCAAATGGAACTATAGTTACAGATCATGTAAATGAGCATTCAATAATAACTCCAGGAGGAAGTGTTGTTACACCAAATGATAAAGGTGGTGCACCAACAGTAAATGCAGATGGAAGTGTTAATGTGCCAGAAGGAAGTATGGTAGTATTATCATCTGGGGTTGACACAACACCACCAAAGGATAGTGTTGTAAGTAGTAATGGAGATATTACTACATTAAGTGGAGTAAGCATTAAAGCAAATGGAACAGTTGTAGCTCCAGGACCAGATGGAAAAGTAGGAACAGCTGATGATGTACTTGTTAAGCCATTTATAGATCCTGATGTATATCCTGAAATTCCAACTGTTGATGAGTTTGGAAATATAACATTACCAATTGGAGGACATGTAGAATTTCCAGATGGAACTAAGGTTACAGATAGTGGAGATAATCAGTCAATAATAACTCCAAGAGGATATGTTGTTACACCAAATGATAAAGGTGATAAACCAATAATAGATGCAAATGGAAATGTTAAGGTGCCAGATGGAAGTAATGTAGTATTACCAAATGGAAAGGTTATAACACCAGAAAATGGAAGTACTGTAGGTACAGATGGAACTATTAAAAATCCAGATGGAAGTGTTGCTAATCCAGATGGAAGTGTTACTAATCCAGATGGAAGTGTTACTAATCCAGATGGAAGTGTTACTAGTCCAGGAGGAGATACTAATCCAGCTATTCAATTTACAGATATATCAAAACATTGGGCAGAATCAACTATAAAATCTTTTGTAAATTCAAAATATATAAATGGGTATAATGATGGAACATTTAGACCTGATAATTTAATAACTAGAGCTGAGTTTGTAAAAATATTAAATAAATACTTTGGTTTAACAAATAAAAGTGGAAAAGTATTTAGCGACACAAGTTCACACTGGGCAAAAGAAGAGATAGATATAGCAGTAACTAATGGAATAGTAAATGGATTCCCAGATGGAACATTTAAACCAGAAGCTCCTATAACAAGAGAACAAGCTAGTGTAATGATATCAAATTACAAACAAATATCTGATAAAGATTTAGATAAATTAAACACATATAAAGATTCTAGTGAAGTATCTGACTGGGCACAAGCTTCAGTAGAAGGAGTATTAGAACAAGGATATATGTCAGGATACCCAGATAAAACATTTGGACCTAAGAAAAATTTAACAAGAGCTGAGGCTGTTGTTACATTAAGTAGAATAGCGAAATAGTAAGAAATAAAATATATAGATTAATAGATAATTATTGTGAATAATTAATATAAAAATACGTGTATCCTATTAGCATAATTTTGAAATAGCTAAGATACACGTATTTTTTATACTATATAATCCATTACAAATCCATAAAACTCGTAATTATTAAAAACAGGAATAGACGAATCAAACTTTATATAAATAGGAGTGTTTAAAAGTTTAGGGTATTTATTTAGTAATTCTCTATCACCATAAATTATAGCTTGTAACGCTGAATCTATATGGGATTTAAATATATTATATCTATATAAAGCATCAGCATAACTTAAGTTGCCAACATAAGCATAGAAAAATAAAATATAAGAAGTATCAGATTCTTTCCATGCACCCAAAATTTCATCTCTTAAATCATAATTTATAGCATTATAATCATATTCATTAGCTATTGTTAAAAACATAATACCAGTAGTATCAGAATGTGTAAGAGTATATTTTCTATCTTTAAGAGAATGTCTATAGATTTGTGTAAATAAGATTTTTTATAATTTATATTACTGGAAATTTCAAATTCCAGTAATATTTTTTTATTTTTGAGAAA
>OLPC01001482.1_pt1 | contig 20125 bp, 15 predicted proteins | sample 1672341 | NCBI WGS metagenome assembly OLPC01 (sample SAMEA3136673, study PRJEB25190) | human gut metagenome | reverse complement strand
AAAATTTTCCGATATCATATTTTTTATCTGTTCTTAGTTTTTTAATTTTGACAAAATGACAAGATGACAAGATGACAATTTGACAAGATTTTTAGTATCTTTGCCCATAAAAAACTACGTAACATGCCTCTTACTCCCGAACAACTGGCGAAGATAGCTCAGAAGGACGCTGCTCTGCCTGCCGCCCTGAAGCGAAACGCCACCACAAACTACTACGAGGGTTATTTCTTCATCACTCTCAACACCCGCAATTACGCTCCCATCCTCAGCTTCATAACGGGACGTCCTGACGCTCCCGACGACGCTCCTGACGCTCCCGCTTGCGAATACACGGAGCTGGGCCGTAAGGTGATGGCGGTCTGGCAGACCGTCCCCCGTTTTCATCCGCAGGTGGAGATAATAGCCGCCGAAGCCATGCCCGACCACTTCCATGGATTGCTGCGACTGCTGCCCGGCAACAGAAAGCATCTGGGGCGTATGGTCAATGGCTTTATGATCGCCTGTACGCACGATTATTGGGACACGCTGGATATCAAATGGCGGGACATGAAGAAAGACCCCAACAAGAGCGACCGCGATGCATCGCGTGATTGGTACGACCGGGACCACACGTGCTCCTTTCGTGGCCCTTCGCTCTTCGTCCGTGGCTATAACGACATGGAGGCTGTCACGCCGGAGCAGGTGCAGACGAAGCTGCGCTACATCCGTGAGCAGGCACGCCGCGCCCTTATCAAGGGGACGCTGCGCGACCGCTTCCTCGTCCATCGCTCGTGCACGGCACGCGGCTGGACGCTGGACACCATCCGTCGGGGCCTCCGCGCCGACCGCTTCTAAGCCCATAACCCCGACCGCCTCGAACATATCCTCCTTTCTCTCCTGCCGCGTATCCCCATGCAGCAGACAACTGCCCCTGCCTCTTCCTCTGCCTCTCCCTCAGCCTCTCCTTCGGCCTCTCCTTCTGCCTCTTCCTCGGCCTTTCCCTCAGCCTCTTCCTCAGCTTCTCCCTCGGCCTCTCCCTCAGCCTCTTCCTCGGCTTCTTCTCCCAAGCCTCTCCTTTCTTATGTCGGCTGCAGCGCCCTGCTGTCTGCGGAGCGCAAGCTGCCTCTTGTCTGCCATCGTTCTGACGCTCCTTTCTTTGAGCGCCAGCGTGACGCTGTGCTGCGTGCCGCCCGTGAAGGTGCTGTCATCGTGTCGGCATTTGTGAGTCCTAAGGAGCGTGAGATAGGGCGCCTGTTGCTTATGGAGCAGCTGCCCGTTATAGAGGTGTGTGACAATGGCTTCGGCGACCGCTACAAGCCCAGTGGCAAGAGCTTCTATGCCTGTGCCGAGAACCGACTCGTGCAGATTTCGCCCTGGAACTACGAATACTGCCGCGACTTTGCCGTCAACCGCGAGGTGTGCCTCGTGATGAACGAGCTGGCGAGGGTGATTGCCGGAGTGGGGGATGGGTGGTGGAAATAGGGGGAGGAAAAAGAGGGGTGTGTGGAAAATAATTTGTAACTTTGCGATTGGTTACTTTGCTCAAAGGCATAAATCTTCAAACAATCAGAACTCAATTATGCTAAATAATAATTTTACAGGAAACCCAATTGGGGGGGTAATTTTGAAAGTTCAAAATCTAATACCCAAAACAACAACCAAATAGTATCGCTTATCTGGAACATTGCCGACGACGTTTTGCGCGATGTGTTTCTGCGTGGCCAGTATCGTGACGTAATACTGCCTATGGTGGTGTTGCGCCGTCTTGATGCCTTGCTCGAACCTACGAAGGACGAAGTGGAAGAGGAGCTGGCGGAGCTGGAGCCGGGCGAAGACCCCGACGAGGGCGTGTTGTGCGACATTACGGGCCTTTCGTATTATAACACCTCCAAGTGGACTCTCAACCGCCTCAAGAGTCAGGCTCCCGACGATAACGACCTGCTCTACGACAACTTTGTGGAGTATCTCAACGGCTATAGCGAGAATGTGTGCGACGTGCTGAAGAACTTCGAATACTTCAACAAGGCACGCAAGCTTGCCGACAACGACCGCCTCCTTGCCATCATTGAGCGCATCACCGACCGTCGCATCAACCTCACCGACAAGCAACAGACCGACCCGGACGGACTGCCCCTGCCTCCGCTCGACAATGTGGGCATGGGCACGGTGTTTGAGGAACTGTTGCGCCGATTCAACGAGGAGAACAACGAGGAGGCGGGCGAGCACTTCACGCCGCGCGACGCCATCTCGCTCTTGGCCCACCTTATCTTTGAACCCATACGCGACCATCTGCCCAAGATTGTCACGCTCTACGACCCCGCCTGTGGTTCGGGCGGCATGCTCACCGAGGGCTATGAATATTTGCAGAGCATAGGCATACGTCCCTCTGCCATACAGCTCTCTGGCACCGAGATAAACCCCGAGACCTACGCCATCTGCAAGTCGGACCTGATAATAAAGGGCGTAGACCCCAGCGGCATCCACCTTGGCAACACCATCACGGAGAACCACTTTTCGCACACTAACTTCGGCTATATGCTCACCAATCCGCCCTACGGCAAGTCATGGAAGACCGACAAGGAGAAAATCTATCATGAGAAGCAGCTGCTCGACTCGCGTTTCGAGCTAAAGCTCACCAACTTTGCCGGAGAGCAAGAAGTGCTCGACTGCACCCCACGCACCTCCGACGGACAGCTGCTTTTTGTGCTTGAGGAGATCGACAAGATGAAGCCTCTCGACATGCAGCCCGTGGGCAGCCGCATTGCCTCCATCCACAACGGCAGCTCGCTCTTCACGGGCGACGCTGGCAGCGGCGAGAGCAACATACGCCGCTATCTGGTGGAGAACGACTTGGTGGACGCTATAGTGCAGTTGCCCAACAACATCTTCTATAATACGGGCATCACCACATACGTGTGGATTTTCACTAACAAAAAGATAGATGAGCGACGTGGCAAGGTGCAACTGATTAACGCCTCGGAGTGTTACGAGAAGCTGCGCAAGAACCAGGGCTCGCGCAACTGCACCATCACCGACCTTCACCGCCAGCAGATTCTCGACGCTTACATGGCGTTCGTGGACAAGGAGGCAACGGAGGACAACCCCGTGGAGTCGAAGATTTTCGACGGCGACGACTTCCGCTTCTTCAATGTCACCATTGAGCGTCCGTTGCGTCTGCGCAGCAAGTTCTCGCAGCTGAAGATTGACGAGATGCTCTATGACAAGGCAGACAGGGAGCTGTCCCAATGGCTCTATCAGACCTACGGCGAGCGCTTGTTCACGGGCATCGACGACGAGATAACCGCCATAAAGAGCTACCTTCAGGAGCAGGAGATAAAGAAGACCGACAAGCAGCTCAACAGCCTCACATCTGCCAAGAAGTGGCAGGAGCGCCGGGCATTGGTGAGCCTTGCCCATCAGCTGATGAAGATAGTGGGCACGGAGGAGTTTATGGACTACAACAAGTTCTTCGGACAGATAAAGGCAGCTGAGGCCCTGCTGCCCGAGAAGGCTTCTGCCGCAGACCTCAAGACCATTGCCCGTGCCATGAGCACGGTGGACCCCTTGGCGGCTCCCGTGGTGAAGAAGCAGCACAAGCTCAACAGCAAGGACATTGCCGCGCTCATGGAGCAGTATGGCGTGAGCGAGGAGCGTCTGGACGACTACGGCTTCTGGAAGGCTGCGGACGGTAGCAAAATCTATACGGAATATGAGACCGACAGCGACTTGCGCGACACAGAGAAGATACCAGTGAAGGAGGACATTTACGAATACTTCCTACGCGAGGTGCGCCCGTACGTCAAGGATGCTTGGATAAACCTACAGCCAACGAAAATAGGTTGCGAGATTTCGTTCACCAAGTATTTCTATAAGCCCGTACCCCTGCGCTCGCTTGCCGAGAACGAGGCTGACATCCTCGCGCTTGACAAGGAGAACGATGGCTTTATTCGTCAACTCTTAGGTAAGGAGGAATAGGATGATGGAAAGATATAGCGAGTATAAGGATAGTGGGGTATATTATATTCCACAGATTCCTTCTGAGTGGAATGTGCTCAAGGGTAAAATACTCTTTAAACAAGAAAAAAGGCCAGTAAACAAAGAAGATGAAATAGTTACATGCTTTAGAGATGGTGAAGTTACTCTTCGAAAAAATAGAAGATTGGAAGGTTTTACTAACTCTCTTAAAGAGATAGGCTACCAGGGAATACGTAAAGGCGATTTAGTCATACATAATATGGATGCTTTTGCAGGAGCTATAGGCGTATCTGATTCCGATGGAAAAGGAACGCCTGTGTATGCTGTTTGTACTCCTATAAGAGAAGATGCTAATCAATTTTATTATTGTTATCTTCTTAGATTTCTTGCTAAAACAGGTTTTATTCAGTCTTTAGCAAAAGGAATACGTGAGCGTTCAACAGATTTTAGATACGGAGATTTCAAGGAATTACTATTGCCTGTTCCCTCAAGAGCCGAGCAGGATGCCATTGTCCGTTACCTCGACACCGCCACATCTGAAATTGACAAAGCCATAGCTATGCAGCAAAAGATGATAGACCTGCTGAACGAACGTAAGCAGATTATCATCCAAAATGCAGTGACGAAAGGTCTTGACGAAAACGTGGAGATGAAAGAGAGTGGAATATTTTGTTTTGGTAAAATACCAAAACATTGGTTAATCAAAGGTTGGAATCATATATTCTATAATCTTGATAAATTAAGAAAACCGATTTCTGCAGAGCAAAGATCAAGACGAAACCCACAATATGATTATTATGGAGCTTCTGGAGTGATTGATAAAATCGACTATTATAATGTTGACGATAAAATACTGCTTATTGGAGAAGATGGTGCAAATTTGAAAATGCGTAATCTATCATTGGTGTATAAAGCGAATGGTAAAATTTGGGTAAACAATCATGCTCATATTTTAAAGCCTATAGAGGACAATTATGACTATATGGCTTATTTGATGGAGACATTTGATTATAATCCATACATTACAGGTTCTGCTCAACCTAAACTTAGTCAAGAACAACTTGGTATGGTTAGATTATGTGTTCCGCCTATAGAAGAGCAAAAGAAAATTGTAATCTATTTAGAAAAGCGTCTGAAAGGTTTTGACTCTGCCATCACCAACTGCCAGCGTCAAATCACCCTCCTTCAGGAGCGCAAGCAGATAATCATCAACGAAGTGGTAACAGGAAAAGTTAGAGTAATATGAGTGCATCAGACATAAAGGAAGAGGCTTTTGAGGCCTTGATAGAGAAAGCCCTTGTCGGCTCCACGATAGAGGAGCGCGAGGCACGGGGCATCACGGAGGCTGATGTGGACAAGCAGCAGCCCACGGAGGAGCAGTATTACTGGGGCGTGCCGAGCGACTTCAAGTATAAGACGGGCGAGGACTGGGCTATAGACACGCGCCGCCTCATGTCGTTTCTGCACGCCACGCAGCAGGAGCAGCTCGACCAATACAAGGACAGAAAGCCTATGGAGCAAGCCGTGTGCGAGCGTATAAGCAAGGATATAGAGACCTTCGGCATAATAAAGGTGCTGCGCGAGGGCATAGAGGTGAGCAACATCAAGCTGAAGCTGTGGTACGCCAAGCCATCGCCAGCCGACGCACAGGCAAGCCACGAGCATTACGCGCAAAACCAGTTCTCGGTGACACGCCAGCAGACCTACTCGAAGCTGACGCCGGGCGACCAGATCGACATGGTGCTGTATGTGAACGGTCTGCCGCTCTTCACCTTCGAATGGAAGAATCCGTGGACGGGACAGACGGCACGCTACAACGGACAGAAGCAATACATGGAAGACCGCAACCCCAAGGACCGCCTCCTCAACTACGGACGCTGCCTTGCCCACTTCACGGGCGACAAGAACGAGCTGTTCTTCACCACCAAGCTGGCAGGAAAGAACACCTACTTCATGCCCTTCAACCAAGGACTGCCCAACGGTCAGGGAGCGGGCAACCCCGTCAACCCCAACGGCTACAAGACCTCCTATCTCTGGGAACGGGTGTTGCAGAAGGACACCTTGGCAAACATCATCGACAAATATGTGTGCTTCGACTATGGCGAGAAAGACTCGGAGAAGAAGGGAAAGAAGAAGCAGGTGGCTGTGCCTCACATCATGAAGAACGCCAAGAAGCTCATCTTCCCCCGATTCCACCAGCTCGACGTGGTGACGCGGCTGCTTGCCGACGTAGCCGAAAAGGGAGTGGGCGAACGCTATCTCATTCAGCACTCGGCAGGTTCAGGCAAGTCGAACTCGCTCACATGGCTCGCCTACCAGATAATAGACGTGTGTCCGCAGACCATGTCGGCAAAACGTGCCGTGGGGCTTGACAAGAAACTCTTCGATTCTGCCATCGTCGTTACCGACCGCCGACTGCTGGACCAGCAGATAACCGACAACATCAAGGCGTTCGGACATTCCGACAACATCGTGGCACATGCCGACTCGTCTACCGGCTTGAAGGACGCCATCGTGGGCGGCAAGCGCATCATAATCACCACCATACAGAAGTTTCCCTACATCTGCGACGCGATAAGCGACGTGAGCGACCGCAACTTTGCCATCATCATCGACGAGGCACACTCGTCGCAGTCGGGCATTGCAAGCGACAAGATGAACGCCACCATGCAGAAGGACGCCGACCAGGACGGAGCCGACACCGACGAGCTGATAGAGAAGATGATGAAGGAGCGCAAGATGAGCACCAACTGCTCCTACTTCGCCTTCACAGCCACGCCAAAGCGCGAAACCTTAGAGCGATTCGGATGGGAAGACGTGCAGGGCGTGAGGGGCGAGCAGGGCAAGTTCTATCCCTTCCACCTCTACAGCATGAAGCAAGCCATTGAGGAGCGTTTTATCCTCGACGTGCTAAGCAACTACACCACCTATCAGGGCTACTACGAGGTGGTGAAGAGCGTGGAGGAGAATCCGACCTACAACAACGAGAAGGCACAGAAGAAGATACGCCAGAGCGTGGAGCGCAATCCGCAGACCATCAAGGCCAAGGCAGAGATCATGATCGACCATTTCGACGCCAATGTCTACCGTGCGCACAAGCTTGCTGGCAAGGGCAAGGCAATGGTGGTGTGCAAGGACATAGAGTGTGCCATACTCTACTATCAAGCCATCTGCGACATCATCAGCCGCAACCGATTGCCCTACAATGCCTTGATAGCCTTTTCGGGCGAGAAGGAGCTGGGCGGCCAGAAATACACCGAGGCAGGGATGAACCATTTTCCCGACAAGGACACAGCCGACCGTTTTGACGACGCCGACAACCGCATCCTTGTGGTGGCAAACAAGTATCTCACGGGCTTCGACCAGCCCAAGCTCTGCGCCATGTACATCGACAAGCCTCTCGATGGCGTGCTTGCCGTGCAAGCCCTCTCGCGCCTCAATCGTTCGGCTCACGACTTGGGCAAGGAGAGCAAGGACCTCTTTGTGCTCGACTTCTACAACACCACCGACGACATGCAGGCAGCCTTCAAGCCGTTCTACACAGCCACCACGCTTAGCGGAGCCACGGACGTGAACGTGCTGCACGAGCTGAAGACCACGTTGCTCAGCGTTGGCGTGTTCGCGTGGGAGGAAGTGGTGGCATTCTCCGACCTCTTTGTGAAGGGCGCGGAAGCCGAAGCATGGGCACCCATCACCGACGCTTGCGCCCATCGGTTTAACGAGGAGATGGAGTTTGCCGAGAACGGCAAGGCCGACTTCAAGATGAAGTGCAAGCAGTTTGTGAAGGTGTACTCGCGCGTGGCTGCCATCATCCCGTTTGAGGTGGCAGAGTGGGAGCGCCTCTACTGGTTCCTTCGTGTGCTCATCCCCGACCTACATGTGCCCAGTTCCACCGACGACCTGAAGGACCTGCTCGACAACATCGACCTCAACACCTACGGCGCACGCCGCACGGCTCTGAACAAGCACATCGAGCTGGACGCCGAGGAGAGCACCCTCGACCCCTTGGCACCCAAGATGGTGAATGCCGGTGGCGACGACGCAGAGCACGACCCGTTAGACCAGATAGTAAGAGAGTTTAACGAACGCTTCTTCCAGGGCTGGGACGCAACGCCCGATGAGCAGAAAGCCAAGCTGCTGAACCTAAGCAAGATGGTGGTGGAGGATGACGACTACCAGCTGATTGTGGGCAACCCCGACGAGCAAGCCGTAGAACAGCTGCTCGACGAGATAATAGCCCGTCAGATAAGAAAGATGCGCAAGGGCGACAAGACCTTCTACAAGGAGTATAAGGACAGCGAGGCTTTCAAGTATGGCACACGAAAGGCCGTACGCGGAATAATCGCCAACCGCGACTACACGCAGATGGGCTAACGGAGATCAAGACAGATATGACAATAACGAATAACCTGAAATGAAAAAAATTAAATTTGCAATTTATAATTACAATTTTCTTCGCATTATCGAACCCAACAAGCAACTGCAAATGGAGTTTCCTGACTGGCAGGTGGTGGACGTGGAAGAATCGTTCAGGAATCGCCAGCAGGTGCTTGGAGATATCTTGCAATCCGACTTTCACGCGCCATATCAGTTTGTGAATGCCAAGAAGAAGGAGTATTGGCACCGACAGGTGGTGAAGCCGCAGGACGAGGTGTATGTTATGCGTGTGGCGAACATCACGAACGTGACCATTACCGACGAGCATCTTAAATCAAAGAAATATGCTGACTATCGCAACTGCCTCGTGATCATCGACAATCGCCCCGGCATACAACGCATTGCCATTGAGCGTAAGACCAAGGCTTTCAGCGACACGAAGACTGTTGCCGGCATTCTTGAGGCTTCCCTTAGCAAGCTTCTGTGTCAGAAGCTGCTGAAGGTGAAGCTCACGGCTGTTTATGGCACAAGTGTTTTCTGGACTACGCTGAACGACTATCCCGACGGCTTCAGGAAGGTTAGGTTCCATTTCCCGCATCTCAATCTTGAGCGTCTCACCAAGGTGATGGACAAGTATCTGAAAACAGCCCGTGAAGACTGGGACAGCGACCTCGACTTCTCTTTCGGAGCAAACGAGGGCGGCGTTGTGAAGATAGACCCTGCGAATGAGCGCCAACGTGCATTAGTGGAAGGAGCTTCGGGCGGTGGTATATGGATTGAAATGTATCCGAAAGGCAAACGTTGCCCGGTGTATTGCGGCAAGAACCAGTTTGTGGTGTTGGGCATTGACTCGGAAGTGTTTGACGAGCTTGTGAGCGACCAACGGGTTATTCCTGACGTGGGACAGTCGGCTATGGACAAGGTGAAGGTGTTTATGAAGCAAGTTCCCGATGTGTTTAACAATCAAGAAATGGCAGACTGATAGATGGAACGTTTTGAGCGATTCGACGATCAGAAGCTTGACAGCCTTCGTGCCCGCTATCGTGGTGACGACCTGTTTAGGACATGGGCACGACCGCTATGCCGTCTTGAGGAGCAGTTGGGCGAACTGAATGCCGTGGAGGTATGGAGCGAGACGGAGATGCTGCGTCAGCGTCTGGCTGATGTCAAGGCGCATCCTGATGCTGAGGCTGAGTTTATGTATGGCCAGCTTATAAGCAGACACCAGTCGGAGCGTACTGTCATCATCATTCTCACGGTGTTGTTCACTCAGATGGCAGATGCGGCTCCTGACGAAGAGGAGGATGCCGCCGAGCGCAATCCCAACAGAGCCGTATGCAACGTCTTGGCGCATGAGCTGATGGCTCCCCAACACAGGGATTTCGCCCTAAAACTGATAAATGTTTTCCGGCGTCGACGTTACGACAACGAAGGCCATAAGATAGTGCTGCCCGTCACCGACTATATGGACGTAAAGAGCCCGCTGCAACTGATGGATGATGCAGCCAAAGCGAGCGTGGAGACGTGTGTGGGCGAGATTCTTGATAGGACACAAGGTGTCAGGGGCATGCTGGCGGTTGCGTGGAATGTCTATACGGTTATATGGCGCAACATTTGTGCCATGCAGGAGGTGGGGCTATTGATTGGCAAGAATGAGCCACGCAACAACAGTTGGGGCAAGAATCTTAAGTTTGTGGCTAATATGTTGGGAATGATGAGGGGCATCAAGTGTGGCGAGAGGATGTTGATAGACGGTAGCGTGTCGGCTGTTAGCGACGTTCTCGGCTCGAACATGAGGTCGTATATTTCCAAGCATGCCGATTTCGGCTCCAGCAACACTCCGTTGACCAAGGAATTGCATACGAGGATAAAGCTGCTGATAGAGACAACGGTTGCGGATGTTGCAGATAAAGGCTGACAGAACAACTGTAAGTCGGAAAGAATATTAATGGCGTTGATGGAATGGTTTCTATCAACGCCTTTTTTGTGCCTGATTATCAATTGATAATGTGCTGATAGAACTTTGACAGGTCTTCTGAAATTCTGTCTTTTTATTTTTATCCGCTTATAAATACTTTTGCACTCGGACTTGAGACATAGGTTTCTCATCTCCGAGTTTTTTTATTGTTTAACCCTGAGCGGAGGCGAGGAACCTCACACGTGATTGAAGATGGCCATCGGTAATCCACGGCTTCTCTCGCAAACCGATTAGGGAATGTCAAGAACAGAGAATGACAAGAGTGTTCGGGTGACCGAGGAGTTTCTGCGTGAGAATTTCAGCGAGGTGCTGGCTGCGGCTCGTGAAGGCAGACTGCTGATTAAGCCAAAGGAGCGCAAGGCTCCACGCCGTGAAAAAGTGATAGAGAGCGTGCGTGCGTATGTAAGGCAGATAGAGGGGTTGGCCCAGCCTTGTTGGGCAGGAAGAGTAGGCACGGTGTGGGAAGCGATATTCGATGAAAAGGACTTCGTAGACCTGTTGATGCCTGGCCCCAAGATGCGCAAGTTTCGTGATTTCAACAAATATTCCGTTATGCGTCTGGTGGGCGTGCTGCGTTCGCATGGGGTGTATGATGAGTGTGTGAACGACTCGCAGTTGTGCGCAGCATTGGAGCATACGGCAAAGGATTCGTCTTACCGTTCTTACATCGGACTCGGACTTGAATCGAGAGAGTTGAGAAGGTTGATGGTTGATGTCATAAACGATTTAACACTTTGATAAAATGATGTTATTTTATCAGATTTCTCAATGGCGTACTTTTGCAGCGTAATAATTTAAATCATTAAAGATTATGACGAACGAAATGAAGATTTTCGAGAGTCCGGAGTTCGGAAGGATAAGGACGGTGAGTGATGAGAGGGGGGAGCCTTGGTTCTGTCTGGCGGATGTGTGCAAGGTGCTCGGGCTGAAGCAGAACGGTGTTGTGATGCGACTTGAGAAGGGGGTCATTTCAACTGAACCCCTTTCGACAAGAGGGGGAACGCAGATGGCTAACTTAGTTAGCGAGGACGGGCTGTATGATGTTATCCTCGACAGTCGCAAGCCTTCGGCAAGGGCTTTCCGCAAATGGGTGACTTCTGAGGTGCTGCCGCAGATCCGTCGGACGGGGGGATATGTTCCTCTTTCTGCCGAGGATGACGAGAAGACGATTCTGGCTAAGGCGGTGAGGATTCTGAACCGTACGCTGGAGCAGAAGGATGTGTTGCTCCGTCGGAAGGAGGAGCTGCTGGAGGAGCAGCGGCCTAAGGTGGAGTTTGCGGACGCGCTGACGACGGGCGACGGCTGCATCCTGATTAGCGAGATGGCGAAGCTGCTGACGCGCAACGGTTATCCTACGGGACGCACGAGGCTGTTCCGATGGATGAGGGAGCACGGCTATATCTTCAAGCGGTCGACGGAACCGATTCAGATGTGGGTGGAGAGGGGTATCTTTGCCCAGTCGGTGACGGTGATAAAGACCAACCACGGGACGGAAGAGAGAGTGACGACGAAGGTTACTGGCAAGGGGCAGGAGTATTTTCTGAGATTGCTTTGCAACCAATAGATAACTGACAAATAATAAATAATAACTAATAAATAATAACTACGGAAAATGGAGACAAGAATTATGCGTGTGGTGCAGCAGGGCGAGGCTTTCGCTGTACAGAGCCAGAAGGCTGAGGGCGGTCAGATGATGAAGTGCAACATCATGCTTCAGGAGCTTGGCGGCAAGTATGAGAACCAGTATGTGGCGGCTATGCTTGGCAATGTGGCGCTATGCCGTTTTGATGCGGGCACCTTGGTGGCTGTGACGCTGAGGTTTACGACACGAGAGCACAACGGGGCACACTATCAGGACATCTTAGTGACTGACATTGTTAAGTTTTGAATTAGGAGTTTTGAGTTTTGAATTGTGCGCTTCGCGCATTTTGAATTAATCAATTTTGAATTTTACAATTCACAACTGGAAAAATCAAAATCGCAGGCGAAGCCGAGAACAATTCAAAACTCAAAATTCAAAACTCAAAAATCAAATTTATGAGCGTACACATTATATATTATAAGGACGGGGCTAAGCTTATGCGCCCTGTGAAGGACGAGATGGAGTATAGGCTGCTGCGCGACTCGGAGCGTAACCGTGGGGCGGAGAAGCGCATGATGGTGCAGATGAACTATTCGTGTCTGCCTAATGCTGACGGAGGGCTGAAAGGGGCGGAGCGTGTGAGCCGCTCGGTGGGAATGGACATCGACTTCGACCCCTCTTCGCCTGACTATGAGGAGAGGATGAGGAGCGTGCCGGAGCTGGTGATGGGCAGGAAGGAGGAGCTTGGGCTGCTGATGCTGGAGCGGTCGGCCAACAAGGGTTATCACGTGGTCTTTCGTCGCCGAGAGGGGATGACGCAGGAGGAAAACCTAAGATGGGCTTCGGAGCTGCTGGGCGTGGAGTATGACAAGGGGGCGAAGGACATTACGCGTGTGTTCTTTACGCCGCCGACGGACAGGCTGCTGTTTGTGGACAAGGAGCTGTTTGACAATCGGGAGGCAACTCCGAAGAAGGAGATTACGGATTTTTCTGATTCTTCTGATGCTGCTCGGAATAAGGGGATTACGGATTCGGCTGATTCGGCTGAGGCTGCGCCGACGGAGGCTTCGGACTGTTATCTGGGCATCCCCTACGCTGAAATTGTGCGCAAGTGGTGGGCGATGTATAATGACTCGCAGGAGCCTGTGAAGAGCAACCGCAATACGCTTACGTTTGAGCTGGCCGTGAATCTTCGTCATATCTGCGGGTTCGACCGTGGGTTGCTCGATAGGGTTATTCCCTGCTATGACGGCTTCGCAGAGGCGGAGAAGCTGGCCTGTATTGACAATGCGCTGAGCGAGAAGCGAACGCAGATGCCGAAGCGGCTGAAGGACGTGCTCATTGCCATACGTCAGGAGCGCATGACGGGCGGCGGTGCGGAGCAGGGCGAGACGGACGGCATAGACGAGGCGCTGGCTAAGGACGATCTCTTCTATTACGAGGCGCTGCCACGAATGCCGCAGGGCGTGAAGGACTCCATCGACGCTGTGGGTCCGGCTCTGGCGCTGCCCGTGCTGACCGCCATCTGCCCGGTGATAGGTATGCTGGCGACGGGGGTGAGAGTGGACGTGCATGGCAAGATGAACTCGCTGAACCTTATATCCTACATCGCCGGCGACTTTGCCTCGGGCAAGGGCGGCATCGACCCCGTGGTGGAGGCTTGGACGGCTGAGGTGAAGGCGATGGACAGGATGTATCAGCAGCAGGAGGACGAGTGGCGTGCCAAGAAGCGTGCTGCGAAGAACAAGAAGGAGCAGCCTGAGGAGCCTAAGCTGCCTGTGCGCTGCCTGACGCTCAACAACACCGTTGCCAACCTTGCCGAACGTCTTGCCAACACAGGCGGCCAGCATGCTTTCTCGTTCACGCCCGAGGCAGACACGGTGGCGCAGAAATGGCGTTCTGCCATGAGCGACTTCTCCGTGATGCTCCGTCAGGCTTACGACGGCACGTGCTATGAGCGTGAGGCGAGGAGTGCGGATGCCGTGAATGTGCATATAGATAGGCTGTTGTGGAATGTGGTGATGTGCGGTACGCCTGACGCTCTCTATCGTGTGGTGACCAACTATACGGACGGCTTTCAGAGCCGAATAGCCTTGGCCCGTACGCCCGACAACACGTTTCAGCCGCTGACCGAGAATCTGCATGTGCTGACCGACAAGCAGCGTGAGCGCATCCGTCAGATAGCCCATCTGCTGCCTTTGATGGCTGGCGAGGTGGTGCTGCCGAAGCTGGAGGCGAGGGGCAGGCAATGGCTGGAGCGTGTGCGTCTGGAGACGATGAAGGATGACGACAAGGTGAAGGCTCGACAGCGATTCCGCATCTGCCCTACGACTATGAGGATGATGACGTGCCTGATGCTCTGCCGTGTGGCTGGACAGCTGATTGACCGTCACGGTGTGGCTGGTGCCGAGACGCGGCTGAAGCAGCAGCCGGGGCTGTGGAAGGAGATGATCGTGAAGCAGCAGCAGCCGTCTTTCCTCGCCGCCTTTGACGTTCTGGCTGACTATCAGATTGAGAATGCCCTCCATTTCTTCCGTGAGCGCATAGAGGCTGCGTTCTCGTCGAAGGACTATTGCGGACACGCTGCTTCGGAGCGCACGAAGCGTGGCAAGAACGACTCTATCTTCGAGCGTTTAGACACGACGTTCAGCTTCGAGCAGGCGCTGCAGCACAGCATAGCCGTGAAGGGCTGCAACACGTCGCGCAACGCCGTGCATCAGATGCTGAAGAACTGGCGCAAGCAGGGACTGGTGACCGAATGTCAGAACCAGAGGTATAGGAAGAATTAGGAGTTTTGAATTTTGAGTTTTGAATTGTTCTCGGCTTCGCCTTCGATTTTGAATTTTCCAGTTGTGAATTACAATTAGCAGCAAAATTTAAAATTCAAAATTGTTTAATTCAAAATGCGCGAAGCGCACAATTCAAAATTCAAAACTCCTAATTCAAAATTCAGATTGTCATCTTGTCATCTTGTCATTTTGTCAAAATTAAAAAACTAAGAATCATATTATGGTAATAGAAATCAAGCGTTATCGTTATTCGCCTTATGGCGTGGACGGTATGGTAATAATCAACGGGCGCACGATATGCGCCACCGTGGAACATCCCCATAACTATCTGCCAGCCGGATGTTATCCCGTGACGCTGAGTACGGACAAGGCGTTGAGACGCAGGATGCCCACGCTGCCGCAGGGCGCCACGATAAGGGCTGGCAACGGTGCCATGACGCTGCGTGACGGCAGCATCATTGTGGGTAGGCAGCACATACCGGGCGTGGTGATAAGGTCGGGCGAGGAGTTTGAACGGCTGTTTGAGCGCATCGAGAAGAACGTGAAGAGGAAGAAGGGGGTGATGGTTAGAATCAAATAGAAAGCTGAACTGGCGCAAGTTCGATAAAAAAATGATAATTGTGATATGTTTTGTTTTCCTTTTATTTTGTATTGTCTTCGAATTGCATTAACTTTGCAGATTATGGTACAGGTAAAAGTGAAAGACGCTGCCCTTCGTGAGGCGGCGATGCAAGATATGGATGCCTTCCTCGCGGTGTTTGTGAACGCCACGAAGGAGGCCATCGGTGGTGAGCTGAACGCTGAGAACATGCAGCAGCTCAGTGTGTCGCAGATAACGCTGCTTGCCTACGACATCCTGCACGAGGAGGTTATGGACGGCGGCTTCGTGCAGCTTATCTATAACGGCTATGGCGGCTTTATCTTTGACAATCCCTTCGCCAAGGTGCTGCGCGACTGGGGATTGCGCGACCTTGCCAAGATGCTCTTTGCCGTGCGCAAGCTATATAAGGAGCATGGCGCAAAGATATGCAGGGAGTGTGACGACGAGGAGTTTATGGCGATGTTTGAGCAATACTCTGACTTCGACGACTATGACGACGAGTTTGTGGAGAACGAGGAGGCTTGGACGGCTGCAGTGGCTCAGTACGTGGACAACCACATTGACGATTTTGTCATTATTGAAGAGTAAACAAGAGAGATGAACAAGGAACAGGAACTGAAAAGAAAGAAAAGTCCTGTAAGCATAAAGAACAAGAAGGCCTCCTTCGAATACTTCTTCGTGGAGACCTATACTGCAGGAATAGTGCTCACGGGTACTGAGATTAAGTCGATAAGGCTTGGAAAAGCAAGCCTTGTGGATACTTTCTGTTATATAAACAACCATGAGGTTTGGGTGAAGGGCATGAACATTTCGCCTTACTTCTACGGCTCGTTCAGCAACCATGAGGCACGCCGTGACCGCAAGCTGCTGCTGACGAAGCGCGAGATATACAAGCTGGAGAATGCCACCAAGCAGCCCGGATATACCATCGTGCCGACGCTGGTCTTCATAGACGAACACGGAAGGGCGAAGGTGGACATCGCTCTGTGCAGGGGCAAGAAGGAATATGACAAGCGACAGACGCTCAAGGAAAAGGAAGACCGCAGAGAGATGGATAGGGCGATGAAGCACTATTAAGAGTTATAGATTTAAGGAAAAAGAATGAAGAAGACTTTACGAGAGGTCATCAAGGACAGGATAATCATATTGGACGGTGCGATGGGCACCATGATACAGCAGTACGGACTGGAGGAGGACGACTTCAGGGGTTATCGCTATCGCAACGCGGAGGGAATGATGAAGGGCAACAACGACATGCTGAATCTGACCCGACCGGACGTGATAGAGGATATTCACGCAAAGTATCTGATGGCGGGCGCCGACATCATCACCACCAACACGTTCAGCTCGCAGCGTGTGAGCCAGGCTGACTACGGGCTGGAGACGTCGGCACGCGAGATGGCGCTGGAAGGAGCACGCATCGCACGCAAGGCGGCAGACCGATACTCTACGGAGGAGAAGCCGCGCTTCGTGGCAGGATCGGTGGGACCGACGAACAAGACCTGCTCGATGAGTCCGGACGTGAGCAATCCTGCCGCACGTGAGCTGGACTACGCCACTCTCTATGAGGACTATCTGGAGCAGATTGAGGCTCTGGAAGAGGGTGGGGCGGACGCTGTGCTCATCGAGACCGTGTTTGACACGCTGAACGCGAAGGCTGCGATAGACGCCACGATGGAGGTGATGCGCCGCACGGGACGCGACCTGCCTATAATGCTCAGCATCACGGTGAGCGACCTTGCCGGACGCACGTTGAGCGGACAGACGCTTGACGCCGTGCTTGCCAGCGTGAGCAGTTATCCGATTTTCTCGATAGGTCTGAACTGCTCGTTCGGTGCTGACCAGATGAAGCCGTTCATAAAGGAGCTGGCACATCATGCACCTTATTATATAAGTGCCTATCCCAACGCCGGACTGCCCAACAGCTTGGGCGGATATGACGAAACGCCCGAGACGATGGCTCCGCAGATAGGGGAATACATCGACGAGGGGCTGGTGAACATCATAGGCGGATGTTGCGGCACGACGGAGAAATTCATAGCCAAGTATGCCGAAATAGCCGAAGGCAAGACGCCGCACCAGCCGCAGGAGAAGCCACGGACGATGTGGCTGAGCGGACTGGAGCTGCTGGACGTCACGCCCGACGTGCGCTTCGTGAACGTGGGCGAGCGATGTAATGTGGCAGGCTCGCGCAAGTTTCTGCGTCTCATCAAGGAGAAGAATTATGAGGAGGCTGTGACCATCGCCCGAAAGCAGGTGGCGGACGGAGCGCTGGTCATAGACGTCAACATGGACGACGGACTGCTGGACGCCCGTGAGGAGATGCGCACCTTCCTCAATATCATAGCCTCGGAGCCGGACATCGCCAAGGTGCCGGTGATGATAGACTCGTCGAAGTGGGACGTGATAACAGCCGGACTGCAATGTGTGCAGGGAAAGTGTATCGTCAACTCGATTTCGCTGAAGGAAGGCGAGGAAGTGTTTCTCTCGCATGCCCGCGACGTGATGAGATACGGCGCAGCTGTGGTGGTGATGTGCTTTGACGAGAAAGGACAGGCCACGACGTACGAGCGACGCATCGAGATAGCCGGACGCGCCTACCGTCTGCTGACGGAGAAGGTGGGCATGAATCCGCTGGACATCATCTTCGACCCCAACGTGCTCGCCATCGCCACCGGCATGGAAGAGCATGACAATTATGCCGTGGACTTCATAAGAGCCACGGAATGGATAAAGCAGAATCTGCCCGGAGCGCACATAAGCGGAGGCGTAAGCAACCTCTCGTTCTCGTTCCGCGGCAACAACTATATACGTGAGGCGATGCACGCCGTGTTTCTCTATCATGCCATCCAGAAGGGAATGGACTTCGGCATTGTCAATCCTGCCACAAAGGTGGCTTACGGCGACATCCCTGCCGACCAATTAGAGATACTGGAGGACGTGGTGCTCAACCGCAAGGCGGACGCATCAGAACGCCTCGTAGAGCTGGCTGACCAGATAAAGCAGCAGCAGGAAGCGCTGAAGAACGGCGCAGCGGCTGGAGGCGCAGCAGCGGTAAGCAAGGCACAGCCCGAATGGCGCAAGGAGGACGTGGCAAAGCGCCTGTCCACAGCGCTGGTGAAGGGTGTGGCTGAATATATGGAGGAAGACATTCAGGAAGCCCTGACCGCCTTCCCGAAGGCCGTGGACATCATAGAAGGTCCGCTCATGGACGGCATGAACACGGTGGGCGAGCTGTTCGGTTGCGGCAAGATGTTCCTTCCGCAGGTGGTGAAGACCGCCCGAACGATGAAGAAGGCGGTGGCAATACTGCAGCCCTACATCGAAGCCGACAAGAAGGAGGGAACGACGACGGCCGGCAAGGTGCTGATGGCAACCGTCAAGGGCGACGTACACGACATCGGCAAGAACATCGTGTCGGTGGTGATGGCGTGCAACAACTACGACGTCGTGGACCTTGGCGTAATGGTTCCTGCCGAGCAGATTGTGAAGAAAGCCGTGACGGAGAAGGCAGACATGATAGGTCTGAGCGGACTGATCACGCCGAGTCTGGAAGAGATGGTGAACGTGGCGACGGAGATGGAACGTGCCGGACTGAGTCTGCCGATAATGGTGGGTGGAGCAACAACGTCCGAGATGCACGTGGCGCTGAAGATTGCCCCCATTTACAGCGGCATCGTGGTCTGGGTGAAGGATGCGGCGCAGAACCCCATAATAGCGCAGCGCCTCATGAACCCCGAGGAGAAGGCACGCTTCGCCAAGGAGCTGGACGAGAAGTACGCAAAGCTGCGTGACGAATATGCCGCCCATCAGAAGAAGCTGTCGTCCTTAGAGACGGCAAGAAGCAACAGGCTGGACCTGTTCGGATAAGGAACGGGCATACGGCTTTAGATTCTGTAACTTCAATATAGAAGACATAAAACATTTTTTATATATATAAAGACATCTATGGTATTCAAGAAGAAGAGAGTGTGGCATTGTCTCCCAGGACAGGAGCCTACCGAACTTGACAAGAAAGTGATGTATTGGGAAAGCAAGGGAAAGACAGTTCCCTCACGTTCGCTCATCAAGACCCCGGAACAGATAGAGGGCATCCGCAGAAGTGGTGTCATCAATACGGGAGTGCTTGACGAAGTGGCAAAGAACATACGTGCCGGAATGAGCACGCTTGAGATAGACCAGATATGCTACGACTACTGCACGTCGCACGGAGCCATCCCCGCATGCCTTAACTACGAGGGATTCCCGAAGAGCGTCTGCACGAGCATCAACGAGGTGGTGTGCCACGGCATCCCCAAGGAGGAGGACATCCTTCAGGAGGGCGACATCATCAACGTGGACTTCACCACCATCCTTGACGGATATTACGCCGACGCTTCGCGCATGTTCATCATCGGCAAGACCACTCCCGAGAAGGAGCAGCTGGTGCGCGTGGCAAAGGAATGTCTGGAGATCGGCATGGAGGCAGCCAAGCCCTACAGCTTCGTGGGCGACATAGGACACGCCATCCAGAAGCACGCCGACAAATACAATTACGGCATCGTGCGCGACCTCTGCGGACACGGCGTTGGACTGGAGTTCCACGAGGAGCCTGAGGTGACGCATTACGGACACCGCGGCACGGGCATGCTGCTCGTACCTGGCATGGTGTTCACCATAGAGCCGATGGTGAATATGGGCACATGGAAGGTGTTTATCGACGCTGACGACGAGTATGGCTGGGAGGTAATCACGGGCGACGAGAAGCCGAGCGCCCAGTGGGAACACACCCTGCTGATGACCGAACACGGCGTGGAAGTCTTAACATTTTAGTATTTAGTATTTATTATTTAGTATTTATTATT
>OLPC01001481.1_pt1 | contig 20129 bp, 15 predicted proteins | sample 1672341 | NCBI WGS metagenome assembly OLPC01 (sample SAMEA3136673, study PRJEB25190) | human gut metagenome | reverse complement strand
CCTTGCGGCGGGCTACGCCTACATAAAATCAAACGCCACTAATTACTGTACTGACAGATTCGTATACCCCATCAGATCCAGATCTATCTGCTGTGCCGCTTCTCTTCCTTCCCGGATTGCCCACACAACCAGTGACTGTCCTCTGTGCATATCTCCTGCCGTAAATATATTCGGCACATTCGTTTTATACTCACCCGGAGCTGTTTTAACATTCGTGCGCTCATTGACTTCCACACCGAATGCCTTTGTCACATAATCCTCACTTCCGAGGAACCCCGCTGCGATCAGCACCAGTTCTGCATTTACCGTGTACTCACTTCCTGAGACCTCTGCCATCATCATACGTCCGGTCTTTTCATCCTTCTTGCTTTCCAGTTTCACAAGAACCACCTTGCAAAGATTTCCATTCTTATCTTTGACAAATTCCTTTACCGTTGTCTGATAAACCCTCGGATCATGTCCCCAGAGAGCAATTGCTTCCTGCTGACCATAGTCTGTCTTGCAGACTCTCGGCCACTCCGGCCATGGATTCATAGCGCTTCTCTCATCCGGAAGTTTCGGCATCATTTCCAGCTGAAGAACGGATTTTGCACCATGACGGATCGACGTTCCAACACAGTCATTTCCCGTATCGCCACCACCGATGACAATTACATTTTTGCCCTTTGCAGAAATATATTCGCCTTCTTTCAGCTGCATCTCATTTTTCCAGAGACATTTCGTAGTTGATTTCAGAAAATCTACTGCAAAGTAGATTCCTTTTGCATCTCTTCCGGGTACTTTTATATCACGCGGATGGGATGCACCGCAACAAAGCACCACCCGGTCAAACGCTTTCAGAAGTTCTGCAGATTTCTTATCTTTTCCAATATTGCAGCCAGTTTCAAAACGGATGCCTTCTTCTTCCATTACTGCAAGTTTCCGGTCGATGAACTGTTTTTCCAGCTTCATATTCGGGATTCCATAGCGGAGAAGTCCACCCGGCTTATCTTCCCTCTCAAATACTGTCACCAGATGTCCTCGTTTATTTAACTGATCTGCGACTGTGAGACCGGAAGGTCCGGAACCGATTATCGCTATCTTTTTGCCGGTACGCGCTTTCGGCGGACATGCTTTTGCATATCCCTTTTCGTAAGCATTTTCAATAATCCCATATTCATTTGCTTTAGTCGTCACAGGGCTTCCGTGCAGGTTGCAGGTACATGCCGCCTCACAAAGTCCCGGGCATACCCTGGAAGTAAATTCCGGAAAATTGTTTGTCTTTTTCAGCCGGTAATATGCCTCTTCCCAGTTGCCGTGATAAATCAGGTCATTCCACTCCGGCACCAGATTATGCAGAGGACAGCCGCTTGCCATCCCTGCGATCATCTGTCCCGCCTGGCAGAACGGGACGCCGCATGCCATACATCTGGCGCCCTGTATTTCCTGCTCTTCTTTTGACAGAGGCGTGTGGAATTCCCGGAAATGCTTAATTCTCTCTTTTGGAGATTCGCACTCTGCATCGCGTCTGTCATAATCCATAAATCCTGTTGCTTTTCCCACGTTTTTGGCCTCCTATCTTCCTTCTTTGATCGCATAAAATGCTTCGGTTTTTGCCTGTTCGCTGCTGAGACCTTTTTCTTCCAGCTGAAGGATGCGGGTCAGCATTCTCTCGTAATCACGCGGAATGATCTTCTTAAACTTCGGCAGGTATTCTTTGAAATGATCCAGGATTTCTTTTCCCGTCTCGGAATTGGTTGCTGCTACATGTTCTTCGATCATACCTTTCAATTCAGATACATCGAACTTAGATGTTACTTTTTCGATATTAACCATCTGTTTGTTGACTTTTGTATAAAGATCACTGTCCATATCCAGAACGTAAGCAACACCGCCACTCATACCTGCTGCAAAGTTCTTTCCGGTCTTGCCAAGAATTGCAACCCGTCCACCAGTCATATATTCGCATCCATGATCACCGACCCCTTCTACAACTGCTGTTGCTCCGGAGTTACGGACACAGAAACGTTCGCCTGCCACACCATTGATATAGGCTTTTCCGCTTGTTGCACCATAAAGCGCTACGTTACCAATAATAATATTTTCATCAGCTTTAAATTTCACACCAGTTGGCGGATAAACGATCAGTTTACCACCGGAAAGTCCTTTTCCAAAATAATCATTGCTGTCACCGGTCAGTTCCAGTGTCAGACCTTTTGGTATAAATGCTCCGAATGACTGTCCGCCTGCGCCCTTACATTTCAGCACATAGCTGTCTTCTTCCAGTCCGTCCGGATAACGTCTTGTAATCTCAGAACCAAAGATTGTGCCGAATGTACGGTCTGTATTTTTTACATCCAGCTCCAGGATTCTCTTCTGTTTCTTTTCCAGTGACGGAAGAAGTTCCTTTACCAGAACTCTTTCATCCAGTGTTTTATTTAGTTCAAAATCAAAGACTTTCTTCGGATTGAAGATCATGCCTTTCTTCTCTTTTGCATACGGATTATTGAGGATTCTGGAAAGATCCAGTGTTGCGGCACGTTTGGATGTCGGCACATCTCTCACTTTCAGAAGGTCTGTCCTTCCCACCAGTTCATCCACAGTACGAATGCCAAGTTTTGCCATATATTCTCTTAATTCTTCCGCGATAAAACGCATGAAATTGATGACATATTCTGGTTTTCCGGCAAATCTCTTTCTCAGTTCCGGATTCTGTGTTGCAATTCCGACCGGACAGGTATCCAGGTTACATACACGCATCATTACGCACCCCATGGTTACAAGCGGTGCCGTCGCAAATCCAAATTCCTCTGCACCGAGAAGTGCTGCGATCGCCACATCACGACCGCTCATCAGCTTACCGTCTGTCTCGATACGGACTCTTTCTCTCAGTCCGTTCTGGATCAGTGTCTGATGTGTTTCAGAAAGTCCAAGCTCCCACGGAAGTCCGGTATTATGGATAGAACTTCTCGGTGCTGCTCCTGTACCTCCGTCATAACCGGAGATCAGAACCAGTCCGGCTCCTGCTTTTGCAACACCCGCTGCAACCGTTCCGACACCGGCTTCAGATACCAGTTTGACAGAAATTCTTGCATCCTTGTTTGCATTTTTACAGTCATAGATCAGCTGTGCCAGATCTTCGATAGAGTAAATATCGTGATGCGGCGGCGGTGAGATCAGTCCCACACCCGGCGTAGAATGTCTGGTTTTTGCTACCCAAGGGTAAACCTTTCCCCCAGGCAGATGTCCACCTTCTCCAGGTTTTGCTCCCTGCGCCATCTTGATCTGGATCTCTTTTGCACTGACAAGATATCTGCTTGTAACACCAAAACGTCCACTGGCAACCTGTTTGATTGCAGAGCCTCTGTCGGTTCCAAGGCGCTCGATATCCTCTCCGCCTTCACCGGAGTTTGACTTACCGTGCAGTGCATTCATTGCAAGGGCAAGGGTTTCATGTGCTTCCTTTGAAATTGATCCGTAAGACATTGCACCGGTCTTGAATCTGGTCACGATTGAATCCACACTCTCTACTTCTGAAAGCGGAACTCCTTTCTTTGGATAATTGAAGTCCATCTGTCCACGGAGTGTGATTCCTTTGGATTCTTCATCAACCATCTGCGTGTACTGCTTGAACATTTCATAATCCCCGCGCCTTGTAGACTGCTGGAGCATATGGATCGTTCTCGGGTTGTACAGATGCTTTTCACCACCGCTCTTCGACTTGTGTTGTCCCACACTGTTCAACGTCAGATCTACGGAAAGTCCCAGCGGATCAAAGGCCTCGGAATGCCTTGCCATATAATCTTTTGCAATTTCTTCTAGTCCGATACCACCGACACGGCTGACAGTTCCGGTGAAATATTTTTCAATGAATTCCGGTTTTAATCCAATCGCTTCAAAAATCATGGATCCCTGATAAGACTGGATCGTGGAAATTCCCATCTTCGATGCAATTTTGACAATTCCGCTTATAACAGCTTCATTATAGTCATTGACTGCTGCATAATAATCTTTCTGAAGCATATCTGTATCGATCAGCTGTTTGATCGATTCATGTGCAAGATACGGGTTGATCGCAGATGCACCATATCCCAAAAGCGTTGCGAAATGATGTACTTCTCTTGGTTCTCCGGTCTCAAGGATCATGGCAACCTCTGTTCTTCTCTTAGTTCTTACCAGATGCTGATGAACCGCTGAGGTTGCAAGCAGGGACGGGATCGCAATATGATATTCATCCACACCTCTGTCACTTAAGATCAGGATATTCATGCCTTCACGGATCGCACGGTCTACCTGGATAAACAGATAATCGATCGCTTTTTCCAGGCTGGAGTTTTTATAATAAGTAGTAGAAATTTCTGCCACACGGAAACCGTCGACTTTCATGTTACGGATCTTCAGGAGATCGGTATCTGTCAGGATCGGATCATTGATCTTCAGTACATGACAATTTTCCTCTTTCTGTTCCAAAAGGTTTCCTTCTTCTCCGACATATACCGTTGTCGAAGTCACGATTTTTTCACGGATCGCGTCGATCGGCGGGTTCGTTACCTGTGCAAATAACTGTTTATATCCAAACAGAGACTGATGTTGCTCAGAAAGAACGGCAAGTGGTGCATCGATACCCATGGCTCCGATTCCTTCGCTTCCATTCATTGCCATATTTAAAATAGAAGTCTTCACTTCTTCGTAAGAATATCCAAATGCTTTCTGCAATCTCTGGCATTCTTCTCTAGAATACTGCGGTACTTTCTGATTCGGGATCTTTAAATCGCTTAAATTGACCAACTGACTGTTCAACCATTCGCCATAAGGCTGTCTTGCCGCATATTCTTCTTTCAGTTCCTGGTCGTCGATGACACGCCCCTGAACGGTATCAACAAGAAGCATCTTACCTGGATGGATTCTTTCTTTGACTACGATCTTCTCCGGCGGGATATCCAGAACACCAACCTCAGAAGAAAGGATCAGTGTGTCATCATCTGTGATATAATACCTGGAAGGTCTGAGTCCATTTCGGTCAAGTACGGCTCCTAAAATATCTCCATCTGAGAACAGGATGGATGCCGGTCCGTCCCATGGCTCCATCATCGTTGCGTAATACTGATAGAAATCCTTGATCTTCTGTGACATCGTTGCATTCTGTGCCCATGGCTCCGGAATAGTGATCATAACTGCCAACGGAAGCGGCATACCACTCATCACCATAAATTCCAGCGTGTTATCCAGCATGGCAGAATCGGAACCTGCGGTATTGATTGCCGGAAGGACTTTATAAAGCTCTCCTTCCAGATGCTCGGATTCCATGTTTTCCTCTCTGGCCCGCATCTTATCTGCATTGCCGCGAATGGTATTGATCTCTCCGTTATGTACGATGAAACGGTTCGGATGTGCTCTTTCCCAGCTTGGATTAGTGTTTGTACTGAATCTGGAATGTACAACTGCAATTGCAGATTCATAATCCGGGTTCTGCAGATCTTCAAAGAACATCCGAAGCTGTTTTACAAGGAACATTCCTTTGTACACGATGGTTCTGCTTGACAGGGATGCTACATAGGTATCATCACTGCTCTGTTCAAAGACTCTTCTTACCACATAAAGTCTGCGGTCAAAATCCAGTCCTTGTTTTACTTTTTTCGGTCGTTCGATAAATCCCTGCATAATGCACGGCATGCATTCGAGTGCTTTCTTTCCAAGGATCTCTTTACGGATCGGCACTTCCCTCCATCCAAGGAATTTCAGTCCTTCTTTTTCGACAATGACTTCGAAAATATTTTTTGCCTGATTCCTTTTCAGTTCGTCCTGTGGGAAGAAAAACATTCCCACACCGTAATCTCTCTCAGAACCTAAAAAGATGCCGAGGGGACGACAGACATTTGTAAAGAACTTGTGCGAAATCTGTAACAGTATTCCTACACCGTCTCCTGTCTTCCCTTCGGCATCCTTGCCAGCTCTATGTTCAAGATTTTCTACGATTTTCAGCGCATTTGCGACTGTATCATGACTCTTTTGCCCTTTGATGTTCACAACAGCTCCGATACCGCAGTTGTCATGCTCAAAATCAGGGCTGTATAAGCCTTGTTCTGTATTTTGTTGTATTACGCTCATATAACCTGCCCTTTCTGTAAAACGGTTTTGTTGTTGCTTTTATGATTTAACACTATACAGCATTTGTCCGCAAAAGTAAACCCCTAATTTTACAGAAATTGTCAGATATTATTTATTTTGTGAACTTTTTCAGTATTTTTCAGTTAATTATCGTATTTCCTGTCTTATATTTTTTATTTTTACATAAATTATAACAGTAATCAACGTAGCCAATACAGTAATTCCAACTGCTTTTCCCTCTGTTCCCAGAATCCATTCAAAGCCCCCATACCACGAAAGCAATAATGACGTAATATTCACAACAATATGGAACAGGATCGGAGCTGCAATATTCCGGAATTTCTCATAAATGCAGGCAAGCAGAAGTCCGAGTACCATTGCATAAAGTCCCTGTGGCAGATTTCCATGACCGACACCGAACAAAATGGCTACAAACACACCTGCCTGCACAGCGGTAAGGCTCTCGCGCATCCGCCGGTAGATCATCCCGCGGTAAACAAGCTCTTCTGCGACCGGAGCCAGAATCCCGGCTCCCGCCAGCTGAAGCCAACGCGGTGCACTGTAAATAATCTGCTCTGTGCTCTGATAAACCTGGCTGATCCTCTGCATATTCATCAGCATGACGATATCATTCATCGCCACACACGCAGTCACTGCACCGACGAGCATAACAAGCCACATTCCATATCGGGAAGCCGCCTTATATTTCCACCAGGATTCCTGCTGCTTTTCATAGCGTCCCTGATCTTTCCGGTAGATCCACGCAATCATTGGGATCGTGATGATCGAAGAGACTGCCCCAATTCCCATATTGCTGCGCAGACCGCAGGAAAGTGCAAATGTCGCTACTGCGATCTCCACACCCCATTTGATCAGAACCGCACTGAACAAATACCAGATAATTCTCCCTGTTTTCCTGTCTCGCATTCTTCATCTCCGCCTTCTCTTACTCAAAAACTTTTCGGATTGCCTCTTCACTTCCATTTACAGAACCCTGTACCATGACCGGTTTTCCACCGCCTCTTCCGTCAAATTGTTTTTTGAGGATCTTGCTGTACGGGCGCACATCCTCTGTCTCACTGCCGATCACATAACGATATCCACTCTCTTCGTTTCCTGCAAATACCGCACATACTTCTGTTCCTTTTTTCAGTACAAGGTTCATAAGCTCACGTGGTTCATTCCCACTTAATTTGCTATCAAAAATACAGACCTTTTTCTGTCCCTCCGGAATTTTTTCTGCCTGTGCTTCAAGAATCTGATATCTTGTCTCTGCAAGTTCACTCTTCAGCTGTGTACATTCCTCTTTTACGCGTTCAACTGCTTCAGAAATCAATTCTTCCTTCGCTGAAAGGCTTCCCATGATCGCCTTCACGCTTTCTTCTTTCTGCTGATAATCCTTCAGTGCCCTTCTTCCGCACAGCATAGTGATCCGGATACCGCCTTTATAATTCTGACTCTGCACCAGTTTGATAAGACCGATCTCTCCGGTAAAATACACATGCGGTGCACAACAGGCACACACGTCATATCCCGGTATCGTCACGATACGCACCTGTCCGTCAATCTCTATCTTACTGCGGTAATCCAACGTCTTCAATTTTTCTTTAGACGGATAACTTATCTGAACCGGTACATTTGCAAATACCGCTTCATTTGCCGCATTTTCCACCTCGCGAAGCTCCTCCTTCGTGAGCGGACCACTTAAGTCCAGAGTGCACAGCTCATCATTCAAATGGAATCCCACATTATCATATCCAAAACGTGCATGAACGATTCCCGATACGATATGTTCTCCACTGTGCTGCTGCATCCGTGAAAAACGTTTGTCCCAGTCGATCTGACCGGTCACGGTCTTTCCTTCCTCCAGTTCTCCTTCCAGATAGTGAAAGATCTGGTCTTCTTTTTCCTGTACATCATATACTCTGATCCCGTCAATCACTCCGGTATCTGCTGCCTGACCGCCGCCTTCTGGAAAAAAGGCAGTTCTTGAAAGAACTGCCTCATATCCGTTATCACACGGGCGGCAGGACACAACCTCCGCAGTAAATTCCTGCAGGTGACTGTCTGTGTAAAACAATTTCTCTGTCATATGTCCTCGCCTCTTTATCGTATTGTCATTACTTCTGATGCTTCTGCCTTTTTACATTCTTTCCGGTGCTTCAAATCCAAGCAGATCGATGCAGGTTGTCAAAATGTCTCTTGTCAGTGTAAGAAGGGCAATGTAGCTCTTCTGTTTCTGTTCATCCTCTTCTGCCAGGATCTTTGTCTCATGGTAGAAACGGTTAAATGCATTTGCAAGATCATAAATATATGCACAGATCTTGTGTGGTGCAAGTTCTTCGTATACATTCTCCATCACACTGCCAAACTTCGCAGCTTCCAGCATCAGAGCCTTTTCGCTCTCACTTGTAGCCGGAAGGACCTTGATATCGTCCATACTCTTTCCTGATTCTTTGTACTTGTTCAGGATTGATTTGATACGAACGATGGTGTACAGGATGTACGGGCCTGTATTTCCTTCAAAAGAAGTGAATCTGTCTACATCGAATACATAGTCTTTTGCTGCCTGGTTGGAGAGGTCTCCGTATTTGATTGCAGCCATTCCGACCATCTTCGCTGTTGCTTTTGCCTCTTCTTCCGATACTGTACGGTTCTCTGCGATCTTTTCATACATCTTTTCTGTGATCTCGCGGATCAGGTTCTCAAGACGCATAACGCCGCCTTCTCTGGTCTTGAACGGTTTTCCGTCTTTTCCGTTCATCGTACCAAATCCAAGGAAAGTAAGTTTTGTATCCTCTTTTACAATGCCGGTCTTCTTCGCGCAGCGGAATACCTGTACAAAATGCAGTTCCTGACGTTTGTCAACTACATAGATGACTTCGTTCGGCCGGAACAGTTCTTCACGCTCTACCAGTGTTGCAAGGTCTGTGGTATCATAAAGTGCTGCACCGTCGGACTTCAGGATCATACACGGTGGGATCTCTTTGGTATCGGTCTCTTCTTTGACATCTACCACGAGTGCTCCATTATCAATATGCGCATAGCCTTCCTTCTTCAGTCTTTCCACCATATCCGGGATGTATTTCTGTGCGTCAGATTCCCCTTTCCAGAGGTCAAATTCAACATTCAGGTTCGCATAGTTTTTCTTCAAGTCTGTCACAGACACATTCATAATGTGATCCCAGATTGCACGGTAACCGCGCTTTCCGCTCTGCAGCTGGAAGGTCGCATCCAGTGCTTCTTCTCTGTAATCATCATGCTCTTTTGCATAAGCGGACGCTGCCGGATAGATTTCCTCCAGGTCACTGATGGTAAATGGTGCTTCTTTTGGATATTCTCCGGTGAAATTATCATCAAAATACGGAAGATCCGGCTGGCGTTTCTTCAGTTCTGTGATAATCAGTCCCATCTGATATCCCCAGTCTCCAAGGTGGATATCACCAACCACTTTATTGCCCATAAAACGGGTGATTCTCTTTACGCTTTCTCCGATGATCGCGGAGCGGAGATGTCCGACGTGAAGCGGTTTTGCCACGTTCGGTCCGCCGTAATCAATAACGATTGTCTTTGGATTCTCTACTTCTTCCGCGCCGAGCTTTTCGTCTGCTTCCATCTGGTTCAGATAATCTGCGACTGCTGCCGGGTTGGTCTTCAGGTTGATGAAACCTGGCTTAACTGCTTCTGCTCCGCTGATATATCCGTTCTCCGGAATCTTTGCCACAACTTCTTCTGCGATCATGATCGGTGCTTTGTGGTACTTCTTTGCACCTGCCATCGCACCATTGCACTGATATTCACATAAATCCGGGCGGTTGGAAAGTGTAACACGCGCCAGTTCTTTCTCGTATCCGGCATCTGCAAATGCCTGTTCCATTTCTTCTGTAATCAGATCCAGGATCTTCTTCATAGTATCGATCGTTCCTCTCTTTTTCATCATAAACGTTAGCGCAGACTCTTTGCCTGCGCCGCTTTATTTATTATATCTGAATCCTTATGTAAGCGCAATAGAAAATCGTAATCCGGAGACTGGATTTTCAGTGACTCGCCGCATTTTTCAGATCTTCCACCGCCTGTGCGAGCATTGCATCTGAACCAAGTGCCTGTTCATAATCCGCTTCTACCTGTGCAAACAGCTCCTGCACATCTGTCTGTGCGGAAACTTCTTCAATTATCGTCTGAATCTGCTCGTCAGAGATCTCTGCCTGAATATCGAATTTTCCATCTTTGTCCTTGACCGCATATAAGGTTTCAAGTCCCGGTACTTCAGTGTAAATTCCACGGATCTTCATATTGTACCGTACATACAGGATCCTGCTGCCTTTTGCTTTGCCGTCTTTCGTGTAAATCGCAATCCCATCGTATGCTTCGGCATAGGCTTCTTTTCCGGAAAGTTCCTGATAGTATGCTTCTACTGCATCCGCAAGCTCTTCGTCCCGGTTCTCCAGAAGTGGATTGGCTTCCATCGCTGCGTATCCGGTATTTACTTTTGGCTCTTCTGTAACAACTGCACTTACTTCTTTTACCTCATCTTTTTTCTCTTTCGTAAGAAAAACGGTGACTCCCGCCGTCATAAAGCAGACCAGCAGATACACAAGGCCAGTGTAGAAAATCTGCTTCTTTTGGCCTGTAAGGACGGGCATCCTTTTTTCTTCCGACATGGCATTTCCTCCTTTGCCACCTATCATACGCAATGCCCGCTTTTACGTCAATAGCGAAGAAAGACTTGTTTTGACTGGTTTTGTCGAAGCGATTATTTATTCTTTTTCTGCATTAAAATTGCTTTTTGCTGGTGCCCCCTCTGTGTATTAAATCACTTTCAAATGGTATTTCGGCTGCTATTCTGTTCATCCCGTTTTACTTGTCCTGTTCGAAATTTCTTCTTGATTTTTTTCTGGGCAAGTGCTATATTAGTAAATGTCCTTGTAGCTCAGTGGATAGAGCACCGCCCTCCGGAGGCGGGTGCGTCAGTTCGATTCTGATCAGGGACGTGAAAAGACTGTGAAGCTTTTATGGCTTGACAGTCTTTTTTAGTAGCTTGATCGGCTTTCCATTGCATTTTCTTTGTTGTCAGTTTTTTAGGTTATCTCTTCCATATAGGCAATTATTCAAGTGAAATTCATACTACCATAGCTTGTACTTTCAATCACAGAATTCGTTCTGAAGAATCACTTCCTGTTCTTCTCCCTTATACACAAAATAAGAAAAATAATACATGCAAGAAAGCTTAAGAACACACCTATGTAAAAGGTTGGTAACGCACTGGCTTTTGCCGCCTCAAGTGAAATTGCCGGATAATATAAGTCCTTATACCAGGTGAAATAAGTATAGAATTCACCAAGAACGATTGCCACTAATCCAATTCCCGCCAGAATCCGTTCTTTTGCTTCTATACGCTTTGCCTGAATCAGCAGAACGCCAATCACAAGCAACGCAATCCCGACCGGATTGGAAATACACTTAAATCCCCATTCTGACAAATCCGTCATATGCTCTGGTTCAAACCATTTGAACGGCATTAGAATAACGCTGATTATGTAGCAATATAGGATATATGTTTTCTTCATCTTGAATCCTCCTCTATATCAGTCGGTAAGCACCCCATAACGTAAAAACTCCAATCACTCCTGCGCATCCCATCATCCAAAGGACTTCTATCCGATGCATTTTCTTCTGGAACTTTTCTTCCATTCCTAGTGACTGTAAGATTTCCCATTCTCTTTTTTCTTCCTGCTTCTCCGCAAGAAACATCTGATACAAAACTATGGAAATCAGAATCATGTAAAACACTGCAAAAATGCTGTACATTCCTATAAAGGAATATAATTCCTGACGTATTTTCTTATACTCTTCATGGTTATTCTGCACATTTACAGCTGTTCCCTGTTTTAAAATACTTAGAATATACCCTTCCGTATCATACGCATCCGCATCATCCGATACCAGAATTTTTACGATCTGATCATATTCCATAATTCTGCTTTTCCCAAATTTCTTCCAGAAATTCTTTCCAACAATCATCGATATACCAGATCCACCTATCTGTGGATTCCGCACATCTTCTTCCTTCATGCCACGTAAAATCGCTGTTACTGGAATCGGATTTTCGTTTCTACTTCCATTCTCATTCAATGTATAAACCGGAAGTTCATCACCAACCTGTACCGTATCTTCTGATATTCCTTGTCCGTCCGGGCTGAATGCACTCAGATATTTCCCGTCATATTCCTGCAACTCTGTAAGATCCAGAATGCAAAAATCTCCCTGTTCAAATTCTTCTTTTGTCAGGCTGCCTTCATCCAGATTTCTCAGAAAACACTGTATATCCTGCCATCTGTCTATTGTAAGCAAAGACAATCTTACTTTCTCAATAGATATCTTTTCCTTTATTGATGTCTCATTCAAATATGCCACCAATGTTTCGACTACTTTCTGAAAATACTCGCTTTCAGCATATTCTGACAGATCAATCCAGAACTCCTCTTTTTCATTGTTATGATATTGTTCTACAGAAGTTACTCCGGCAACCTGTTCCAGTTTATCAACTGTCTCCCTGGAAATTCCCGGAGAATTCGTAATCTCCATTGTACTCAAATAGTATCCATTTCCTGTCAGCCTTTGATATACTTTCAGTTCTTCCTGTCTGGTTGATATTTCCATCTTTCCAAATCCCACGATCAGCAAAGCACTTGCCAGAAGAACAATTTCTACACTCTTACGCACTCGATGCATCTGCCATTTATGAAGTAAAACTCTTCCCGGCGTGAACCGGACGATCTTCCTGTACTTTCCCCTTCTTTTCTGAACTTTCTTCTTTTTTTCTTTCAGAAGTATGCGAAGCTGTACTGCACTGAGTCCATAACTTGCCCCAATGCATAACACACTGAATCCAGTTCCAAAAAGGACTCCTTCCCATGCAACCGCCTGTGGTAATGTCTGCTCGTTTATCTTTTCAAAAGCAGGGATAACCAGCTGGTAAATCCCAATCCCTGCAAGATTTCCAACAATAACAGCTCCTGCACCAAACAGAACTGCTTCCCAGAAAATAATCTGGTACATCTGCCCTCTTCTCATTCCAAGTGCATCCAGGAACCTCCAGAACTGTTCTCTTGAGATAATCGAACGCGATACCGTAAGAAACAGGATACAGATCGACGCACCACCAATCAGCAAACGGATATTTTCCAGAAAATCCATATACGGAAGACTTACATCAGAAAGTTTGTCCTGTTCCACATTGTCATCCATGCCGCAGGTAAATTCTTCGCTGTCTTTCAGATCTTTATAAACACTTTCACTGCCTTCTTTCGCTTTTACAAGCATATGCATATCCTGAACAGAGCCGATCCTGTTCCCGCCTTCCTGTGTCACAATTCCAGTTGGAAAACGATGCCGGTTGCAGATTTCCCAGTTTATCTGATAATCTTTTAGGATCCCGCATAAAGTATACGAATAGCTTTTTGATTCCCCCTGCTCCAGAATGGAAAGCGCCGGTGTAATATCCAGTGTAATCTCTTTTCCAAGCATCTCCTAATATCCAAGTGAGCGAAGTGTACTGTATTCCATTACGATCTCATGCTCATTTTCCGGCAGGCGTCCTTCTTTCATTTCCAGTCTGCCAAGCTTCCACGCCGTCTCGTCCATTGTCCCGATATTCATCTGACGGTTTTCCAGATAATCTCCGGCGATTGCCCCATAGATACTTATTTTCCCGGTCTGTGCAAGAAATGGATTCTCTTCTGCTACTTTTACCGAGCTTTCATCCATATCCACAAATACCTGTTCCCACTCCCCATATACTGCTTTACGATTCTCGATATATGCGGCTTTCAGTCCTTCCGACATCTGAAAACCAATCTGAATCAGTGTGCAGGTAAGAAGCAGGATTGAGACTATCAGGATACTATATTTCTTCTGGCTGCGGATTCTTTTTATACTGAGTTCCCGTTCAATTCCATGTCTTTTCATCGCAATGCACCATTTTCCATATACACAATCCTGTCCGCATAATTGGCACTGTCCATATCATGTGTCACCATGACAATTGTCTGACGGTAAAGCTCTCTGGATGCGCAGATCAGTTTCATGATCTCCTGTCCGGTCTGATAGTCCAGATTCCCGGTCGGTTCATCCGTAAACTGTACCCCTATCCCTTTATGCCTTGAAAACAGGGACTTTAACGAAATACACACTTGTGTACTTTGTATCTCCATAGATAAGAAAAGGTGGAAAGAGCAATCCTTCCCACCTGCTATTTAATCATAACTATAAATCATTTTTCCTTTTCTTTCGAATTTTCGTTTTCCTTTATTGCTTTGTGGAAAAACAAATAATTTTTTTACGTTTCCTCTCTCTGCCAATTTGAATGCATCTCCAGCAATTTGTTTAGTATGTTTTGGATTTGTTGTAGCAAAAACATTCACAGTATTCACATTCGAAGGTAGCTTTCTTATCTCATCTACGATTTTTGCAACAAATTGAGGACTGTAATATCTCGCTTGATCAGGTCGTTTTCGAACAATTCTTATTGTTGATAATGCTTTTTTCAAAACTGGTAATTGTGATTTTGTAATCGGATATGTATCTTCTAAAACCAGATTAATTTCTTGCGATACTTGATTCCAATTTAGTTTATCTATTTTAATCTCTTCGTTTTCGATTATAGGATAATCATCATCTGTACCCACATCATATTCTGCAAAAGTATCATTCATAACCAATTCAAATTGTAAGTATATTGGAACTAATTTTAAATTACATTTTGTATATCCTAAAACTTTAGCACATATCCAATACCAAATATACGGATAATTATGATATACATTTTTTGTGTTAAATACCTTTTCCTTATTAGTTTTTCTTATCTGATTAAGAACAAAAAGCATAAAACCAATACCTATAATCCAGTTTCCTGCTTTTAACATAAAATAGTATTTAGCATTTTCAAAATTGAGTTCTGAATTTTGAAGGAAAAATTCAATCCAGTTGCTCGCATCTACTATAACCGGAAGAAAAAATGAAATAATCAATAATATAATTTGAATAATCGAACGAGAACTTTCCTCAATCCTTTTTAAAAATATTTTCATTATCAAGCACCTTTCCCCAATTTACACTATCTATTTGTGTAACTTTTTTTATAGTGGCATCATATTCCCAAATTCCTAGTTCTTGTATCCCTGCAATCACATGATACTGCTTTCCGCCTTTCATTTCTTTCCCAATTTTTTTCCAATTTTTAAAATCAATAGATGAATAACATGGAATATTTTCAGGATGAGTATGCCATTCACCGATATATCTATATATTCCTTCACTATCTTCATATATTTTTTCAAAAAATCGAATATGTCTAATATCTTTACGAAAAAATCTGCGTCTACTACTTTTGTCTCCTGGCATTGGTTCAGTGATAAATTCTATTATTAAATTTGTATTTCCTGCATTCTCTCTCCCAAGCAGTATTCCACCCGATTCCAAAGAGTTATCATCTTGTTGTATATATTTTTTCATCACTTGCAGTATATTGCTGCAAAATTTTATTTTTCTACTATCATTTTCAATTACCATTCTTTTCTCCACAAATTTCACAATCCGGATTAGCCAATATATTTCCTCTATACTCAACAATACAATCCTTTTGATTTAAATACTTAGTTGACACTTTTAATCCAGCTCTTTTCAAATGATAATCATCTCCTTTTGCAGAGATAATCGTATTATCGCTATATCTGCCTTCAAATATCTTTTTTACAGTATCAACACACATGGCTGCTGTTTTAATTGAAACTGTTGAACCATAAGGTATAAAAGCACTCCCACACCCGGCAACTTTTTGTACAACATCTTGTCCATGTTCACAATACGATGTTCTATCATATAATTCTTCATTATCTTCATCTCTTTTGAAAAGACATTCATAACATCCTGCATTCCCATATTGGAAATACGCTACATGATTTCCGATACCAAGAGCCTCATTCCATGCATAGATTACTGGCACACCTATTTTCCTTTCATATATATACTTGTTAATCCAACGGTTAATATTATGATTTCCAGTCGCAGAAATAATTACATCATATTTCTCGAATTCAACTTCTCCTTCCTGTATTGCTTCTTCTATCTCTTCTGTTAAAGATGTAAGTTGCAAATTAGGTATGTTTTTCTCCAAATAATGCTGTACAGCCACACACTTATATTGCCCAACATATTCTAACCCCAAAAGATGTCGAAAAATATTAATTTCATATAAAAAATCCGCATCGACCAACATCATTTTCTCTATTCCAGCTTTTACCAGTTCATTTGCAATATAGCCGCCAACCGATCCACATCCTATCAATAAAACTTTTTTTCCGGACAATAAATTCTTGATTTCGTTAGAACGTGTCATGAGATATTGCTTATCTATTCTATCAATATAAATCGGCACTATTTGATTTGCCGACTTTAGCGTACATATCCCATTATCAGTTGATATTTCACAATTTTCCAGCATAACTCCCAAAAGCGTAACTACTCTATTCGGTTGTTTAATGGAAAAAATCAACAATTTAGTGCTGCTCATTTTTGCCATTACAGCACGATACTCCTTTATATCCACTAAATTCAGTAGTTTCTGAACATACTCCTTTGTTATCTTATGCCTTGGATCTGGCGGAAATAAATATTCATTCGCTTCAAGAGGAATATACATAGCATTTTTTATAATAACTTTTTGATCTTTCTGATAATACTTTTTTAAGTTTTGAGATTCTCTTGAAAGATATATTTTCTGTGCTTTGGAACGTTGTAAATACTTACTATATAATTCTTTTTTTCTCCTACTTGTTATCTTCTCGCTATACTTTACAATGGATATTTGAGTACAATCAGATATATCACATTTTGCAAATCGAACATGTGACAACTGCATCCAATATGAATCAAATTCGCTGATAAAGTCTTCCTGATTGATGCCTAAAAGTCCATCTCCTATAATTTGATGTGCTTTATTAAGAGATTGCTCTATTATACCGTATAAATTGGGATCTATCAGGAGCCCTTCTAATTCATATAAACAGATTTTCCCTTTTATATCTATATGTGGTATAAAAGGGAACTCCATATTACGTTTAATATAAATGTCTATTAAAGAACTCCTCCAATTTACTGGAATAGCTATAATAATAGGTACTTGTTGTTCCATAACTCTTAAGCTACATTCCGTTAGAATTTGATAATCGTGATCCCTAAATGAAGTTCCATCAATAATCTTTATATCTTGAACATCATTTCTGTCCCTTAACACTTCATTTATAATTTTTAATTCCATAAAGTTATACTCCTGATGCACTCGAAGACGGTATACAATTCACCTGCTTTTTTGAAGCATCTTTCTTCTCAGGAATTTTAAAATCATCTCCAAAAATTTTATTCAATAACTTACACTGTTCCACTTCATCCACTTCCTCTTTTACGGCTTCTAAATCTTTTACCAGCTTATCAATTTTATCTTTAAAGTCTGTCATATATATGTCTGACATTTTCTTAAAAACATCTGTATTTGCTTCAAAATTTAATGTACATGGCAATGCGTAGTAAATACGATATAAAATCCTGCCATTCTCAGAATACCCAACACACGTAAACAGACTTTGAATTTCCTTTGCAAATCCAATAAGTGCTTCTAAATCATTGTAATAATACTTTTCCTCTATTGGATCATACTTCTTTGACACCTCAAATTTATCCGCTGCAATTAAAGTAATGCCAATACTCGGTGGCTCAGCATTTCCAGAACTGCTAAATTTCAAATTCTTCCATCGCTTCATATAACGAATAATTCGTCTATACTGATTCCGATCTTCCTTTTCATCCTCATATTTAGCATTAATATAGTCAACCAAGCCCTTAGGATCTGATTTTTCCCAACATATTTCTTCCGGTTTACTATCCTTCCCTCTTGCTAAATACAATTGACTATCCGAATCATTTTTATCTTCATAGGTATAAACAACCAAATCTACATGATATGCTATTTCGCCATCTTTTTTATATGTAACAGTTACGCAAGGTTTTTTTACCTTTGCTCCATATTCAGTATGATTCTTTAAGATATCACATATTTTATTCTTTAATTCTGTTGGTTTTTCATATTCATCCTTATTGGCTTTAAACCGAAGACCAACGTCTATATCATATTCTTTATCTAATGGCTCAACGCCTGTATACATACTGTAACTACCCTGATTTAACTCTGTGAAAGACGGTAACTGCCCACTATCACGAAGTTTTTTTAACAAAATATCTCTTTTACTCGCAAGTTCTGATTTTTCCTCATAGTCCATTTTAATCTTATTATTAAAATTCTTAAAATACTTTTGTAAACTCATATAACGTGTCCTCCATATAGATATATTTTCCCGTTCGTTTGGCACTCATCCAGTTTGAGTGCTAATAATATTAGTCTAACACGTTCATATGTTCTGGTCAACACAAAAATTCCACTTTATCTTTTTGCATCTGGGACAACGTATTTAACTTGTCGAAAGATTTATTCAACCTAAAATCCGGTACAACATACTGAAAATCTTTTCGATTCACTTCATTCAAGAACTGTTCAAAATCTGTCAACACTTTCGTTGTTGACGAGACAAAATACAGCCCAGGATAATTCTTTTTCAAATATTCCAGCAACAAATCTGAATAAACAATTACCCCGTTTTTCTTTACTTTAGTCTCTTTATTTTCCACATTCTTTTCAAATAATGCACAAAGTTCATTACACCTTTTATCTGACAAATGTTCCTCTCTAAGTAATGAATTGCTAAATGTCAGACGGGATGAAATCCCATATTCCTGCATCAATTCCAGAACCTCTTCCGGCTCCTGCTCTCCAAATCCGGCACGGCCGCCACCCCAGATACAGTCCGCCGGGGCTCCGTAAATTGAGCCAATCTCACACCAGTCATAAAAATATTCTCGATGTTTGCGAAATAAAGGCAAAAATTCACGGTACAATTCATAAAATTCGAACAGCCCCGGAAGATGGTAGTATGCTATACTTTTCTTTGTATTATACATTTTTTCCCAGATTCTCCAGTTTCTGAATTGCATCTACATCTTTTGCAAGTTCATCTCTTGCATTTGCATAATAACATTTCTGGAACAGCATATCCCATGACAAATAACTTGCCATGCAATCAAACTGCTTACAAATCAATTCGTATTGTATATTATCTAACGGTGAGCCGCCTACTACAATCAACCCAATCTTTTTTTCTTTTAGCTGCAGTCCGCGGCAATAACATTTATCGATGACCTGTTTCAACTGTGCTGTCATTCCCCACCAGTACACAGGTGTTGCAAAAAGAATCATATCTGCTTCCACCAGTTTATTAATCGTTGGATTCGTATCGTCCTGATCCACACAGCCTTTATGACATTGACAGGCACCACAGCCTTTACATGGGCTGATATGTAACTTATCCGGAGCAATCACCTCGATTTCATTCTTTTCAGCCGCTCCTTTTATAAATGCATTGATTGCTGTCAATGTATTTCCCTTTCTGGCACTTCCATTAATAATTACGATTTTCATAATGTCTCCTCCCTTATCCATTCAGTTTTCTCATCTTCCCATGTCATTCGTCCGTCTACATATTCATCATCAACCACATAATTACAATATTCAATATAAAATATACAATCCATTTTCTTTTTCTGATCATCATATAAAACATATGGGTAAATAAATTTTCTATCATATCCAACAACAGGCTGTTCAATAACAGGTTCTTTTACATAACCTTCTTGCAGTAAGAATTCTTCCTTGTTCCCAACCTTTTCAAATATGGAAAAAACTACCATCTTATCATCACGCCCTCTCCATAATAACTCATTCCTACTAAGCATTATTCTCCCGATTTTCCAAAAAACACACCACCTTTTAGTTTTGCAGTTGGATAAGACATGATTACTATATCAAATTTTTTCGCTGCCCTATCCAAAATTCTATGAATTGTTTCTTCTTTAGAAGTAAAATTTTCTTACAAAGC
>OLPC01001477.1_pt1 | contig 20200 bp, 20 predicted proteins | sample 1672341 | NCBI WGS metagenome assembly OLPC01 (sample SAMEA3136673, study PRJEB25190) | human gut metagenome | reverse complement strand
AAGTGTGGTAACACATGGAGCTGACTGTTACTAATAGGTCGAGGGCATAACCAAATAAGGTGGATAGGTAAAGATGTTAAAAAGTTTCTTATATGCAGTTTTGAAGATATATGAAAAAACCCTTGTAATTTTTGTTACTTGGGTTTATTATATATTTGTTATTCCTCGATAGCTCAGTGGTAGAGCATTCGGCTGTTAACCGAAGGGTCGTAGGTTCGAACCCTACTCGGGGAGTTAGTTAACCTGTAAGTATTATGCTTACAGGTTTTTTTAGTTCTTAATACTGCACTGATAAAAATTTATTTTATAAATTCAAATTTTCAATATAAGAGGACATTTTCTTATTAAAATGCTATTATAGTTAAAGAAATTTCGACAAAACAAAAGAAGAATGTTTTGCCGACACAGAAAGATGAAAGGAATAAGGAGAGGCAGGCATTATGGAAGAATTAATTTATGTGGACAGACGGAATTCAAATTGCAATAAATGGGACGGTCAGACAGCAATGTTCGGCGAGGAAGGTCTGCATGCCATGTGGGTCGCAGATATGGATTTTAAAATTCCACAGTGTGTACAGAAAGCTCTGCATGAGTACGTGGATTTTGGAGCAATAGGATACTATCGGATTCCAGATGGTTACTACGATGCATTTATCAACTGGGAAAAGAAACATTTTAATTTCGAAGTAAAGCGAGAGTGGCTTCGTTTTGCACCGGGAGTTGTAGCAGCGTTCAACTGGATGATCCAGATGCTGACAAAAAAAGAGGATGCAGTGATTGTCATGACTCCGGTGTACTATCCATTTCTGCAGGCGGTGACCAACAATGAGCGTAAGTTGATTACTTCTGATCTAGTTAATGAAAATGGAAATTATACGATTGATTTCGATGATTTTGAAAAGAAAATCGTGGATAACGATGTAAAAGCATTTATCTTATGCTCACCGCACAATCCGGTAGGAAGGGTCTGGAGAAAAGAAGAATTAAAGGAAATGCTTGAAATTTGTCATAGACATCATGTGTATGTAATTTCTGATGAGATTCATCAGGATTTTGTATTTGGGGATAAGAAGCAGACACCATCCTATCTTATGACAGAACGCTGGGATGAAATCCTTACAATCACAGCACCGTCCAAGACATTTAATCTGGCAGGGGGACAGAATTCATTTGTGATAATTGCAGATGAAAATCTTCGGGCAAAATGGGATGATTTTGCCAAAAGAATCCGTCTGATGACAGGAAATGCATTTGGATTTGTAGCGGCAGAAGCGGCATATAAAGGTGGTCAGGAATGGCTGGATAAAGTGAAGAAGCAGATTGTAGATAATGATCAGTATCTGAGAGAACTTTTCAAAGAGAATCTTCCGAAGGTGGTAGTAACTCCACTGGAGGCAACATATCTGGTATGGATTGATTTAAGAGCGTACATAAAACCGGAAGATACGAAAGAGTTTATCCAGAAAAAATGCCGTCTTGCGGTAGATTTCGGAGACTGGTTCGGGGGAGACAGATTCAATGGATTTATCCGTATGAATCTTGCTACTTCCAGAGAAAATGTGGAAATCGGTGTGAAACGTATTATTGATGAAATATTAGGAGAAAAGTAGAAAAAAGTATAGAGTGGCAAGCTTATAAATGAAAACTATAGGCTTGCTGTTTTATTTTAAAAATCAATTTGAATAATAAAAAAGATTGATTTATTATACAATTGTATGTACAAAATAGATCAATAAAAAGAAATTATTGCTATAAAAAGAAAGGCAATTATACATGAGCGGCATTCAGATTAAGGATTTATCATTTGCCTATGAAGCAGGTGGAAAATTAATTTTAAAAGACATTAATACAGAAATCGGAGAAGGAGAATTTGTCTGTATCCTTGGGCAGTCTGGCTGTGGTAAGAGTACACTGCTTCGTCTACTGGCAGGTCTTGAAACGGCAACTACAGGAGAGATTCTGAGTGATGGTGTAGCTATTGGGGAACCAAGTCTTAATAAAGGTGTTGTATTTCAGGATTATGGATTGTTTCCGTGGATGTCAGCAGGCGAGAACATTCTTCTGGCATTGAAGCAAAGATATCCTAAGAGAGATAAAAAAGAATTAAAAGAAATAGCCGTAAATATGATAAAAGCTGTCGGGCTGGATGAAAGCATATACAAAAAGCTTCCGAAAGAATTATCAGGTGGTATGAAGCAGAGATGTGCAATCGCACAAGCATTCAGTATTGATCCGCCGATTCTTTTGATGGATGAGCCGTTTGGTGCTCTGGATGCGGTGACGCGTGCGAGACTTCAGGATCTGGTACGGGAACTCTGGACACGGGATGAAAAGAAGAAAACAGTGTTTTTTGTTACCCATGATGTGGATGAGGCACTTCTTCTGGCAAACCGGATTCTTGTTTTGGGACAGTCACCAAGTCATATTATTTATGATGTCAAGATTACAGAAGAACTGCATCCGACGCGTGACACATTATTTGAGAATATTGATATGATGAAGCTTCGTATTACATTGATCAATCAGATAAATAAAGATGTCACGACACATATTTAAAATGGAAAGCCATGCAAATAGTGGGATTGATATGTGATATATACAGGCAGGCCTGTTATATATAGTGTTATCCATATACTGACGGAATTGCTGCCTGTCAGGAAATGGTTAATGCAGAGATTCTAGTATAAGTAGTAAAAACAGAAAAGGAGAAGGGTATGAAAAAGAGAGTTTTAGCACTTATGTTAGTGCTCGGTATGACGTTTAGTCTTGCAGCATGTGGAAGCAGTAATGACAAAAAGTCTGACGACACAAAAACCGAGACAACTGACAAAGATAGCAAGGAGAAAATGACAACTGTAAAGTGGAATTATGGTTCAAGTGGTAACGTCCTTGTAACAATTGCAGAAGAAGAAGGATATTTTGAGGATGAAGGAATCGAGATTGAGCCGGTAGAGGCAACTCAGAATATGGATGCAATGGCTCTTCTTGCAGCAGGCAAGGTTGATGTCGTATCAAATGCGGGTACATCTAATCCGCTTCAGCAGATAGCACAAGGTGTAGATCTTACAATTTTTGGCGGACATATGGTAGAAGGATGTATGCCGGTTGTTGCAAAAGCTGGAACAGAGTGGAAAGGTATTGAATCATTTATTGGACAGTCCGTTGCAGTAAATCCAAGTTATTTCGCATTTACAGGTGCAGTTATGGATCTTGGATATGATAATCCGTTAGATGTAGTTGACTGGAAAGTATATTCAAGCTATGATGACGCATTAGCTGCTGTTCAGAACGGTGAAGTAAAATATGCGCTTATGGGAACACAGAACAACTATGGTGTGAAACAGCTTGTAGACTCAGGTGACATCGAAATCGTAAGCTATCAGAGTGAAATTATGGAGAACTACTCTTGCTGCCGTATGGTTGGACAGACAAAATGGGTAAATGACAATCCGGATACAGTCAAAGCAATTATCCGCGCATTACTCCGTGCACAGTCCTGGTATGAGGCAAATAAAGAAGAAGCAGTTTCTCTTCATGCAAAACGTATCGGTCAGGAAGATGACTATGTGGCAGCTTACATGATGGACGACAAACATTATTTTGTAAATGTAGATCCTCTTAAGAACAGTGTGGTACGTGCATGGAACATTCTTGACAAAACAGGATACCTCGGTGATGACTGCAAGATCGATATTGAAGATCATATCAACACAGAGCTTTATGAAGAAGCACTTGCTGAGGCAACAAAATCTTATGGTGATGAGGCACCGGATTTCTATGAGGCACAGCAGAAATTCTTTGATGAAAATGATAAATAGCAGATTTTAGGAGATGGGTAAATGAAAACAATTAAGGGCTTTGTGAAAAAATACTGGATTACAGTATTGATATTTGCAGGATTAGTACTGTTATATTATTATGTGGCAGATGTGAAAATGCTGAATCCATATTTGTTTCCAACAACGGAAAAGATTGCAGCAGCCTTTGAGTCAAATAAAGAAGTAATGCTTACAAATATGCTTGCTTCTTTCAAATTACTCATCCCATCAGTATTTCTTTCTTTAGTGATTGCAGTTATATTTGGTACAATCATGGGATTAAATAAGAAAATCAGGGAAGCGCTGCATCCGGTTATTTATGCTTTTAGCGTAATCCCGTCAATCTTATTGTCGCCGTTTGTACTGTTGCTGTCACCAACATTATTATCAGCTTCCATATTTTTGGTTGTATATAATATTGTCTGGGCGACATTATTTGCTACAATCACAGGAATCATGACCATTGATAAGCGCTATTTGGACAAGGCAGCTACATTGGAACTGACAGGTGTAAAGCGGTTCATGAAAGTAATTCTGCCGGCAGCAAGTCCATCTATTTTGGCCGGTTTTGTAAATTCACTGAGAAGTTCTTTTGTAATGCTTGTATTTGCCGAAATGTATGGTGGCGGTTCAGGTATGGGCTATTTTGTAAAAAAGAATTCTGAACTTGGTGTATTTGCCAATACCTGGGTTGGATTTATCTTTATGGTAATTGTGTTAGTAGTTGTAATGCAGATATTTGAAAAGGTGAAAGAACAGCTGCTTAAATGGACAATTGATTAAAATTAAATGAAGATGAAAATATAGGGAAGTTGTGGTATATGGATGTGTATCACAGCTTCCCTTTTTTAACAAAAGCTAAATGCGTTTCATAAGTTACACTGCAATGTCCGGTGTCCAGTAGATATTATTTATCAATCTCACTCAGTGCAGCTTCATCAGCAACGATTGTTACATCATTATGTAACTGAAGGATGGAAGCCGGTACTTCCGGAGTGATTGCTCCATAGAGTACTTTCTTTAAGATCTCAGCTTTGTCTTTACCACTGACTACGACCAAAATTTTCTTTGCCTGCATGATATTCTTGATGCCCATGGTATATGCCTGGCGTGGCACCTCGTCTTCGGAAGCAAAGAAGCGTTTGTTGGCTTCAATTGTACTTTCTGTTAGATCAACACAGTGAGTTTCTTTTTCGAAAGCAGCTCCAGGCTCGTTAAAACCAATGTGCCCGTTGTGACCAAGTCCAAGAAGCTGGAGGTCAATACCTCCCTGGCTGTGGATAATTTCATTATAATCATCACACGCTTTTTTAGAATCTGCTTCCAGACCATTAGGGACAAATGTGTGGGATTTATTGATATTTACATGATTGAACAGATTGGTATTCATAAAGTAACGGTAGCTTTGATCATTTTCCGGACTTAAACCTTTATATTCGTCCAAATTGATACTCGTTACCTGTGAAAAATCTAAATCCCCTTTTTTATACCATTCGATCAATTGTTTGTAAGTTCCGACTGGGGAAGAACCTGTGGCAAGTCCAAGCACACAGTTTGGTTTCATAATAATCTGTGCTGAAATAATATTTGCAGCTTTTCTACTCATGTCCTGATAATCTTTTGCTTTGTAAATAACCATAGCTATACCTCACTTTTCTTTTTTTACTTTACATTCTGATAAATAAATTTCAGATGCATTTGTTTTGTTGTTATAAAATGTGTTTTCTGTAATGTAAAATTCCTGTTTCTGATATTAAGTATACTGATTTGTTTCATTATTTCAATATTATAAGCAAATATAGAAACTAGTTTCAAGGTCTGAAAAAATTACCATTGGTTTGTGCAATGCTTACAAAAGAAGATGCATAAAATTTGTGAAAAATTGAGTTTCAGTCAAAATATATGAAACTAGTTTCGAAATACACACAATATATTGAAAAAAGTTTCAGAAGAACTTATACTGCAACTAGAACGAAGGAGGACATTAAAGATGAATCAGAAGGTAGAAAACCTGAAAGGTAAATTAATTGTATCTTGTCAGGCATTGTCAAATGAGCCGTTGCATTCTTCTTTCATTATGGGACGCATGGCTTTGGCTGCAAAAGAAGGTGGAGCATTTGGAATCCGTGCAAATACAAAAGAGGACATTAAAGAGATTCAGTCACAGGTAGATCTTCCAATTATCGGTATTGTGAAGAGAGATTACGAAGACAGTGACATTTATATTACTCCTACCATGAAAGAAATTGATGAACTGATGGAAGTAAAGCCGGAAATTATTGCGATGGATGCTACCATTTCAAAAAGACCGGGAAATAAGACACTGGATGAATTCTTCAAAGAAGCAAAAGAAAAATATCCGGATCAGCTTTGGATGGCGGATTGTTCTACTGTTGAAGAAGCAATTCATGCAGATGAACTCGGATTTGATTTTATCGGAACAACGATGGTCGGATATACAGAGCAAAGCAAAGGTGACAAGATTGAAGCAAATGATTTTGAAATTTTAAGAAAGATTGTTGCCGGAACAAAGCATCGTGTCATTGCAGAAGGAAATATTAATACTCCTGAAAAAGCAAGACATGTGATTGAGCTTGGAGCATATAGCGTAGTAGTTGGTTCAATTATTACAAGACCGCAACTTATCACAAAATCTTTTGTAGAAGAGATGAAAAAACTGGAAGCTTAATTAATTCACACATAAATCAAAAATCAAAAAAGAAAAAGGAGACAAGTAACTATGAGAAATCTTGATAAGTACAAAGGTGTTATCCCGGCATTTTATGCATGCTATGACAAAGACGGAAACATTAGTCCGGAGGCTGTTCAGGCACTGACAAAATACTTTGTTGAAAAAGGTGTCAAAGGTGTGTATGTAAATGGCTCTTCAGGAGAGTGCATTTACCAGAGCGTAGAGGACCGCAAGATTGTGCTTGAAAATGTAATGAAAGCTGCAGAAGGAAAGCTGACAGTTATCGCACATGTTGCATGCAATAACACAAAAGACAGCCAGGAACTTGCAAAACATGCAGAGAGCCTTGGGGTAGATGCAATCGCTGCAATTCCTCCGATTTATTTCCATTTACCAGAGTATGCAATTGCCAAGTACTGGAATGATATCAGTGCAGCAGCACCAAATACAGACTTCGTTATTTACAACATTCCACAGCTTGCAGGTGTTGCTCTTACACAGAGCTTGTTTGCTGAGATGAGAAAGAATCCGAATGTTATCGGTGTAAAGAATTCTTCTATGCCGGTTCAGGATATCCAGATGTTCAAACAGGCTGCAGGTCCTGACTACATTATTTTCAACGGACCGGATGAGCAGTTCATGAGCGGACGTGTCATCGGAGCAGAAGGAGCAATCGGTGGAACTTATGGTGTTATGCCTGAGTTATACTTGAAACTGGATGATTATGTAAAAGCAGGCGAGATGGAAAAGGCAAGAGAAATCCAGTATGCATGTGACGAGATTATTTACAAAATGTGTTCTGCACATGGAAACATGTATGCAGTGATCAAAGCTATTCTCAAGATTAATGAAGGATTGGAACTCGGCGGAGTCAGAGAGCCGCTTCCGGCATTGATTGATGCTGATATGGACATTGTAAAAGAAGCTGCACAGATGATCTGTGATGCGAAAAAGAAATATTTATAAGTCGTAACATCGTTGCCCAAAGGAACATAGGGAGGAAGAAAGGATGCAGGGATTTACCTATATTGATTTGATTATTTTAGTAGTTTATCTGGCAGCAGTATTATTTGCCGGACTTCATTTCGCTAAGAAGGAAATGAAAGGAAAAGAGTATTTTAAAGGTGACGGAACCGTGCCGTGGTGGGTTACTTCCGTATCTATTTTCGCAACTTTATTAAGCCCGATTTCATTCCTGTCACTGGCAGGAAACTCATATGCAGGAACATGGATCATGTGGTTTGCACAGCTCGGTATGCTGCTTGCAATCCCGATTACGATTAAATTTTTCCTGCCGATCTACAGTAAACTGGACATTGATACAGCTTATCATTATCTGGAACTGAGATTTGAAAGTAAAGGACTTCGTGTACTGGGAGCAGTGATGTTCATTGTTTACCAGATCGGACGTATGTCTATCATTATGTACCTGCCATGTATGGTACTTGGAAGCCTGACTGGAATCAGTGTAAACTTACTGATTATCATTATGGGTGTAATCGCTATTATTTATTCTTACACAGGTGGTCTGAAGTCCGTACTCTGGACAGATTTTATTCAGGGTTCTGTCCTTCTGATCGGTGTAACATTTGCCCTGGTCTTCCTTCTTGTGCATCTGGATGGAGGTTTTGGCGCGATTGCGCACGCATTTACGGCTGAGCACAAATTCCTTGCAGTAGATCAGCCGATCTTCAATGCAAATATTTTTAAAGACAGTGTATTTATCATGATTGTTGGTGCAGGGTTTAATACAATGGGATCTTATGTATCAAGTCAGGATATTGTACAGAGATTTACAACTACAACAGATACAAAGAAATTGAATAAAATGATGCTTACGAACGGAGCATTATCTATCTTTATCGCAACAGTATTCTATCTGATTGGTACAGGACTTTATGTATTTTATCAGCAGAATGCACTTCCACCGGCAGCAGCACAGGATCAGATATTCGCATCCTACATTGCATTTGAGCTTCCGGTCGGCGTGACAGGACTTCTGTTAGCTGCTATTTATGCGGCAGCACAGTCTACACTGTCAACAGGATTGAACTCTGTAGCATCAAGCTGGACGCTGGATATTCAGGCAAATCTTTCTAAGAAAGAGCTTGGATTTGAGAAAGAGACTAAGATTGGACAGAGAGTATCTCTCCTCGTTGGTATCTTTGCAATTGTCGTTGCAATGGTACTTGCAAACGGTGGAGTGAAATCAGCATACGAGTGGTTCAATGGATTCATGGGACTGGTACTTGGTATCTTGATCGGAACATTTATCCTTGGAGCATTCACAAAAGTTGCCAATACATTTGGAGCAGTTGCAGCATTTATTGCATCATCAGGAGTTATGGTCTATGTAAAATATTTCGTACCTGCTGACCATGTAACAATTTGGAGCTATTCGATTATCTCTATCGCTGTATCACTTGTAATAGGTATTCCGGCAAGTATGATTTGGAGAAAAGTAAAAGGTGACACAAGTGTGCCGGCTGCAAATACAACAATTTATAACAAATAAGGAGAAATCACTATGATTTTTGGAAATATCAATCAGTTAGAAGAGTTTCCATATCTCGAGGAAGCTGTAAAAGAGTGCTTTGAATATGCAAAAAATAACGATATTCTTTCTTATGAAAAAGGATGTCACGAGATTGACGGAGACAGGTTGTTTGTAAATGTGGTAGAGTATACAACAACGACACCAGAGGAGCGTTTCTGGGAGGCTCACAAGAATTATCTCGATATTCATGTAATGTTAAAGGGAACAGAGCAGATTGATTTGAACTTTATTCAGAACATGGAACTTAAGGAATTTGTTGAGAAAGATGATTTTCTTCCAATGGACGGAGAAAAAAATGCATCTGTTATCTTAAGAGAAGGTGATTTCCTGATCTGTTATCCAAGTGACGGACATAGAACAGCGGTACAGGTGGGAGAGCCTGAGACAATTAAAAAGGCTATTTTCAAAGTGAAAATATAACAACAATACAGGTCGTATGACCTGTGGACAAGAAGGGTGAACCGCAGAAAATGGCTGGTTTGCCCTTTTTGCAGACTATTGTGTATGAAAGCAAAGAATTGACGGATTTTCAATGTGAAAGTTGAGAAGATAAAGCGAATCAGATATAATAGATATCACAGAATAGAGATGTCATAAAAATGTGAACGGGGATTGCAAGATGAATAAGTATGTAAGCATTGATATTGGTGGAACTGCAATAAAATATGGAATCATTTACGAAGATGCAGAGATTATATGTAAAAGATCTATGAAGACAGAAGCATGGAAGGGTGGTCCGGCCATTTTGCAGAAAGTAACAGGAATCGTGGAAGAAATGAAGCAGGAGGCGCAGGAGGAGATTAGCGGAATCTGTATCTCGACAGCAGGAATGGTAGATACCAAAGAGGGATCCATCTTCTATTCAGCGCCGTTGATTCCTAATTATGCAGGAACACAGTTTAAGAAGACACTGGAAGAGATGTTTCAGGTTCCGTGTGAGGTAGAAAATGATGTAAATTGTGCTGGCCTTGCCGAGAACCGTTCTGGTGCAGCAAAAGGAGCAAAAATAGCACTGGTATTGACGATTGGTACTGGAATTGGCGGTTGTATTGTGATTGACGGGAAAGTATTTCATGGTTTTAGCAATAGTGCATGTGAAGTTGGATATATGCATATGGATGACAGCGATTTTCAGACACTTGGAGCAGCAAGTATACTGACAAAGAAGGTAGCAGAATGGAAAGGCGAGCAAGAAGATATCTGGGATGGCTATCACATTTTTGAAGAAGCAAAAAAAGGTGATGAATTGTGTAATCGTGCAATTGATGAGATGTGCGATGTACTTGGAAAAGGAATTGCTAACATTTGTTATGTCATTAATCCAGAAATTGTTGTACTAGGTGGTGGCATTATGGCACAGGAAGAATTCTTAAAAGACCGGATTAAGGCAGCTATGGACAAGTATCTTGTGTCCAGTATTGCCAAACACACAAAGCTTGCATTTGCGAAACATCAAAATGATGCGGGAATGTTGGGAGCATTTTATCATTTCTGTAACATGAGACATCTGATGTAGGAGAGATGAGTGTCGATGGAATATTATGTAAAATCAGTAATTCCGATTATTGAATCAAACTATGACAAATTTACGACAACAGAAAAGACCATTGCAGACTTTTTTATTCACAATCAGAAAAAGATGGACTTTTCTGTAAATCATATCGCAGAACTTTTGTATACTTCAAAAGCAACACTGACACGATTTGCACAAAAGTGTGGATATCACGGATACAAAGAATTCATTTATCAATATGAGGAGACATTTGTAGAGAAACAGGAAAAGATTACCGGAAATACGCGTATGGTCCTGAATGCATATCAGGAACTTCTGAATAAAACATATAGTCTGGTGGATGAAAGTCAGGTAGTCCGGATTATAGGTTATCTGAATAAGGCTGAAAAGGTGATTGTGTGTGGGCGCGGAAGTTCAGGATTTTCAGCAAAAGAGATGGAAATCCGCTTTATGCGAATCGGTGTAAATGTGGACTCTATGACAGATTCAGATATGATGCGTATGTCATCGGTATTTCAGGACAAAAGATGCCTTGTATTTGGATTCAGTATCAGTGGGGAGACAGAGGAAGTGACATATCTGCTGGAAGAGTCGTATAAGAGGGGTGCCAAGACGGTACTGTTTACGACAAATAATCGGGAAGGTTTTGAAAATTACTGTACGGAGGTCGTGTTATTACCATCTCTGAAACATCTGAATCATGGAAATGTAATTTCACCTCAGTTCCCGATTCTTGTTATGTTGGATATCATCTATGCATATTACATGGAACAGAATAAGTACTTAAGAGAAGAGATGCATGACAGTACACTTCGAGCACTGGAAGAAAGAGAAAACAGGGAAAAGAAACTATATCAGATGTGAGATAACTCCCATCTTGGCAGGTAGCGTTAAATAAGCCGAGGCATTCTTGAATAGAAAGGAAAGAAAATATGATCATAGATAATGTGAAAGTTTACACGGAAGAGAAGACATTTGTAAAAGGTGGAATTATGCTTGACGGGGACAAGATCCAGAGAGTATATGCAGAAGAGGAAAAGCCACAGTTTGGTGAGAAAGAGGTATTGGACGGTGAAGGTGCATATGCAATTCCGGGCTTGATTGACCTTCATTTTCATGGCTGTAAAGGAGATGACTTTTGTGATGGAAATGAAGAGGCGATTGAGAGGATCGCACAGTATGAGGCCTCCATTGGTGTGACCGCTATTGCTCCGGCGACCATGACACTTCCGGTGGAAGAACTGAAACAGATCTTAAGTGTTGCAGCAAAATATAAGAAAAACGGGACAAGCCCAAAAGCAGCAGATCTTGTGGGAATTAACATGGAAGGTCCTTTTATCAGTAAAGTAAAAAAAGGAGCACAAGATGAGAGAAATATTATTCCGTGTAATGTAGAAATTGCAGAGCAGTTTCTGGAAGCTTCCGACGGACTGGTGAAATTTATTGGAATTGCTCCGGAAGATAATGAAGATTATCTGGAATTTATCGAGGAAATGAAAGGGAAAGTTAACATTTCTCTGGCTCATACGAATGCTGATTATGATACAGCGAAGAAAGCATTTGACGAATTGGGGGTTAAGAAGCTCCCGACCGTCAAGAGCCTGCAAGTAGAATTTGCCGAGCTGCTTACCACGAAAAAGGAAGCGTATGCCGCACTCAAAAAGGTTAGGGACGAGCTTCGTGACGTTGCCGTACACACGGCGAACTACGAAGAATTGCGTGACCTCGCCCAGCGAGATCCACGCAAAGAGAAAGAGCACGGTCGTGAATGACCGTGCTCCATTAGCGTCGGAACGATGCGTAGCCACAGATGAAATCTGTGTTAAAGGGGTTCGGGGATGTTTCCTCGACAAGCGATTTATGGACTCCTGCTTCGGCAGGGGTCTATAAATTTTTGCATTGTGGGTACCGCTATGCACTGCTTGCTAAAACCGTTCCCCTTGATTGTGCTTGCGCCCTAAATTCTAATCCATGAACTTAATCGTATCGCTCTCAATCGAATATACATCATCCATCGGGATTTTCTTTCCATCTATCATTGTGATGGTACGCTCAAAGTCGTCTATCTTTTTCACGCAACCCGTCGCTGTGATATATGCTCCACCGGCTTTTGTTTCATCGGGTTTGAAGTATGTGAATGTGACTTCATGCTCATCATCCAGGACATCGACAAGCATTTGAAATTTCATATTGAGCATATTCAAGCTCTCCTCGTCCAACTCAATTCTTTCCTCTGTGAGCCGTCCGGTTTCTTTGATTGCGGCATCGTAACCCGTGAGAGCTGCGAAAGGAGCGAACTGCGCCGCACGGTCAAGCATAGACATCTGCGGTCTCTTGGCGGAGACATGATGTGGTAGGTTGATAATATCATCATAATCGGGCATACAGTTCACCTCCGGTTTTAGATTTTATGCTCCCATGAATACAAGATGGAACATATCATCAAACAAGCAGCCAAGTGTTTCTAAAAATTCTGCATCGGTAATCCAGAAGTCGGGCTTCTTAATCTGTGAAATAAGCACATTCAAAATCTGGTTGATATAATTCCAAACAGCAGGGCTAACGAGAGATTGTCCAAAGGCAAACTCATCTTCCGAGACTGTTGAGTCACCAAGCACGATAGCAAAATACCGACTTAGCCAGTATGGGTTTATTGTGCGTTCTTCCTGGAAAGCCATTTGCAGATATATGTGCGACCCCATAGCGTTTCTAAAAGGCTCTGCATCATTCACCGTGTAAGCGATATATTCGGCAACGAACTCATTGAACACAGCATAGCCGGAACGCATTGGGGTATCACGTTCAAGGTTGATGCCGTATTGTTTTTCATCGCCAGACAGAAGATGACCAAACTCGTGCCACAGCGCATGAAAGACCTGCTGCTTTGTTTTCATCATGGATTGATATATCAAAATCTGCTTTCCGTTGGGACCGAAAATCACCTCGGCATCGGTCCCATACGCATCCTCTTTATAATCAAGGCCGCACTCATTTATGACTCGGTTCCGAACAGCCCGCCTACGTGAAGCAGGGCACACCGTAACGGGTACTATATCAGCATCTACATATACGGATTGATACTGTGTGATTGCTTCGGAAATATAGGACTTGATTTCCGTTATTGTCAGCATATATCTTTCCTCTTTCTGAAATCCGTCACGCCTTATGCCCACCGATTTGCTCGTTACGGTCTTTAGCGGTCGCACCTTCTTCAAGGCTCATGCCTTTCAGAATAGCGTTCTTTCCAAATTTCTTTTTTATTGTAAGCATGGCTTGCTGCATCTTTCGTTCACGTTCAAGCTCAGCTTTTTCTTTTTCCTGTTTCGCTTGTAGAGCAGCATAATCTGTAAAGAAGTCAAGCTGCTCGTATCCGTCGTTCTTTTTCGGAGCAGATGCTTCATCCACAACACGAGTTGCGGTGATGTTAAGCCTGCGAACCAAGAGATTCTTGTCCACGATTCGGTCGTACAGTTCCGACACAGCTTCAAGGATTTCCTTTGTAGAAGAAGTATAGCCGTCGAGATTAGCCGTACCGTGAGCGTGTTTGGGAATTTTTCGCCCATAATGGTCGGTTGTAATTTCACCGTGGTATTTGGTTTTTATGTTCAGGTCGGTCAGATTTTCAATATCGTAGCCGACAGTAATTACGATTTGATTGGTCACAAGCCCTTTGCTCACCAAGTCCAACACGAGCAGGTCAGCCATTTCTCGCAAAACGAGTTTCGCTTTCTCTGCTTTGTATGGACAATGGAGAACCTGTCCCGAACCGAGGCTGTTTGTGCTTGGCTTATACGCTTTGATTGCTTCAATGGTGCAAGGCTCCCAGCCCCAAGCGTGGTCGATAAGAAGCTCTGCATTTTTTCCAAAGAGCTTATATAACAAGTCCTCGTTCTTAATGGAGCAACGAGCAACATCGCCCATCGTGAACATTCCGTTTGCTTCAAGTTTATTTGCGTAGCCTTTGCCGACTCTCCAGAAATCTGTGAGAGGTCGGTGTGACCACAGATTTTTTCGGAAGCTCATTTCATCAAGTTCCGCAATACGGACTCCGTTCTCGTCGGCTGGAATGTGTTTTGCCATAATATCCATAGCGACCTTGCATAAGAACAGATTTGTCCCGATGCCTGCGGTCGCAGTAATACCGGTCGTGTCGAGCACATCCAGAATAATTTTCATGGCAAGGTCATGAGCAGAGAGTTTATAGGTGTTCAGATAATCTGTAACATCCATAAATACTTCGTCGATAGAGTACACCACAATGTCCTCCGGTGCGATATACTTCATATAGACCTCATATATGCGAGTGCTGTATTCCATATAGTAAGCCATTCTCGGAGGTGCAATGATGAAATCTATGGCCAGCTCCGTGTTAGCCTGCAGTTCGGAAAAGAGATACGATGAGCCTACGAGCCGCCGCCCCGGTGCATCGTGCTGCCTTCCTGCGTTCGCCTCCTTGACGTGTTGTTTCACTTCAAAAAGTCGTCCTCGCCCGGAAATTCCGTAGTTTTTAAGCGATGGAGTAACAGCGAGACAAATCGTTTTGTCCGTGCGGCTTTCGTCCGCCACAACGAGGTTTGTATCCATTGGGTCTAACCCTCGTTCACGGCACTCAACGGAGGCATAGAACGATTTAAGGTCGATTGCGATATAAGTTCTTTGCTTCATCGTCTATACCTCCGTTACTTTTGCTTTACTTGAATAAATCCCACAGACTAAACGATGTTTTGTGATAAACTTTGTTGTATGCAGCTTTCTTTGGGTTCTTAATCCAGCCTGCTCCTTTTTTACCATAACCAGGTATCAGAGCCTTCTTTACGGCTCGCTTTGCTCGTCCTTTAGTCCTTGCACTAAAGGAGCGTTTCAAAGAAGGTGTTCTCAATCCGAATTTCATTATTCTTCCTCCCATCAAAGCGACTTCATCACGTCAAGCAAGTGCTGATAGCTGTCAACATCATGATACTTTACGTTCTCCGTAGAAATCTCATTAAAGAGCTTTCTTGCACAGGAGATTTTCGCCTTTTCAATCGGCTTTAAGCTCAAACTTTCCATTGTGCCCTTAGTCTCGGCAATAAAGAAAATATGCTTTACCGTTCCCTCTTTGAAGGCAATCGCCCAGTCGGGAGAGTAGTTGCCAACAGGGGTGGGAATATGGAATCCTCTCGGCAGCTTAGCGTAAACACAAACCTCGTCAGCATTATCCAAGTCCTCTGCAAACCGCCTCTCGACGCTCTTTTCAGCGTAGCCGTCAGTAAACACATAATCTTGAATATGCTTAGAAGCCTTAAACGCTTTGTCAATGCTTGTCGATGATTTTTCCGCCGTGAAGATGGTGCTGTCATATTCGCCTTCAATTTGGTCGTAAGTGATATGCTCAACAATCATCGTCGCTTTCTGTTCATTGATAAGGCGAATCACTTTCGTGATAAATTCTTCGGGGTTGGCTTTATACATAGCGAACTTCACCGGAGAGATACCCTTGATAATTTCAACGACGGTCTTACGGGTCAGAACGGTGCCTTCCGCAATCTTGCCAACAAGGTCATATTTAATTTGGCTAACCTCGCTGCGCTTGAGAGTCGTTGTGCGTGTCTTGGCAGCTTTGAACGCTTCACCACGCTCCAAAGCGTTAGCATCCATTTCATCCGTCTGTTCGCCTTTGGAGACGGTGTAAGTCAGCTCGGAAACGAATAACTCATTGTCGATGTGCCGGATAGCCTTTTCAATCAGCTCGGCACTATCGAAGGAAACAGCATAGGCATACTTGTGATTGATACGCTTCCAAAGCTCTTGGAACTCCTTCTTGTAGAAGTTCTTGTTAAGCTCGTTGCTCTCAATCTTGGTCTGCTTGCCGTTTTCAACCATACGAGCAAGAGCAGATTCATCAAATACAGCCTGCACGAGAGTATGTACACCATCTGCCATAGGAGCAAGATTTGCTGGCAAGGGCGCAAGTGTACCCATTTCCAAGTCCATACGGTATTTGTCTGTGACCTTTCTATCCATATCGACATACTGATTTGCAATCAGATAGAACTCGATAGCATTAGCGGTCTTTTCATCAATCGCAGTAGGCTTGCCATCCACTTTGACTAACTTGCCCTTGAAGTATTCGCTGGTTGCGGCGGTCGGACGGTCGTAGAGAACCTTCTTAATGTCGGATTGCAGGTCGGCGACAAAGCCCTTGTAGCTTTCGCTTGCAATAACGGTAAGTTTATTGATGTCGTGGATGCGCTCACCGAGCACTTCCATATCCATTCTGTTACCAGCTTGGTTTACACAAAGACGGAGACCACGACCAACTTCCTGTCGCTTCTGTGTTGAGCTGTCGCTGTGCTTCAGCGTACAAATCTGGAACACATTCGGGTTATCCCAGCCCTCACGCAGAGCAGAGTGAGAGAAGATGAATCTTGTAGGCTCATCGAAGGAGAGCAAGCGTTCCTTGTTCTTCAAGATAAGGTCGTAAGCCGAAATATCATCGGAGAACTCGGCGCCACGTTTGAGGGCAGAGTTGATGCTGTGTCCGGTCTTTTTATCAATACTGAAATAGCCCTTGTGGGTATCGGCGGTTGCAATCTCACGCAGATACTTCTGATAAGGGGTGTCGAACATCGTCAGATACTCGTTGAGAATGGCGGTATATTCTTCCTCGAAGATGCGACCGTATTCTCCGAGGATTTCGTTGCCGTCCTCGTCATACTGACGGTACTTTGCAACCTCATCAATGAAGAACAGAGACAGTGTTTTGATGCCCATTTCAAAGAGTTTTTCCTCTTTCTCAAAGTGAGATTGGATGGTCTCTCTGATTTGGATGCGTCTCATATCCTGCTCGACAATATCACCGATAACCTCCCCAGTGTGAATGACAAGACCGCTCGTAAAAGTAACCGTTCCGCGAACAGGGTCAATGTCGGAGATAACATAGCCGTTCTTGTACTGCTCCATTTGATTGGACTTATAGTAAAGGTCGTCACCAACGGCAAGGGTGAATAACTTTCTTGCGTGACCGCTTTGCTGTGCAACCTCGATTTCCAGTTTTGCCATAGGCGGCTTGCTCGGAGACAGAACGATATTTTCAAGATAGAGGTACTGGCTCGTTCCGGTAAGATTCTTCACCTCAAAGCCCTTGACTTCAATTTTCTTAACGAGCTTTTTGTTGAACGCATCTAACGCATCCAGAACATACACAAGATTGTGCTGCTTGGCGTGAGTCGCAGAATAGTTCAAGCTGAACAGAGGATTGAAGTTTTTGAGTGCTTTCTGCGTAACCTCACCGCCCATTTTCTGCGGCTCGTCCAGGCCGACCGTCGGCTCGTCCAGAATGATGATGGGTCTGTTCGCCTTGATAACATCAATCGGACGGCGGGAACCGAACTCATCACGCTTAGAGTAAATAATACGGGCTTCCTTGCTTTTGCCGTCCTCCTTCAAAGACGAAGCGAAAGCCTGCGTATTGATAATCATTACGTTAATACCGGAGCTGGACGAGAAGTTGTCAAGCTCGTTAAGGTTGGAACTGTTATAGATGAAGAAACGAGCCTTCTTGCCGTATTGTTCCATAAAGTGGTCTGCGGTAATCTGGAAGGTCTTATTCACGCCCTCACGGATAGCGATGCTCGGAACGACAACGATAAACTTGCTCCATCCGTAACGCTTGTTCAGCTCAAACATCGTCTTGATGTAAACGTAGGTCTTACCCGTACCGGTTTCCATTTCAATATCAAGGGAACAACGACCGACTTCGCCGATGAGCTTATCGGAAACCTTGATATTGTTCTCGCTCTGAATGGTACGAATATTCTCCAGAAGCTGTGCATCGGTCAGCTCGATAGCCTCGTTCTTGTAACCGGTGTCGCTCATCACATCGACTTCATCATCGTCAACGGCAAGCTGCAACTGCTGATTTACTTGAGGCTTACCAAGGTCTCGGATATAGGAAACCTTGTCGTAGTGCGGCTGTCCGTTGAATACACGAACAACAGCATCCACGGCTTCGGTCTGATATTGCTGTATCTTAAAGTTGAATTTCATTCGCTGGTTCCTCCAATCTCCTTCACCGCAACTTCAAGATTTTCTCCTGCAAGATATCCTTGGTGCTCGTAGAAGCAATGCATAGACTTATTGTAGAAAATCATTGAAGCAGTGCAGCCGGAGGTCAATTCAAGCTGCTTAATAAGTTCTGCTCCCACACCGTTTTTTCGGGCGTTCGGCACCACATACATAAATTCGGGTATCAAGGTTTTGTTTGGAAGAACAAAACCATAGATAAATCCAACAATGTCTCCATCGGCTTCGGCTACCAAACATTTCTCGATAGAATTGTTCTCCTTTATTGACAGAACCGTTGCGAGGATTTGAGGACGCCATTCGTCCTCGGACAGACTCATCAATGCGAAACGGTCGTGTTTATTATAATCTCGAATCTCTACACCCATCTTACAGTACCTTCCTAACTGTCGAAGGACTGATGGAAGCAAAGATTTGGTCGAAGTTCGTCAGCACAGAGTCGCTTGCCATACCGCTGTCACGGAACACGGCATAGTAAGGCTGTTCCTTTGCAATGGCGGTGACAACTTCATCGGAGATATTGTTGTCGAAGCAGGCATACAGGAAGCCCTCGGCTACGTTGAACACCTTACAACCTGCAATGGTCGCTTCCTCAATCTTAGAGGAGAGAAGCACACCGAGGTCAAGCATAACCTGGAACAGCAAATCTTCAGGAGTTCTGTCCTCTTTGATATTGTTGGAATAGTTATCGAACAAGGTCTGCTCGACCTCATCGGGCTTATAAAACACTTCCTTCATATTGGAGGTGTCACACTTCAGAACACGGAAACCAATATCAAGGTCTTGTGTAGTCATAGGACTGTCTTCCTTGATTTTCTTGCCGGCACGACGGATTCGCTCTTTGCCGATTTCGCAAATCGTGTGCGACTTCTTAATTCCATCTAAGAATTTTATTGCATTTTCAAATGTCTTCTTTGCTCTACTTGTTGCGGCTTTGACAGATTCATCCATATTCTCTGGAAGTTGCACCATAATGAACGAAACAGGGCATTCCTTGTGCTTCGACACATAACGAAACACCGCTTCCGCTGTGGTAGCACTTCCGGAGAAGAAGTCCAATACGATGTCCCCTGGCTTTACAACAAAACCAATAAACCGCTCAAGTACCATCGGTGATTTTGTATTTTGAAAAATATCTCTCGCCATCAGAGATTCAAATTGCTTAGTTGATGCACGTCCGTCTTCATAAATAACAGACCGCAACATATCTTTGGCATTTTCAAGCCGTTTTTTAGGCTTGATAAGTGTTGTTTCATCTGCCCCAAACATAATGTCATCATTAGCAATCATCTCTCTCATTGTGCTTTCGGAAAAACGAAAGCCCTTATCTGGAACCTTGCATGGGCGTCCAGTTACAGGATGAATTACCTCATACTTGTATCCTCCAAAAACTGTATTCGCAATATCACCATCATGGAATACACCTTTTTCATCAACGTTGTCATAATGTGTAACGCCACTAAGTGTATCAGCATTTTTCTTAATCCATTTTCTTAGTTCATTCTACTACAATATATTTATGGTTAATATCCCTTACAGCCAGTAAGGAATTATCC
>OLPC01001472.1_pt1 | contig 20257 bp, 15 predicted proteins | sample 1672341 | NCBI WGS metagenome assembly OLPC01 (sample SAMEA3136673, study PRJEB25190) | human gut metagenome | reverse complement strand
CCCCTTCTCCCGAAGTTACGGGGTCATTTTGCCGAGTTCCTTAACAAGAGTTCTCCCGTCCGTCTCAGGATTCTCTCCTCGCCCACCTGCGTCGGTTTCCGGTACGGGCACTCACACTCTCCTTAGCAGCTTTTCTCGCCAGCGTGAACTCAGACGCTTCCCTACTCTTTTTCGGTCCTGTCAGCACTCAGCCTTCTTGGGAAGTGTACTTAACTGCTCCCCGGCCTCGTGCCGCCTACGCGGTTGACCATCACCGCGCTCGTCCTATCCTTCTGTGTCACTGCTTCGTCAAACAAGTGTAAGTGGTGCAGGAATCTCTACCTGCTGTCCATCGCCTACGACCTCAGTCCTCGGCTTAGGTCCCGACTTACCCTGGGTGGATGAACCTTCCCCAGGAAACCTTGGGCCTTCGACGCCCATGTTTCTCGCATGGGTCTCGCTACTCATACCGGCATTCTCTCTTCTGTGAAGTCCACCAGTGCTCCCGCTCTGGCTTCAACCCTCACACAATGCTCCTCTACCGATGCTTACGCATCCCGCTGCTTCGGTGTCGCGTTTTAGCCCCGTTACATTTTCGGCGCTGGATCACTCGACCAGTGAGCTATTACGCACTCTTTGAATGTGTGGCTGCTTCTAAGCCAACATCCTGGTTGTCTGTGCAATCCAACATCCTTTCCCACTTAACGCGTACTTGGGGACCTTAGCAGACGATCTGGGGTGTTCCCCTTTTGACCGCGGAACTTATCTCTCGCGGCCTGACTCCCGCACATCATTTATCCGGCATTCGCAGTTTGATAGGTTTCGGTAGGCGGTGAGGCCCCCTAGACCATTCAGTGCTCTACCTCCGGTAAACTAATGCGAGGCTAGCCCTAAAGCTATTTCGAGGAGAACCAGCTATCTCCGGGTTCGATTGGAATTTCTCCGCTATCCACAGGTCATCCCCGCCTTTTTCAACAGACGTCTGGTTCGGTCCTCCATGAAATTTTACTTCCACTTCAACCTGCCCATGGATAGGTCACCCGGTTTCGGGTCTACGTCATGCAACTATGCGCCCTATTCAGACTCGCTTTCGCTTCGGCTCCGGACCTTCAGTCCTTAACCTCGCTGCATAACGTAACTCGCCGGTCCGTTCTACAAAAAGTACGAGATCACACTTAATCGTGCTCTCTCTGCAGAGTATGCATCTGTCAAAAGCGCTGCATATGCACCTTTTACTTTATTTGCCGCAATAGAAACTCCAAGTCCGGTTCCGCAAAGAAGGATTCCTCTGTCAAATTCTTTCGAAGCAACTGCCTCTCCAACTTTAATTGCAACATTTGCATAGATTGGATCTGTACTTCCGAAATCTTCCACCTCACCGAGTCCTTTATCCTCGATAAATTTCATGAGTGCCTGTTTTTCATTTTCTGCGTTTGGATCGCATCCGATTGCAATTTTCATAATTGATTGCCTCCTTAATTGTAATTTATTTCTAGAACAACCCTTTCACTGTCGGATAGAGCGTTCTGAATTTCTGATACCGTTCTTCATACTTCGCCACAAGTTCTGGTTCCGGTTCAACTGTATCCACAACTTTCACAAGCTTTTCGGCAATCGTCTCTACATCTGGATATTCTCCACATCCAACTGCTGCCAGCATTGCTCCGCCAAGTGCCGGTCCTTCTTCGCTTTCAATCACATCTACTTTTAAGTTCATGACATTTGCAATAATTTTTCTCCACAGTGGGCTTTTTGCACCACCACCGCAGATTTTTGTCCGGTCAATCTGAATACCAAGACTTCTTGCCACTTCCAGAGAATCACGAAGCCCAAATGCTACGCCTTCCAACACTGCCTGTGTCATGTCTGCCCTTGTTGTGTCCATGGACATACCGATAAACATGGCTCTCGCGTCTGGGTCATTATGTGGAGATCGTTCTCCCATCAGATATGGAAGATAAAAAACTCTGTTTTCTCCAAGATTTTTTATGTCCGCCTGCTCTGCCGCGTAATCTTTCGTTCCGAGAATTTCTTCATTCCACCACTTATTGCAAGACGCCGCACTAAGCATGCACCCCATCAGATGATAGTGTCCATCTGCATGGGCAAATGAATGAAGGGCATTATGCTTATCTACTCCGAATTTTTCACTGGAAATAAAGATTGTTCCCGACGTTCCAAGAGAAATGTTGCATCTTCCATCTCCGACCGTTCCTGTACCAACTGCCGCTGCCGCATTGTCCCCGGCTCCTGCAATCACCTTTACATTCTCGGAAACACCCAGTTCTTTTGCCACTTCCGGCTTCAAGGTTCCGACTACCTCATAGCTTTCGTAAAGCTTCGGAAGCTGTTCCTGCTCAAGTCCACAAATATCAAGCATTTCTTTTGACCAGCATCTATTCTTTACATCCATCAGAAGCATGCCCGATGCATCCGACATATCTGTACAAAATGTTCCTGACAACCGATACGCCAAATAATCTTTTGGCAACATAATCTTTGCTATCTTTGCATAATTCTCCGGCTCATGTTCTCTCATCCAGAGAATCTTTGGAGCTGTAAAGCCTGCAAATGCAATATTCGCTGTATACTCGGATAATTTATCCTTTCCGATGACCTGATTCAAATAATCAGTCTCTTTTGCAGTTCTTCCGTCATTCCATAAAATTGCCGGACGAATTACCTGATCATCTTTATCAAGTACAACCAACCCATGCATCTGACCGCCAAAACTAATTCCTGCAACCTGACTTTTATCGCATTCAGATGTCAATTCTTTTATTCCTTCCATTGACTGTGCGAACCAATCCTGTGGATTCTGTTCTGACCAGCCCGGATGCGGAAAATATAACGGATATTCTTTTGATACGATTTTCTGAATATTGCCGTTTTCATCCATCATTAACAATTTTACTGCTGAAGTTCCAAGATCAACACCAATATATAACATCACTTTGCCTCCCTCGCATGTTGTTACATCTATCTTACCTCAATTTATAGAACCAGACAACCTTCTTTCTTTGCAAAATAATTTGAGCAATTTCCTTTCAAATAATCTCCGCCCGACTTCCTCCGGCTTTTTCCTTTGTCACTATAATCTGTCTGTCAATTCTTTCCTTCAATTCTCCTACATGTGAAATAATTCCAACAAGTTTATTGCCTTCCGTCAATCCAGCCAGGGCTTTTATTGCCTGCTCCAGCGATTCTTCGTCCAGCGAGCCAAAACCTTCGTCCACAAACATCGTATCCAGACGGATTCCTCCGGCTCTTGACTGAACTTCATCCGAAAGCCCCAGCGCTAATGAAAGTGAAGCTTTGAAAGACTCTCCTCCAGACAATGTCTTAACGCTTCGTCTTGTGCCATTATAATGATCAATGACATCTAGTTCCAGACCACTCTGGCTTCGATTATTTCCAGCCACAACACTTCTTGCGAGTTCATATTGTCCCTCCGACATAACCATAAATCTTACGTTTGCCCGCTGTAAAATCCGTTCAAAGTACGCCATCTGAACATAAGTTTCCAGCATGATCTTTTCTTTCCCGGAAATGTTTCCATTTGCCGTATTTGACAGTGCTTTCACCAGCGCCCATTTTTGTTCCAAAACTATGATATCTTTCGACTTCTGTTCAATATTCAAAAGAGCTTTTTGATTTGTCGCCAGCCGTAGTTGAAGCTCTTTTAATATCCTTTCATAATCAGCTCTTTGTTCCACTAATCTTGTCTTTTTTTCCTGTTCGCACTCCACAAAAAATTCTCCAAGATTCTCAAGCTGCTTATGGCATTGCTCCAGTTTTCCTTCTAGTTTTCGCATATCGCCATTCCATTTTTGCAGATTTTTCTGCGCCGCTTCATATTCCGCCTGGCTGTTTCTTTTCAATGTCTGCAGGTTCTGAAGTTCTATTTCAGCCTGTTTCCAGTCTTCATACCTGAGATTCTGCTGTTGCTCTTCAAACTGTTTGCTTTCCATATCTATCTCTGCTTTTAAAGCTGCAATCTGACCAGATATTTTTTCTCGTTCCTCACGTTTCGTAGCAATCTGCTCTTGTATCTTCTGAATTTGATTTTGGAGTAATTGATATCTTTCAACCTTTTTCTTATTACTTTTCATTTGTTCTTGAAGTTCGTATTCTTCATCTGTGAGTCTTTTTTCCTGCTCCTCAATCTGCTTCTGATCCGCCGCCCGTTCTTTTTGAGCATTTACTTTTCCCAATAGTTCAGCCGCCTCCTGGCTGGAAGCCTCCATCTGATTCCTTGCCTGTTCCCATTTTAGCTTAACTTCTTCCAATTCTTTCTGTGACGGAATATATTCCGTACCACAAGCTTTTTTAGGATGCTCTTTGGAGCCACACACCGGACACGCTTCTCCTTCTTTTAAATGCTTTGCCAGCACTCCTGCCTGCCCATCTAAAAAGGTCTGATATGCGAGATCATACTCTGTCTTTCTTTCCTTTGCAATCTGAGATTTATCCACATACTGCTCTTGAATCTCAGAAAGCTTTCCACAAAGTAAATGATACTTCTTTGTATTTTCCACAACTTGTTTTAGTTCTTCTTTTTCAGAATCTAATTTTTCCTTTCGAAACAGTAATTCCGTCTTCCGTTCCGGCTCATTTTCCAATTGTATTTTCTCGCTTTCATCATCCTTCAGACGCTTTTGTAACTCTTCTCTTTCAATGTCCTGCGTTTGTAACCTTTCTTTCTCCTCTTTTAGAAATTTTTTTCTTTCTATTATTCTCTTTTTCTTTTCTTCTAGTTCTTGATAAATCGATATCTGTGTCTGAATTTGAGCAATTTTTACTTCCAGCTCCTCTCTATTTTCCTGCTTTTTCTTTTGTCCTTCCCACTCCTGTTGAATTTTTTCACCTTGTTCCTGCACCTTTATATAATCAGCTTCAGCCAATTCAAGCGTACGAATCGTCTGCTCTCTCGTCTGCGCTTTTTGTAAATGCTCTTGTATCTGCTCCAACTCTTTTTGTAGATTCTGAAGCTTGCAATTTATATTTTCCGCTTCTTCCTGATCTAATCCTATCAATTCTTTTATCGCAGCAATTGCTTCATCCATAGGAAGTTTTGCAAAGTTGATCTCTTCTTTTCCCAACACTCCTTCTAAATATTGATTTACGCTTCTTCTTGCAAATTCCAGCTCATCCGAAAGTTTACCTGATTCCGCTTTCAATTTTTCCTGTAAAATCTGATAACCGCCTGTCTTAAAAATCTCCCGGAAAATTCCCTGTCTTTCTTTTGTATCTGCCAGTAATAATTTTTGAAAATCTCCCTGTGCAATCATCGCGATTTGAAGAAATTGATTTCGATTCAGACCTAAAATTTCAATAATTGCTTTATTCACTTCTTTTTGTTTTGTAACTACACGGCCATCCGGATATGTCAATTCGGCCTCTGCTCTCTGAAGTGTCATTCCTCCACCTTTTTTTGCCGGTCGTTCATACTCCGGATTTCTCCGGACTTTATATTCCTGCCCCCCATTTTCAAAAAGAAGTTCTACCTCTGTCGGAACCTGCGCATCTGCATATTTTGACCGAAGCATTGCCGGTTCCCGATTCTCACCACTGGCCGCACCATATAATGCATAGACAATACCATCAAAAATTGTCGTTTTACCTGCTCCTGTATCTCCGGTGATCAAATACAATCCACCTGTTCCAAGCCTTTCCATATCCAGTTCCTCACAACCTGCATACGGTCCAAATGCAGATAGTTTTAATTTTTTCGGTCTCAATTCTTATCCTCCCAGATTTTTTCAATTAACGAATGAATCAATTGCTTCTGTTCTTCATTCATTTCCTGATTATTCTGTTTTTCATATAAATCTTCAAATATATCAAACGGTGTTTTTTCTTCTACTTCCTGCACATCCGCAAATGATTTCCTTCCACGCGTCCTTTGATTGTCATAATCCAATTTCATAAGATTCGGATAAATAACTTGTAATTTCCGTACCGCGTCTGGTATATCTTCTTCATCTGTCAATGTAATATGCATATAACAATTTCTGTCCAGACTGTCATAATAAGATTTTTCCGCCACTTCCATATAGCTTCCTTTTATCTCATACCAGTCATGTAAAGGATTCAATTCTTTTGTTCGAATAACTACATTTCCCTTTTGTTTCATTTCTACGATTGTCACAGACTTTTTGTGGTGAATCTCCGAAAAGGAATATTTTAACGGAGTTCCACAATATCGCACTGTCTCTCTGCTAATCTTCTGCGGTCCGTGAATATGGCCCAGTGCTACATAATCAAAATTTTCGAATACATTTACATCTACATTATCTGTTCCCCCCACAGAAATCTCTTCCGACTCACTTCTCTTCGCCCCAGTTACAAACTGATGTGTCACGATTACATTTCTTTCATCCGGATTTACTTTCATCTGCTCCACTGCAACGCGCAAAGCATCTGTATAGTTTTCCACCTGTTCCTCTTCAAAAAAATGCTTTACGTTTACTGGCTTTACAAATGGTAACAAATAAATATTAACCGGTCCCCATTCATCTGTCAGTACAATCGAATCTGTATTTCCAGAATATGCCGGTGCAACATACACACCACTTTCTCTCATCAATCGACCACCAAATGCAATTCTCTCCGCGCTGTCATGATTACCACTAATTATGAATGTCTGCACTTTTTTTCTTGATAACTGACACAAAAAATCATCAAATAACTGGATTGCCTCTATAGGCGGTATTGATTTATCGTAGACGTCTCCAGCAATGAAAACTGCCTCCGGCTTTTCTTCATCAACGACAGTAAGTATTTTCTTCAAAATATCTCTTTGATCTTCCAGCATCGAAAACTCATTCACACGTTTTCCCAGATGCAAGTCCGATATATGTATAAATTTCATGGCAGTCACACCTCATTCTTATTTTTAATCTCATGTGCTTTTATTATATCGATGTTTTTTTCTGTAATCAACCATTCTCTCTCCTGACTATATCACTCAAAATCTTTCCTGTGTAATAAATACAAAACCCCAGAGTCCTAAAACTCTGGGGCATATATCATATGTGATTTTCATCTTAATTTTTCATCTTAATTTTTCATCTTAAATTTTCATAAGAACATCTTTTCCTGAAATACCTGGTTCTGTCATATGAATTGGATCAAGAATTCGACTCAGTTCCTCTTCATCCATAATATTTTCTTTCAAAATCAAGCTTCTTACAGATTCATTGGAATTAATTGCTTTTTTCGCAATGTCTGCTGTTTTTTCATAACCTACATGCGGACAAATCGCTGTAATGATTCCTACACTGTTTTCTACCAACTGACGACATCTTTCTTCATTGGCCGTAATTCCTACGATACAATTATCTACGAGTGTCTCAACTGCATAGCCAAGCGTATCGATAGACTGGAACATACAATAGAAAATAATCGGCTCAAATGCATTTAATTCCAGCTGACCAGCTTCTGCAGCCATGGTAATCGTAACATCATTACCAATAATATTAAAAGCCACCTGATTAACTACTTCAGGAATAACCGGATTGACTTTACCCGGCATTATAGAGGAGCCATTCTGTTTTGCCGGAAGATTGATCTCTCCAAATCCGGTACGAGGACCAGAAGACATAAGGCGGAGATCATTTGACATTTTGGAAAGAGTTACCGCACATGCTTTCACAGCACCGGAAACAGCTACAAATGGATCCAGATTCTGAGTGGAATCAATCAGATCAAAAGCCTGTATAAAGTCCATTCCTGATATTTCAGTAAGATTTGGAACAATTCTTCTCAGATAACCTTCATCTGCATTAATTCCCGTTCCAATAGCAGTGCCTCCCATATTAAGAGTCCGCATTTCATCCATTGCTTTATCCATTCTGTGGATATCACGCATGATTGCTACCGAATATGCCTTAAATTCCTGTCCCAGACGAATCGGCACTGCATCCTGCATCTGTGTACGCCCCATTTTTATTATGTGATCAAACTCTGTAGCTTTTTCATTAAGAGCATCATATAGGCGAAGAAGCTGTTTTTTCAGATTCTGCAACAAACGAAGAGAAGTCATTTTACCGGCAGTAGGAATAACGTCATTGGTAGACTGTCCACAATTCACATCATCGTTAGGATTTATAATTGTATAATCGCCCTTTTTTCCTCCCAGTATCTCAATCGCGCGATTTGCAATTACTTCATTGGCATTCATATTTAAAGATGTGCCAGCTCCTCCCTGAACAGGATCCACAATAAATTCATTATGGAATTTTCCTGAAACAATTTCATCACATGCCTGGACAATCGCCTGTGCTTTTTTCTTCTCAAGAAGCCCCACCTCACAATTGGTTATCGCTGCTGCTTTTTTTATGTATGCAAGACTGTTAATAATTTCCGGATGCATATTCAACCCCGTAATGTGGAAGTTTTCGGCCGCACGTAAGGATTGAACTCCATAATATACATCTTCCGGAATATCCTTTACACCAATAGAATCCCTTTCTACACGATAGTCTGTTTTTTTCATAGTTATTCGCCCTCCCATGTATTTGCCCTCATTATATATCTCTGCTATAATATAATCAAATACATATATTTTTATAAAATATATAGTGTTTAAATTATATATCGGAGGAGTTTATATGTTTCAGGGAATGGAATACATCTATGAGGTATACAAGGAAAAAAGCTTTTCCAAAGCTGCTGCTGCTCTTTTCATTTCGCAGCCTTCTTTAAGTGCCAATGTAAAACGTGTAGAAAACCGTATTGGCTATCCTATTTTTGATCGAAGCACCAAACCTTTACAGTTAACCGAAGTTGGAAAACATTACATACAGGCTGTTGAAAAAGTCATGGATATTGAAAATAATCTTGAAAACTTCATACTGGATCTGGGAAATCTCAAAACAGGAACTCTCAATGTAGGTGGCAGTAACTTCTTTTCTTCATGGATTCTGCCTCCCCTTATTGCTGATTTTTCCCAAAAATTTCCACATGTTCAAATTTCTCTTGTAGAAGAAAGTACAGCAAAGCTATCCCAGTTTCTCCAGGCCGGAAAGTTAGATCTGGTGATCGATAACTGTATTCTGGATAACCAGATTTTTGAACATTATATCTACCAGAAAGAACAACTTCTTCTTGCAGTTCCCAAAAATTATTCAATCAATACCAAACTGCAGGAATATCAGATTCCTATTGAGGAAATCCGGAACGGGCAGTTCCGCTCTTCTGATATTCCTTCTGTTCCATTAAACAAATTTGAGAACGAACCATTTATTATTCTTCGTTCAGATAACGATACCGGTAAGCGTGCACTTACCATTTGTCAGGAAAATCACTTTTCACCTTCTGTAATATTTCGCCTGGATCAGCAGATGACTGCCTATAATATTGCATGTTTGGGAATGGGTATCACTTTCATCGGGGATCTTCTGCTCTCCAGAGTTCCAACAAATTCAGAACTTGTTTTTTATAAGCTGCCCGGTCAGAGCAGTAAACGCACTGTATTTTTTTACTGGAAGAAAGGCCGCTATATAAGCAGAGCCATGGAAGAATTCCTGAAGCTGCCTTTTTCCTGATATGCCATACATATCAAAAACTGCCGCCTCCACAGATTTTACTTGTGAAGACGGCAGCTTTTCTTTATCAATAGCTTTTTATTCGCATCTCAGGAGATCACAGGAAACCGGAGTATAAAATTCTTTCTGAAAGCTCTCAAAATCATTACACTTTCCAAGAAGCCACATCAACTTTGCAACTATTGCAGTTCTCTACGATACTATTGAATCTGTTCTTCGCAATGGTATTAATCATATTTTTATCATGAACGGACATGATGGAAATATTGCACCAATTGAAATTGCTTCCCGAAAAATTAAAGAGAAATATCCGGAGGCTCAAATCGCTGCTCTTACACAGTGGTGGGTTGCTGCCGGAAATCTTCTTCCTAAAGACACTTTTGAAGTATGGGATGGACTGGGACATGCAGGCGAGGGCGAGACTTCAATTGCTTACTATCTGTTCCCTGACTGGTGTGAACCGGAATATGCAACATGTGTAGTGCCGAATCTCCCATCAGAAGTAGAAATAAAATGGGATTTTTCAGAGCTTACAGATACTGCCCAGACAGGCGATGCTACAAAAGGTACCGCTGAAAAAGGTAAAAAAATGAACGATGTTATCGTTGAACATGTGGTAAAAACCTTAAAAGAGCTTGATGCTACAGACTGGAAATATAAACCTGTAAAATAATTTCAGCTTAGACACGCTCTAATAGTTCTATTGATATCAGCACCCGGTAAATGAGGATTGTGAATATGGACGAACACAAAATCAGAACTGAATATGTAAACAGAGATCGTCAGGTGATATCTGACGTATTAAAAAATCGTTTTTATCCTATGGTATCCAGCAGATCCAAGGATTCATATATTTTCGATGAAGAAGAGTGTAAAGAGGCCGTAAGGATACTTCAACAAGCTATCCTTGACGTAAAATCCGGTATGGTAAGTGATGAAGACATAGCAGAATATATCCTTGGTTCCTGCTAATTTATCCACATATTCTCAATGGGGTTGTTGCACTGAATAATGCAACAACCCCATTTTCTTTTTAACTCATATTTTTCTATTCTGGCCCAATAGTGTATCAAACAGATAAAATCCATCCACTTCGCTACTTTTTATAACCGAATAACTGCTTATTGCTTTTCACAACCGCCGCAGTACTTCCTTGATTCGATTAGAACAGTGGCTTCATAGCCGGATACAGAGTTCTGAACTTCTGATATCTCTCTTCATATTTTGCAACCAATTCAGGATCCGGTTCTACTGTATCAACAACTTTAGCAAATTTCTTACCGATTGTTTCTACATCCGGATAAGCGCCACAGCCTACTGCTGCAAGCATTGCGCCACCCATGGATGGTCCTTCTTCATTTTCCAGAACATCTACTTTCAGGTTCATAACGTTAGCAATAATCTTCTTCCAAAGCGGGCTCTTAGCTCCACCACCGCAGATTTTTGTTCTCTCAATCTTGATTCCAAGACTTCTTGCAACTTCCAAAGAATCACGAAGTCCAAATGCAACACCTTCCAGAACAGCCTGTGTCATATCAGCTCTTGTGCTGTCCATGGACATTCCGAAGAATACACCTCTTGCATCCGGGTTATTGTGCGGAGAACGTTCTCCCATCAGGTATGGCAGGAAGAACACATTATTCTCTCCAAGCTTCTGAATCGGAGCCTGCTCTGCTGCGAAATCCTTTGTCTGAAGGATTTCTTCTGCCCACCATTTATTACAGGAAGCAGCACTAAGCATGCATCCCATCAGATGATAACTTCCATCTGCATGGCAGAAAGAATGAAGTGCATTGTTTTCATCCACACCAAAGTTCTTGCTGGAAATAAATACAGTTCCGGATGTTCCAAGAGAAATATTGCACTGTCCGTCACCAACTGTACCTGTTCCAACAGCTGCTGCCGCATTATCTCCGGCACCTGCAACAACTTTTACATCTTCTGAGAATCCAAGTTCTTTTGCAATTTCAGGTTTCAGAGTTCCTACTACTTCCCAGCTCTCATACAGTTTCGGAAGCTGTTCTTCTGTGATACCGCAGATTTCCAGCATTTCCTTTGACCAGCAACGGTTCTTTACATCAAGCAGAAGCATACCGGAAGCATCGGAAACATCTGTGCAGAAAGAACCAGACAGACGATATGCCAGGTAATCTTTCGGCAACATAATTTTAACTACTTTCTTAAAATTCTCTGGTTCATTTTTCTGCATCCAGAGAATCTTCGGCGCTGTAAATCCTGCAAAAGCAATATTTGCTGTATATTCAGAGAGTTTCTCTTTTCCGATCACAGTATTCAGATACTCTGTTTCCTCGCCTGTACGACCATCATTCCAGAGAATTGCAGGACGGATTACATTGTCATCTTTGTCCAGAGTTACCAGACCATGCATCTGACCGCCGAAACCAATTCCTGCTACCTGAGTTCTGTCAATATCCTTTGTCAGTTCTTTCATACCTTCCATGCTCTGTGCAAACCAGTCTTCCGGTTTCTGTTCAGACCAGCCTGGATGTGGGAAAAATAATGGATATTCTTTTGAAACAATATTACAGATTTTTCCTGAATCTTCCATAAGAAGAAGTTTTACAGCGGAAGTACCAAGGTCAATACCGATATAATACATAACTTTATTCTCCTTTTTATCACATTACTATTTGCATTTCATTATTACTGATTTAGTTCCATTCATTATTATCACGATTTGATAACAGGGCATCTGATATGAAATCAGTTACTCTCTATTATTGAATGGATTTCTCACATTCACTTAATCTAATACATCCCAGGGTAAACCCCCGGGATGCCTTATAATTATCGTGTCAGTCTATTATCATTTATAATTCAGATTCAATCTTTATCAAATTCTGATTATCCCCATGGATTCTCTGTTGGGTATCTTACGCCTGCCGGCTGGTTGTATCCGATTTCTTCAACCGGTACACCGATATATTTGAATACTTCAAACAGAGCTTTTCCATAATGTCCGAATGCTACTGCTCCGTGATGTGGGTATCCTCCCTCGATCAGTACATGACGGTAGAAACGTCCCATTTCCGGAATAGCGAATACACCGATAGAACCAAAGGATTTCGTTGCAACAGGAAGAACTTCACCATGTGCAATATATCCACGGAGTTTGTTATCAGCTGTGCTCTGCAGACGATAGAATGTGATATCTCCAGGTACGATATCTCCTTCAAGAGTTCCGTTTGTAACCTCTACCGGAAGAGATCTTGCCATGATCATCTGGTTCTTCATCTCACAGAAGGAAAGCTTGCTGGAAGCTGTATTTCCACAATGGAATCCCATGAATGTATCTTTCAGTGTGTAGTTATATTTGCCTTCGATAGACTCTTTGTACATATCCTTCGGTACAGAGTTGTTGATGTCAAGCAGTGTAACTGTATCCTGGCTTACAACTGTTCCGATGAACTCACTTAATGTACCATAGATATCAACTTCACAGGATACCGGGATGCCCTGAGCTGTCAGACGGCTGTTTACATAGCAAGGAACGAATCCGAACTGTGTCTGGAATGCCGGCCAGCATTTTCCTGTTAATGTTACATATTTACGATATCCTCTGTGAGCCTCTACCCAGTCTTTCAGAGTCAGTTCATACTGAGCAAGTTTCTCAAGAATTTCAGGTTTCTTGTTTCCTGCACCAAGTTCTTCTTCCATTTCTTTAACAACTGCCGGGATTCTCTCATCTCCTGCATGTTTGTTGAATGCTTCGAACAGATCAAGTTCAGAGTTCTCTTCGATTTCAACACCAAGGTTGTAAAGCTGTTTGATCGGAGCGTTACAAGCAAGGAAGTTTGTTGGACGTGGTCCAAAGCTGATGATCTTTAAGTTGCTTAATCCTTCAACTGCTCTTGCGATTGGAAGGAAGTCATGGATCATATCTGCGCAGTCTTCTGCGTCACCAACCGGATATTCCGGAATATATGCTTTTACATTACGAAGCTGTAAGTTGTAGCTTGCATTTAACATACCGCAGTATGCATCTCCACGTCCCTGGATCAGGTCGCCCTGTGTTTCTTCAGCTGCTGCACAGAACATCTTCGGTCCTTCGAAGTGTTTAGCAAGAAGTGTTTCGGAAATTTCCGGTCCGAAGTTTCCAAGATATACGCAAAGTGCGTTACATCCGGCTTTCTTGATATCTTCAAGAGCCTGAACCATATGGATTTCGCTCTCTACGATACAGATTGGACATTCATAAATGTCTTCTGCACCATATTTCTTTGTATAAGCCTCTACAAGTGCTTTTCTTCTGTTTACGGAAAGGCTTTCCGGGAAACAGTCACGGCTTACTGCTACGATTCCGACTTTTACTTTTGGCATGTTATCGATCATGATTAATTCTCCTTTTTTCTTTCTGAAATTCCTTATGTTAAATATTAGGTTTCGTTCTGATTATTATTTTCAAAAACCATATCATTCTGATTCTATTGCCGGTTACTGTTTACAATTGCTCTATATTCGTAACCTGCTCACTCTGTCCACAGAGTTCTGACCGGATTATTGAAATCAGTCAATTGTGATATTCTCTCCGCGAAGTCCGTTTACTGCACCTTCAATCGCTGCATCTTCATGTGCGATGAGCCATTTATTCTTAGCTGTCAGTAAGCTGTCCTCGCCTGTTTTTGCAGTTTCAAATGTGAGATCAGTATTCGTTCCTGCCGGAAGTACAACTACACACTGGAATCCGCCATCCTGTACATTACATGGTGCATAATGAAGTGTTGTTGCATATACCTCAATACCTGTTCCTGCCGGTACAAGAAATGCTTCGATCTTAGAAGTGTCATATGTAAGCTCATCAGTAATATCCTGCTGGCTTCCGATCAGCAGAACCAGATCAGTTACAGCTACATTAATCTCTGAACTACGATGATACTCTACCGCATTCAATTTCTTGTTATGTCCGTTGCAATATCCAATCTCAATCGGAATTCCACCGAAACCTTTATTCTGTAATTCCTTTGCTACGTCTAATGCTTCCAGTTCTTCTACAGAAGGAACATAAACGACATCATCCGGAACCGGTGTGTGTTTCATTTCTTTAAGAAGAGCACTGAAATCATACCCCTCAAGCACCTTTCCATATTTACGGAAAGAAGCGTCTGCTACATTCTGAATCTTCACCTGTAGACCTCCTTTTTTCTCTGGTGAACCGACAAGTTGATTCTCGAAATAATCTTATTGGCTCACCAAGGACTTTCACGTTATCTTTACTGTGACTTGAGTATAGCAGACAGGATATCCCTTTTCGCCATTTTTCTTGACTATTCTATAGCGTTTTTTTGACCTTTTTGATTTTCCTGCTTACGCATCTCACTCGGCAGAATCCCGTATCTCTTCTGAAATTCCCCCGAAAAGCCGCGGCTGCTGCAAAATCCGTTATCCAGTGCAATCTGACTAATCGTACGGTCCGTATTCATCAAATCTCTGTACGCATATGCCATACGAATGTCCTGCAAATAAGTTTTATAGTTAATTTTTGCATATTTTTGAAACATTCGCGACAAATACGCATCAGAATAACCAAATGTAGCCGCCAGATCCGAAAGTTTCAGATCTTCTTTATAATGTTCACGCATATAAGTGGTGATTTTTGACAAAGTATCCAACTTACGGCTATGCCGTATCTCCTTCTCATGCGCCTCCGTCAATCGATAATTCTTGACCAGCATATACATAATCTCATAAAACAAAGACATCGTCCTGAATTCATATCCCGTATCTCTCGCTGTATAAACCTTATACAACTTCTTAATCAGCGAAGCCAGCTTTCCATCCGCATCCGCATCCTGACTGCGAAACCGAATAAAACGCTGCGCCGTAAAATAATTCTCAAACTGCTTCAGAGGAATCTGCAACACCACAGTCTTGTTTCGCTCTGCCGCATGAATCGAATGAATCTCATTAGAATTAATAATAAGTTGCTCCCCGGCCTTTAACGGATACTCCTCCTTATTCATAAAAAACTCCAGATGCCCCTCCATAACCGCAAAAATCTCAATCGAAGTATGCCAATGCTTCTCCCTCACATAATTTCCATTTCCACCCTCAAAAAGAAACACCTTAAACGGCAGTCCCTCATTCGGAATAATCAGTTCATGCTGAAACTCCATATCCTCTCACCTCTTTCCACTATTACACTAAATTTACACATATCATTAATACCTTATCACTACCAGTAACCAGTGCGAAAAAATAGTTTATTTTGAGTGCATTTGCAGGACACTTAGATATTCTTAGGCATCAAAAATCCGCGTTATGAGAAGAAAAGTCCTTTGTCTGAGCGCCAGCGATTAATCCAGACTTTTCTTCTCATGCTTTTAGCGGATTTTTGATGCCTTAGAATATCTTAGTATCCGAAACCGCACTCAAAATAAACTATTTTTTCGCACGTCCCATCTCAAACTATAAAAAAAGAACCGCAGTATCTGGCACTTCACACGATACTGCGGTAAATCTCATATCTCACTCTGTTCCACCAGGAACCAGCAGCCTCTTATTTGCAAATCTCTGCAACCACCTGATTAATCACCTTACCGTCTGCTTTTCCCTTCAGATCAGCCATAACAGCCTTCATGATCTGTCCCTTATTCTTTGTTGCAAGAACCTCTGCAAACTTCTCTTCCAGATATGCTTTAATCTCTGCAGCATCCATCTGCTTTGGAGCATATTTAGCAATCACATCATATCTTGCCTGATATTCAGCCTTCAGATCCTCACGACTCTCCGGGCAGGTATCCAGCTGTTCTTTTACAGTTTTCAGCTCTTTCAGGATTACTCTGTCGACCAGATCACTCTTGATCTCATCACGACATCCCTCATCAATAGCCACTTTCTTTACTGCCGCAATCAGAGAAGACACCGCTTCCTTTGTCACTTTATCCTTAGCTTTCATAGCTGCAACCATATCTTTTCTTAATACTTCAAGTTCCATTTTATATTCCTCCTCGTTTCCTGTATGATTCTTTATCTCAAATCATCTTTCTATCCATCAGCATACCACTATTTATCTGAAAATCCAATGCTAATTTGCCTGGAAATTAAATTTATGTGGAAGTTTTCCCTCTTTTTTATAGACACTTTTATACAATTCTTTCCAGACTTTCCCCAGGGAATCCTCTCCTTCACGAATATCCTCTGGTATAAGACCGCCTTTACTTTCCAGTAGATCAAGCGCCTTTTTATCTTGTTTCAGCCCATGAAGTGCCTGAATATACCCCAGTTTCAGTCTGCTGTCTTCTTGTTCTTCTTTATCCAATTTCCGATAGAAACGACTTAATTCTTCATATTTCTCTGCCAGCAAAAGAATTCTGAATCCTTCTTTCAGATAAGACAGTTCTTTTCGCTCAAACGCCATTCCCTGAAGGATATATCTGCCAGCCTGATCCTTTTCATTCTGCATCAGTTTTACACAGCTAAGACCATGGAATGCCCATGCACTTTCTCTCAATTTGAGCGAATCCTCAAAAGCTTTCTCTGCCTTCCCGTAATCTTCTTTTCGGTAATATCCCAGCCCAAGCTGATAGTACGCATACCAGTTCTGTGCATTTTCTTCCATATGAGCTTCCAGAAAATCTACATTTGTCTCATCTATCATAAATTCATCTGGTGCTTCCAGTGGTTTCGGACAATGCAAAATTCCTGTTTCAAAAAAATGCTTCCATTTTTCCAAAACTGCCTCTTCTTTTGAATTTTCAGCTTGAGATTCATTTACAGCTTTCATAGAAAATTCCAGATGTTTTGTACTTTCTCCATGCACTGCAAGTGCCCCATATCCGCTTCCTCTATATACTGTCTGCGCTTTTTTTCTTGACATCTCTTTTGATGTTTCCAGTTTCTCTTTCAACTTTTCGTGAAGTCCTGTCTCAAGAATCTTTTCGGTTACCAGAACTGTACGTTCCCTGTATTCTTTCTCCAGCACATCTTCAGAAATCTGAACAGAACCATACTGTTCCATCCACTCCCAGGCTGTGTGAGGCGCCATCGGAATACATCCATACTGTGTCTTTCCAAGTCCTGCCTGAATCTCCAGATAACGTCCTGCCTTATCTGTGAGATACTCCTGCCAGTGATTAGACGCATCCTGATTTCCCCAGGAAAAAAGCTTTCTGCTACGTAAACGATCTGTCGAAATCTGCAATAAACCATAACCGGTTTCATCTATATTTGCTATATATTTCGGACATCCAGCCGGAATATCAAAGAAATAATCTACGGATTTTTTTATAGCAGTATAATCAGAGATATCGATATTCTCTACCATCGGAAGATCTACCTTCGTAACCTGTGTTCCTCTTGATGTAAATGCCTGTACCGCCGGCACAACAACTCTTCCGTTTTTGTATTCCGGAACCGCCATATTACTCCACCAGTACATTGGTACTACTTCTTTTCCCTCGTTTACAATACGCATCCGGCAATTCAAAAAGCTGCTGTCTTTTTCCAGCCAGAAGTCCATCTGATAAGTCACTTTTCGAATACGCTCATATTCATACATACGCAGAACCGGTTCCCCATCTTCATTAACAATCTGTGCGGTGTAAAGCGGTTCAGTTGTAAAAGGATTATGTCCGATAATACCTATGTTCCATTCCACACCTCCGCTAAACCAGGCGTTACGTACTGCCAGATTACTAAACTGCAGAACATCATTGGTATACAACAGGTTTCTTCCTGTATATTTATCCCAGAGTTCCCATAACCTGCCTCCGAATTCCGGAAGAAATACAGCCTTTAAATATCTGTTCTCAAGAACTGCTGTATGTATTTCCATCTCCTTAAGTTCTCTTGTATAAGTGTTCCTCTGCCGATATGGATAAGCACTTTTTACGCGTCCATATCCTTCATAGATCTCATCTGTTTCGTCCAGATGAAATTCCAGCTGATTCTGCATAGTCAGTTCTCCAAGGAGATCTGGCACGCAGCTCTCCTTTCCCAGATCAGCCATTCTGATTTTTTTTGTCTCAAATCTTAATTCAGACACCATCCGTAATCCCCCGTTTCATTGTACTTTCCAATTCCTCCATCTGCCCCAGGATCAGTTTCTGTCTATCATCAAACAATAGTCCCTTATTATGACGATAATACTGATCTGAACCATTTTCCCGGATAAACCAGATACTGTAAAAGTTTGCATTCAATTCTGTAATAAATGCTACCATTTCCTGGCTGTCTCCAAAAGCTGCCTCCATAAAATCAAAAACGTTCTGCAATGTCTGATCAACCGTTTCTGTCTGCTTTTCCAAACCATCTGCCTCTCTGGAAAAAGCTTCCTTTACTTTCTCGTAAATATCACATTCGGCCTGCGTTATCCCTTCCATCTTCAGCCAGATATTTTCCAGAAAAGTATTGACTCTGAGAAACGTTTTCTCCTCATTTCGAGTCAGCAGTTCTGCTTTTCTTGCTGACTCCAGATCATTCTCCGCTTTCTGACAAACTGCCTTCAGAGAAATATTTGCAAGGTTGTCTCTATAATATACCATATATTCATACAGTTTTGTTATATAAGAATCCGTTAAATAACATTCTGTAAATAGCTGACTTAATTTTCCATTTAAAAGTCCCACCAGACTTAGGTGTTCGTCCAAAGATGCATTTCTTATTTTCTGTATGGTAATCTGCGTCCATTTTCCCTGCAGTAATTCTTCAACTGCATAGTCTGTCTTATATTTGTTGTACAATGCCAGATATGCGGCAAAATCCTTCGCAATCATAGGGTGTTGAATATATTGACATACCACTTCCCTGTCCACATCTTTTCCCAGTGTTTCATACACCTGAATCAGCCTGGAAAGATCCTCCCATCCTCTGGCGGTGGCAAAAATACGACCATCTACTGTATTCTCCATTCTGTAGAAATTCTTTCTGCGAAGCTCCAGATAAGAAATCACTGCCGGATGGATTCCCTGCTCATAAGCATACTCTTTCCATACCTCAAAGTCCGGCTGTACATCAATTCTCTTGATTCGGTCGAGGGTTACCACGTCAAATTCGCGGACAGATTTATTATATTCCGGTGGATTTCCTGCCGTCACAATCACCCAGCCTTCCGGTACTTTCTGATTGCCAAAAGTCTTTCCCTGAAGGAACTGGAGCATCATCGGTGCTAAAGTTTCCGATACGCAGTTGATCTCATCGATAAACAGAATTCCCTCCTTCAATCCGGTCTTTTCCATCTTTTCATAGACAGATGCAATAATCTCACTCATTGTATATTCTGTGACAGAAAAACTTTCACTTCCAAAGGTTTTCTCTTTGATAAAGGGTAGTCCTACTGCACTCTGTCTGGTGTGATGAGTGATGGTATAAGATACCAGACCTACCTTACATTCCCTGGCGATCTGTTCCATGATCTGCGTCTTACCGATTCCCGGTGCCCCCATAAGGAGAATTGGTCTCTGGCGTATGGCAGGGATCAGATATTCCCCAAATTCATCCTTCGCAAGGTATGCTTCTATTGAGTCTTTTATCTCCTGTTTTGCTCGTTTTATATCCATAATGTAAATCCTTTCCTGCTGAACACTTCTTACTTTTACTCAGTTTTTTATTTCATTACCTGTCTGACTTATCAAAATCATCCTCATCCAGGATCAGTTTCATGGCCCATACCGGTACATCCACATCTCTGTAATTATCCTGCATAAACACAAACGCAGTCTTATATGGCGGCATTTTCTTCGGGTAAATTCCGAATCCGTCTGTAAAAT
>OLPC01001460.1_pt1 | contig 20378 bp, 10 predicted proteins | sample 1672341 | NCBI WGS metagenome assembly OLPC01 (sample SAMEA3136673, study PRJEB25190) | human gut metagenome | reverse complement strand
CCAGGTCAGGAGTTTCACCTAACTAAATCAACTGCACCGAACTGGCGCACCATAAGAGCCTTCATTCCATGTATTTAAAGCCTCATTATAAGCATCCGTCAATCCATCGACTTCGGCTTGTGCCTGAAGCACATTTGCCTTTAAACTATCCAATGTCGAAAGGAATTGATCATATGTCTTTTTAGCTGTATCTAAATTCTTTTTCGCCTCATCGACAACGGCCTGTAACCTTTGATTTTCCTTTTTTTGATCTTCTACTGCAACACTTGCCTTGTCATACGCATCCTTTGCAGCTTGTGCCTCTTCTGTTTTTGCATCTAAAACAGACTTTGCCTGACTCACCTCTGCTTCAACAAGATTTATATTTGCCTTATCCACCTCAATTTGTTTTTCAAGCTGCGCAATCTGATTCTTTAAACTACTTGTTTCACTATCATATTGAGATACAATAACCATAAGACTTTCAATTTCATTCTGATATTGATTGATAGATTGTTGCTTTTGCGATACTGCATCCTCTGTCGTATCATTTTGAATGGAATCCTGTAAAATTTTTAATTGACTCTGCAACTCACTAAGTTCACCTTGTTTTGTCGACATTGTATTTTCAACATCTTCTTGTTGTGTCTTTAAACTATTCAAAGACATTTCATTTGCACGGATTGTACGTTCTAATTCTTTTTGCTTCGTTAAAGCAAGATTATATGCATTCGTAGCCTTTTCAACATCCTTTTTTGCATCCTCAAGCTTTTGTTGATTATTTGAACCACCCGCATTCAAAACAGCCTCATCATACGCTTTCTGCGCTATTTCCAACGCTTTTTGAGCTTGATTAAAACTCTCTTCGACACGATTTGCATCTTGTTTTGCCTGCGTTTTATCCTCTAAAGCCACATTTAATTCTTCTTTTATATTTTGAATATCCAATAAATTTGATTTCATCGAATCCAATACTGCATCATTTACTATTCTTTGTGTATTAGAAGTATATGCGTTTGAATTTGTATAAACCAACTGTTTCGATTCATAATCCGGTTTTACACTGTTCAATTTCAATAATGCCTCTTCTAATAAGGCCTTCTTTGACTTAAGTACATCCTGCGCTTCTAGTAGTGCATCCGTTAAAATTTCCTCCTGAGTTTTAGAAGAATTTGTCTTTGCGATATACGTATCCTGGATTTCATTTGCGAAAACCTGCAATCCCATCGATTGAGCACTCATACAAGCCACAACCATAATCATAGCTGTTTTTTTGATTTTTGATATTTTCATCATCTTCCTCTTTAATCTATATAGTTATATTTTACATCAATGTATAAAATGTTTCATCTCTTAATTTAAGCGCTTTAAACATTATTTAGTTACAAGAAAAGAGCTAGACTTACCATAAAAGTTACTACAAAAACATGAAAATTGTAAAAAGGTGTTGTCCATAAAGAACCACACCTACATCACTATAATTTATTAATAATCACGAATCCATTTTCCATCGGCGCCACATAGTAATTACCAATACACTTATTGGTTGCCCTTTGCACCGTTAAATTCAAAGTAAAAATCAGCTAACCATGAAATCATACATCCTTAACCATGATTCCATTACTATCTAAGCAATAGACATTCATTCAAACTGATATAACCATACCTCTGATTTTTGTTATGAATAAGATTTCTCTAATGTCATATTACCATAGCAAATATAATATATCACTATGAAAAGATATAATCTTATACTGTTAAAATCATATGATAACAATTTAGTCCAATTTGAATGCTTTAGAGTTATTTTTGGCACTTGACATTTTGCCTAATACAATCTTAAAGCATGCCTATATACTGATATCTATTTTTCATATTGTCTTTTTAAGGCTTAATAGATACATTGGTGACTTGTTAATATAACTGACATTAATGATGTCTATTTAAGACTTATTGTATAGGTGTAAACGAAAGAGAGACTACACTTATGACAAGAACTTCAAAATATTTAAACCAAGATACTATCGCTGCTTTACAATCTTTTCAAATCGAAAAGATTGATCGTGAAATCACTGATTACCTAGATACAAACAATAAAATGAATACGTATCATTTTGAATACTGTCCTAAATGCGGATGTTATCATCCTCGTTTAATTAAGAGCGGTTTTGCCAACTCTGGTAAACAAATGCTTCGTTGTAAAGAATGCGGAAAACGTTTTGTTGTGGACCGCGGTCAGCTTACTTTTTATTCTCATCAAGACCAATCCAAATGGAATGAACTTATCCTCGATACATTGAATGGTGTATCTCTTAAAGAAACGGCTGCTAAAATCAATGTAAATGAACGCAATGTCTTTAATATGCGCCATAAACTATTGGTTAGTCTAGGAACTGAGGAACATCTCATACACAGTAGGTAATGAAGTTGAAATGGATGAAAAGTATACTCCATACAATCAACTAAGATTGATGGAGTAGAACCTAAACATCGTGGAACACCTGCTACAAAAAGAGGATTATCGAATCAACAAGTTTGTATCATCACTGCAAAGAGATTCGGACATACAATTGCCAGAACATTAAATTATGGCAAACCATCATCTCTAGATCTATTAAGATTTGGTGAATGTCTTGAATCAAAATCTTTTGTAATGCTAGATGGTTCTAACAGTTACAACGAACTTTTAGAAAGTAAGAACTGTACTAAAAAAGTGTTAATCAGTCATGAGTCATATGATAAATTCAATCATTTAAATACAGTGAACAGTTTCCACAAATTGATTGAAGAAAGGCTGCAAAAATATAAAGGGGTAGCATCAAAATATATAAATCGATACAATGCTCTTTTTATCATGCAAAGAGAAACGCAAGGAATGGATAACACAGAAAAGCTACAGTACGTACTACTTAGATTGAAAAACATCTATAAAATCACTCGCTTAAAGGATTTGAAAAACGAGTGGTTATTCGTGTAAGTGATAAAAAGAAGAATAATAGCAAAGTCACCAAATTGCTAGTTAAGCCCTTTTTAATTAACTTCTATTTAATAAAACCAATATCCATTACTATCAAAGAAATAACAAATTCCATTTAAAATTAACATTATATCTTTTGCATACGTATTTCCAACTTGATACCACCATCCATATGCATCTTTTTTCCATGTTCCTGGTCTATATAAACCATTTTCATCCACATAGTATTCAAAATATATCCAAGAATTCGTCACCATACAACCATTATTATCCACATAATAATCGCCTATCCATCGATCTGTCGCCATTGCACCTGAGCCATCAAAATAACGCCATGAACCATCAACAATTTTCCATCCTGTAATCATATACCCAGTGCTATCAAAACAATATAATTTGCCTCCAATAGTTTCAATTCCATTTGTTGTATAACTACCATCCGGATGTCTATACCACCATTTATTATTTGTTTTTACCCATTTAGCTTGAACCCATAAACCATTTTCATTCACATAATAACGACCTGAATCTACCCATTGTGAAGTCAACATAATTCCATCATCACCTACATAATAGTTACCTACCCATGCAGATTTTCGCATAGATCCTTCTGGACATCCATTATATGCTTCTGGATTATAATATTTCCAGTGTTGATCAACCTTTTGCCAACCTGTAACAATATATCCAGATTGATTAAAATAATAGAAATAACCATTAATTTCTACTTCTCTATTTGCAGGATATCTACCATTTCTATATTCGTACCACCATCCATTCGCATCTTTTTTCCATGTACCAGCGTAGGATTCATTCATCTTTTTATAATATGAATTGAATTGTGCTTCAAAATTATCAATTGACATTATGTCATCGTTTGTTACATACAAAGAATAATCAGGATTATCAAACACCTGCCCTGCATTACAACGCCATCCATCATTACTCGCTGTTTTTGAATAGATATAAGCTGTACCTGTAACTGTATTGTGTGAAGAAATTAAACTCATATAATGACCTGTTTGAATATTACCATGACCTACTGCATTCATGACATCATTATATTTATTTTCATCGGATTTAACATCCGCTATCGTCCATCCTTTGGCTCTGATATAATCATATACTTGTTTTTCTGAATCATACCAACCATTATACAGTTGAATATCCGTCATTTGAGAACTGCCCGCAGTAATATTTTCACCAACATTATACAGTTGAGAATGATTAAAAGAAGAAGCATTCGCTGTTGCATTGATTTGTACTTGCGATATCGCAAAAAGAACCGGACTTACTTGTAAATTTTCGCATCCAGGAAAATTTGTATCTGTTGTCCTCAACGTATTTCCATAACGAACCATACTTAGGGCACGTTTAAAGTGTTCTAAGCTTGTCGCATCATTTTCAGCACCTATATTTGTGCTTCCACCATTATCAACACTTTGTTCTTCTAAGATTTTTAAGGCTTTCGTATATCCATAAGCCTTAAAAAAACCATACGAACTTTTTTCTATATTTTCGTTGTTTGTATTTGCCGATACAGGCATCATTGTAAGCGAAAGCACAATAATTAATGACAATACCCAAAAATTTTTTAAACCTTTTTTCATTTTCCCATTTCCTCCTATCTTTTATTTATCAAATCTATTTTACACCGTAAGGATAAAAAACAATATAACATCAGCATTTAAAAACCATATAAAAATGAAATCGATAAGGATAACGGGAACATTAAAGCGGTCAAAAAAAGGACCCAGACAATATAAATTTTTGTCCGGGTCTATTATCAGCCATAAACCATTTTAGGGTATATGCGCAACTCAAATTCACCTAATCCATCCAGATTTATTGAGCCGATTGCTTGTAAAATCCCTATCTTGCCTTATCCCATTTTCCATCGGCACCTACATGGTAGTTGCCAATCCAAGTATTTTTAACCATGCGTCCATATGCATCTACATAGTAATTGCCTATCCATTGGTTTCTTACTTTATGTCCATTCGCATCCGCATAATACCATTCATCGTAGTCTTTGATCCATTGATTTCTAGCGATTTGCCCTTGTTTTACTAAAATACTCGCATCATTAGACATAGTAACTGTATTTAAAATACCTGTAAATGTAAGTCCATTGTATCCAACATAATATCCATCAATTACAGTATTTGTTAAGATTTGATTGTTCTGAATATAGAACCATTGTCCTTCAAGAGCATTCCAACCTTCTTTATAGTTCACTACATTTCCTTTTGAATCACATACAATGGCTTTTCCATTAAAGTTTCTACCACCTACAATTAATTCTCCCCTCGAATCAAAGTAATATGTTTTTCCATTGATTGTATGTACTCCAGTTAGAAGTTTACCATTTTGAACATATCCATATTGTCCATCATTTGATTTTTTCCATCCTGTCGTCAAATCAAATCCTGTACCCGTTTTATTTGTCCAACGCCAAACATCTTCGACCACATCATACCACCCTGTATTTTCAGCTAAATAGGATACTCCGACAGCAGCACCTTTACCAGTTGACATAAAATAATATGTGACACCATTTACATTTACTCTTGTATTATAGTTAAAAGTACCATTTGGTTTTACATATAGCCATTTATTTGTGTATGGATCTTTGATCCAAGAATTAGGTTTTACATCACCAAGCCATACGCCATCATTTGTAAAGCGATGTACTACACCATCAACGGTATAGTTGCCTGTAGCCATATAATAGCCAAAATAATACCATTTACCATTGATTTGTTTCCATTGATTTCTTACTAGTTTACCCGTATTTAAATCGGCATATAACCAACCAAAATCTGCTTGAATCCAGCCCTTTTTCATTTGCCCATTGTAATCCACATAATACGTATTTTCAACAATTCGATTTGTGGCCATTTTGCCAAATTCTACATAATTGTTTCCAACCCAGCCAGTATACCTTGTATCACCATCTTTTGAATAATACCATTCGCCACGGAATTTTTTCCAACCATCAAAAGTACCAAGTTTTTCTTTTAAAACTCCATATGTATCAAAGTAGCATAATTCTCCATCAATATCCATAACAGTTGAAGTTACCATAACTCCATAACTATCAAAATAGTACTGTTTGTTATTTTCGGTTAGCCATTCTCCTTTTTTTAAGACACCGCCATCCTTAACATAGAACCATTTAAAATCATATTGCTTCCAGCCAGGTGTTGTTAATAGGGCACCATCTTTACTTGTTAGATAATAATCAGATAAGTCTGAAGAATATACATAACCTGTCATTAAAACACCTTCACTACTGAATACATATCGTTTATTGTTTATGGTCATTGTAGTGAAACGTGCTAATGTACCATCTTCTTTAAAGTAATACCAATCGCCATTTCCAGCTTGATACCAACTATTTCTTCTTTGAATCACAATACCATCATTATTCGCATAATAATAATTTCCTTGATAAAAGAAACTCTGTGCCTTAACCATTTGACCATTTGTATCAAAATAATACGTTTTCTTATTGATTGTTTCCATTGCATCTACAAGAAGCGTACCGTTCTTTTGATAATACCACTCGTCATTGACTTGTTTCCAACCTGTCGAATTTGAACTATCCGCTAGTCGACAAGCACCTGTTGAATCTGCAACATAGTATTTTCCATTAAATACAAACTTTTTCGATGTAACCATCGTCTGGCCTTGAAAATAATAATCCACACCATTGATATTAAAAACACCATTATCACATGCGAAATAATTATCTCTGAAATAATTCCATTCACCAAACTCATTTGTATGCCAGCCACGAATTAAATGGCCCTCTGCATTCGCATGTACTAAACCCCAATAATAGTCACCCTTAGTTGCATATACATAAGCATCGGTATTTTTGTACATATTACCATTTCCATCAAATGCATAATACCAACCATTGATTTTAATAGCTACATTACAAGCATATGAATCTCCTAATTTATACTTCCAATTGCCAGAAGCATATTCCCATTCATTACTTGTTTTCTTTCCATCTTGATCTACATATGTATTTTCATCGATCCACTGATTTTTAACCAATCTTCCATCTGAATCTACATAATATGTATTATCAATCCATGTATTGCGAGCACAAGTACCATCCACGTTAAAATAATACTGGTTTCCATAATACTCTTGCCATCCTGTCACCATAAATCCATTGGCATCAAAACCATAGAACTCGCCATCAATTAAAATCATATTAATATAATAGCCATCTGATTTATAATAGTATCCATCATCTCCATAGTAGCGATATCCACTAGTAAATTCTTTCCACTGATTTCTAAAGGCTTTGCCATTACTTCCAAAATAATGGGACTCTAATTCTGCGTTGACATACATAATACCTTCATTGTCAAAAGCATACATATCATTTCCAATATAATAGATACCACTTCTATATTTGTAACCTGTCGCATCAAAATAATATGTGTAATTTCCATCTTCAATAAACTTATTTGTGGCCATCACACCATCTTCATAATAATGCTCAAAAGATGCATCCCATCCATTTTGAACTTGAGTCGTCGCCTCTTCATTTATTGTAGAATCCACCGTTAAGTCCGTTACCTCATCAACAGTTGTAGTCTGCGTAGATTCTGTTGTCTGATCCTGCACTTGCACTGAATCTGTATTTGTTTCTTCAGCCACGACTGGCATCACAAAAGCAGCTCCCGACAATGCAGAAGCCAATAATACGGCCTTTAAATCTTTATTGTTCATTTACTTGCTCCTCCTTTTGAAATATTCGTATTATTCTGCATATTATTTATCTTCTATCTATATAACCCCACCCTTTTTTGCATACAAAAAAACACCATTTGTTAAGAATTGTCATAACTCAACATTATTATATTTCTTGACTTATCCCTAAATTATTCGGTATTTTTTCTCTCTAGTTATATTGTACTCTTTATTTTTTAATTGTGTGACTACAAAAACATTTTATTCATCATCATTTGTTAAGTTTCTCACGTAAAAGAATATAAAAATCGGCAACGATGACGGAAATATTAAAACAGTTGAAAAAAGGACCCGAACAACTAAATGTTGTCCGAGTCCAATCTTAGCTATAAACCGTTTTGGTGTATACGCTTATAAGGCAAATTCACCTTACACCATTCAAATTTATTGATAATCACGAATCCATTTTCCATCCGCACCTACATAGTAGTTGCCAATCCATGTATTGGTAGCCATTACTCCATCTGAACCAAAATAATAATCACCTAACCATTGATTTTTAAGCATATGACCAGATTCATTGAAATAATACCAGTTAGTACCAACTTGTTTCCAACCATTGACCATGTAGCCATTTTCATCAAAATAATATGTTTGTCCACCAATCAATTCAAAATCATTACTAGTATTGCTTCCATCCTGATGTTTATACCACCATTTACCATTTGTCTGAACCCATTGTGCAGGACAATACTTACCATCTGTACCTACATAGTACCCATCGATCCATGTGTCCTTAGCCATGATTCCATTACTATCAAAGTAATAGTCGTCTGCCCAAGCTGACATAACCATACGTCCAGAATCATTAAAGAAATACCAATCATCTTCATATTGAAGCCAACCTTTATACATTGTTCCATTTTCAGTAAAGTAATAATTGCCATTATCAATGTATTCAACAATATTATAATGCATAAATCCATCCTCTGGATCCATATAATACCAGTTGTCACCTATTTGTAACCAACCTCGAGCTTCTTTTCCATTTGGATAATAATAATACCAATCAGATTCTCCATTTTCCCATACAAAATTGTACCATCCAACATCCATGACACCATTTTCATCAAACCTGTATGTATCACCATCTATTTCTTCCCATGAATAACAATACATATAGCCATACTCTAGATCAAAATAATACCATTTAGAATCTAATTGTAACCAACCATAATGCATTGCACCATTATTGTCGAAATAATACCAGTATTCATCTTCTTGGAACCAATCTGTAGTAATCATATAGCCATATTTATCAAAGGCATATGTTTTACCATTAATCTCAAGCCTTTCATTAACAGCAAAATCACCTTCTTCAAATTGAAACTTATAGCGTCCATTCACAAGTACCCAATCTCCATATCGAACTTGTTCTGTGTCACTACCTTCATCTTCATTTGCAAGTGCAATGCCATCACCAGTCTTAGATATTATTGTATTTGTAACCTCTTGAGCATACATATTACTTGGAACATTAAATCCAAACAACCCAACTGCCATGCTAATTGCAACAAGCTTAACGCAACTCTTTTTCATATAACCATACCTCCAAACTCTATTATTTATAGCCTTTCCGTTAATTCCATACTATCATAGTAAATATAACTTGTCACTATGATAATATATGATTTTACGACTCTTCATCAATAAATGTGGATAGTTTCATCCTTAAAAATAAAGACTTGGCAACTCCTCATTGTCCAAGTCTATAATTTTCTATAAACTAACTATCTAGTAGCATCCCATTTTCCATCAGCACCTACATGATAATTTCCAATCCAGTCATTTGTAACCATTACGCCTTCATTATTCAAGTAATAATCTCCAACCCATTGATTCTTTACAACATGACCATTATTGTCAGCATAATACCAAACGCCATAATATTCGATCCATTCATTTTGAGCTAATTTACCATTATTTAGTAACACTACATTCTGTGCAGAATTCAGCCAAGTTTTTCCTGTCGTTGTCAAAAAGCCATCTAAATAATATCCATCAACCATGACATTCATCAATGCCTTACCATTTCGAATATAGTACCATTGGCCCTCATATGAATTCCAACCTTCATTGTAAGAAACAATATTTTGTTGCGAATCACATACATATGCTTTTCCATCATAATTTAGAACACCCGTATATATATAACCACCATTAAATAGATACGACTTACCATCAATAGTTTTATAGCCTTGAACAGCTTTTCCATTTTCAAAATAAGCATACCAACCTTGATTAGATCTATGCCATCCATCATAATCTTCAAATCCAGTTCCATCTTTATTGATCCAATGGTATTCTTTCGTTGCTCTATCATACCATAATCTATTTGTAACTAAACATTGCGTATCTATAGATCCTCCACCTCTAGAATATGATCCAAAATAATATGTTTGTCCATTGATTGTAGCTTTACAATCCCCCATGAAATTACCTTTTTCATTAATGTAATACCATGATTTACCAAGTGTTTTATTATCAATCAACTCCCAAGTATTAGGATTCAATGTTCCTAGCCAAACACCATTTTCATCAAATCTATTCATAGTTCCTTGAATTGTACGATAACCACTTACCATGTTCTTATTCTCATCAAAGTAGTACCATTGGTTATTAATAAATTTCCATTCATCTCTTGCGAGTAAACCTGTAGATGGATCCGCATAATACCAATTAGGGTATAAAGAATTTCCTGTATTTATCCAACCCTTTTTAATTTCACCATTGTAATCCACATAATATTTATCATCGACCATACAGTTCGTCTTCATTACACCATAGTCTACATAGTAATTTCCTACTTTACCTGTATAACGCTGAGAAGTACCATCTGAATAATACCATACATTATGGAAATTCTTCCATCCTGTGAATTTTCCTAGATTATCAACTAGTACACCATTGGAATCGAAATAATAGATATCATCTTGTATATCATTCAAACCATATACTAAAGTACTCATAAAGTTAAAATAGTAATATTTTCCATTTTCTTCAAGCCAATCACTATTCTTTAATGAACCATCATCCTGAATATAATACCAATTAAAGTTATTTTGAATCCATCCTTTATCATAAATAACATGTCCATTATTATCTGCAATATAATATTTGTAATCCGAATAATAATCATAATAATAAGTTTTACTAAATACGCCTGTTGCCATTGTTCCAGATGTATCAAAATAATATGTATCATTATTTATAGTTAAGAATTCATCACAAATAACATTACCATTATTAAAATAATGCCAAGAATCGTCCGTTGATTGATACCATCCATTTGCTTGTTCAACAATAATTCCGTTTTGATCTGTGATATAGTTTTTACCTTCAAAAGTAAATGAACCATTCGATTTTTTTCCATCTGCATCAAAATAATATTTATTACCATCCACACTAATAATCTGATTTCTTACAATCTGACCATTACTAAAGTAATAAGTTGAATGCTCATATTCAGCCCATCCTGTTTTCGACGAAGTATCAACCATTGTCACAAATCCATTTTGATTCGCTCTATACACTTTACCATCATTTATAAATTCTAATGAAGTTTGCATCACACTATTTCTAAAATAGTATTTATTCGTTGCTATATCATATAAACCATCATTATATGATAAGTAACTATCACCAAAATAATACCATTGATTATAATCGTCCTTATACCATCCTTTTATCAAATGACCACTTTCATCCGCATAAACATATCCAGATGTAAAATTACCATTTACAAATTGTGATACCCACATAGTATTGTCTTGAACCATCAATCCATTAAAATCAAATGCGTAGTAATATCCATCAACTAAACATATTTTTGCAGTGGCATAAGTACCATCCCCTTGTATGCACTTCCATCCACCAGAAACAGCTTCCCACGTATTCTTAGTCTTTTTTCCATCGGAACCAAAATAATATGAATCATCAACCCATGAATTGGTTACCATAGAACCAAATTCATTTATATAATATGTATCATCAATCCATTGATTACTTGCTCTAGAACCATCAGAATTAAAATAATACCAAGTATCCCATTGATGTATCCAACCTGTTACCATATATCCATTTGGATTAAATGCATACATTTTACCATCAATTTCATAGAATACTGAATACTCATTACCTTCTCCATCAGATCCACCTCTATAAGAATCCCTATATTCTCCATAGTATTTATAACCCTCTGAAAATTTGACCCATTCATTTTTTATAGCTTTTCCATCAGCTCCAAAATAATAGTAATTAAACTCTGTATTAGTCTGCATCACACCATCAGCATCAAACAAATAATAATCACCATTGATATCAAAAAAAGAATAGTTTTGATTTCCATTTCCATCAATCCATCCACGATAACAAGAGCCTCTATCGTCAAAATACATCCAACCCTTGCCTTCTCTGTATTTCCACTGATTTTTAATTGCGTATCCATGTGAATCAAAATAATAACATCCATCAAAATAATCTTTTTGCATGATTCCATCATTATCAAAAAAATAAATGTCATCACCTTGCCATAATAAACCTAAATGTTTATAACCATACTCATCAAAATAATATGTATTCCCATCAATTTCTTTAAATTGATTCTTAACTACCTCACCATTCTCATAGTATTGTCGATTTTCTTCATCCCAACCATTTTTTGAGATTCATCAATATCTACAGATGATTCTGTAGCATATGAATCACTATTTTCATTAGCTACAGAGACGCTTTCTGAAGTAGTCGTCTCATTTATTGATTCTTCCGAATTTTCTACGGCACCTACATCATTCACATCTTCATTGATAACATCATTCGAAGTTTCTAAAACCGGCTCTTGCTCAACTTCATCTGCCATAACAGGTACAACAGCTGCAACACCACATAAGGCAGAAGCCAACAATACAGCTCTTAAATCTTTCTTATTCATTCCTATTTCTCCTAATTTTCTGTTTTAATTACAATTATTTTGTAGAATCCCATACACCATTAGAATCAACATAATAATTACCTATCCATGCATCTTTAACCATAGCACCTGATTCATTGAAATAGTAATCCTTATCATTGATCTTTTGCCAACCAGTTACCATATATCCATTAGCATCAAAGTAATATATTTGGCCATTAATTACTTCAAAATCATTGATTGTATAACTTCCATCTTGATGTCTGTACCAATATTTACCATTCGATACGATCCATTGGTCTGGTGTCCATAAACCATTAGAATCAACATAATAATTACCTATCCATGCATCTTTAACCATAGCACCTGATTCATTGAAATAGTAATCCTTATCATTGATCTTTTGCCAACCAGTTACCATATATCCATTAGCATCAAAGTAATATATTTGGCCATTAATTACTTCAAAATCATTGATTGTATAACTTCCATCTTGATGTCTGTACCAATATTTACCATTCGATACGATCCATTGGTCTGGTGTCCATAAACCATTAGAATCAACATAATAATTACCAATCCATGTATTTGTAGCCATACTTCCATCTTCTTGTAAATAATAGTTTCCTACCCATGCATCTGTAACCATAGCACCTGATTCATTAAAGTAATAATCCTTACCATTGATCTTCTGCCAACCAGTTGCCATATATCCATTACCATCAAAGTAATATGTTTGACCATTAATTACTTCAAAATCATTAATTGTATAACTTCCATCTTGATGTCTGTACCAATACTTACCATTTGATACGATCCATTGGTCTGGTATCCATAAACCATTTGAATCCACATAATAATTACCAATCCATGTATTGGTAGCCATACTTCCATCTTCTTGTAGATAATAGTTTCCTACCCATGCATCTGTAACCATAGCTCCAGATTCATTGAAGTAATAATCTTTATCATTGATCTTCTGCCAACCAGTTACCATATATCCATTAGCATCAAAATAATATGTTTGGCCATTGATTACTTCAAAATCATTGATTGTAAAGCTTCCATCCTGATGGCTATACCACCATCTATTTCCAGACTGAATCCAGAATCCATTCTTTCTATTTTCTTGTTCTTGTAGATATGCATTATACGCATCGAATGCTGCTTTTTCCTTTTCAGCTGCTTCATCATATGCCAATTGTGCTCTATTATAAGATTCTTGTTTTTCTGTATAGATAGTAAGCGCAGCATTATAAGCATCTTTTCTTGATTCTAAATCAATCAAAGACTGTTTATATGCATTTAAATCACTTGTGATTTCTACATATTTTGATTCAGGAATTTCTGTATCCAATTCATTATTTTTTAAATGATCTAAAACATCTTGAAGCTTTTCTAATTCAATTCTATCTTCATTCAAGCCAATAAATTTAGTCTGAATCACATTTAATCTTTGATAACAGTCATGATGATTATCCAATGCCTTATCGTAATTTGATGCAGCAGTACTATAATTTGTTTTTGCCACTTCTAATTCAGCAGCTGCTTTTGTTACATCTTCATTTAAAGACAACAAATCATTATAGGTTTTAGTTACATTCGTTAAATTATCTTGAGCTAAATCTAAACTATTTTTCTTTGTATCCACAACCTTTGACTGTTCCGCTAATTCCTTCTTTAAAGTATCAATTGTAGTACTAGTATCATTTACCTTTTGTACAATTTTATTTCTAGAATCATTTAATTGATTTATAACTACCTGTTTATTTTCTACATTGATACGAGCATCTTCTTCAGCCTTTAATAACTCAGCCTTTTTAGCTTTTAAATCATCGATTGCATGATTTTCGTCTGCAATTTGTACTGTTAATTCACCAGTCTTTTCAAAAGCTGCATCCTTTAATTCAGTCTTTTCAAGAACTTGAGCATCTAACTGAGAAATTTGTTTTTTCAAGCCTTCAATTTCTGCTTCTAAAGACGTTTTAGCTGAAACCTGAGCTTCGTATGCTGCTTTTGCCTTGCTTTCGTTTTCAGCTGCTGCAGTATATGCATTTTGTTTATCTGCTTTTTCTTGTTCTAACGCGTTTGCTTTTTCTAAAGAAACAGATAAATTTTGTTGTGCAGTGTTATATGCCTTTTTAGCATTCTCTAAAGGCTCATATGTTTCTGTTTGTTTTGAAGCCTCATCCAATGCTTTTTGTGCATTAGCTAACTCTTCAGTAGCTGCCTTATAGTCATCAAAAATTTGTTGTAATCCATTTGCATAGCCTTTGATAGACTGTTCATATTCTTCTACAGTCATAACAATATCCCCAGTACCTTTCTTTCCGAAAGTCTGAGAATGATGATACCATCCATCACGAATATCATCAGTTACCAATTGACCTAATCCATATCCAGTATATAAATATGTTGGGTCCATGATATTATAGTAATGACCTAATTCGTGCCATAAGCTAGGATATTTTTGATATACTTGAGCACTACTCATATTTTCTAAACCAGGATATTTTCCAGATTCAACAGCTTTTTGGAATAACTCATATTCTTCTCCATACCATCCATCATATGGATCCCAAGCTCCTGGGCCATACGCAATATTTTCTCCGCAGTTGAATTGCCCAGCATGTTCATATTTAAAGTTACCTTCTAATTGCTTAATATTAGTACTACTATTAAATTGTGCGAATGTCATTAACCCAATATCAATTTTTAAGTCTTCTAAACCATTTTCACGTCTTAATTCATTACAAGCTTTTAAATAATCAATTGACTCAATCATATTATTTAAACTTGTAGGGTCTGTTTTTTCTCCAAACTTAACATAATAACTATTGTTTGTGGGACTGTTAATAACTTCAGTTTCAAATAAGAATAAACCCTCTTTTTCTACACCTTCTCCATATTCTAATAAAGAATAGTATCCATAAGCGCCTTGGTTCCATTTTTCAACTGCCTCTTTATAAGTATCAGTCATTCCATCAAGTTTTGCTTGAGCTTTGACAACATCGGCTTTTAATGTTCCAAGAGCTTCTAAGGCTTTATCATGAGCCTCTTGTGCTGCATCTAAATTTTTCTTAGCTTCGTCAACAACGGCTTGAAGCTTTACGCTTTCGGCTTTATTGTCTTCAACTGCTTTTTCAGCTTCTTTATAAGCTTCATCTGCCTTAACTTTGGCTTCTGTCTTAGCATCCCACGTTGATTTTGCTTCAGAAATCTTACCTTCAATTGTTCCTAATTCAGCTTCTTTTTGTGCTTGGTCAGATTCGATATTTGTAATGTCTTCCTGTAATTTATCGATTTCCATCGCATAATTATTAACAGTTTCCATTAAATCATCAAATTCAGCCTGATACTTATCAATTAAAGCTTGCTTCTCTGCAACTTGCTCATCTGTAGTATCATTAGCAACTGAATCCTGCAATTGTTTCAAAGTAAAACTAAGTTTCCCCATTTCCTCATCTGCAAAAGCTTTTTTCTGTTCAATAGCAGTCAATTCATCTTTTGCTGTTTGCAACAATTCTGTGTTTTCTAATACAGCTTGTTCCAACTCAGCTTTTTTAGCTACAGCTGATTCATAATCAGCCTTAGCTATTTCAACAACGTTTTCTGCTTCTTCAACAGCTTTTTTAGCTGCTTCTAATTCACCTTGATCTGCACTTTCTGCTTTTGCTACAGCATCATCATATGCTTTTTTTGCTTTTTCTAACTCTTCTTGCGCATTCTTATATGCAGCTTCAGCTTTTTCAGACTCCTCATAAGCCTTATCTTTTTCTTCCCAAGCTTTATCTAAATCTTTTTTTGTGCTTTGAATTTCAAGAAGATTTGATTTCATCGTATCTAACAATTCGTCACTAACAGTCTCTTCTTTATTTGAAGCATTATTTTGTGATTCATTATAAACCAATTCTTTTGATTCATAATCAGGCTTTACAGCATCTAATTCAGCCAAAGCCTGGTCTAACAAAGCTTTTTTTGTCATAAGTGCTTGATGTGCTTCAAACACTGCATCACTTAAAATTTGTTCTTGTGTCTTATCTTCTGTTACAGAAGCACTTTCTTCAGCAACATAAGATTCACAAATTTCATTTGCGAAAGCTTTTAAGCCAAGAGATTGCATACTCATGGCTGCTGCTACGATAATCATAGCTGTCTTTTTTGTTGTTAATAATTTCATATAAACCTCACCCATATAGTTATATTTTACACTATTTAAAATGTTAAAACATCCCTAAAAATAGATATATAATCATCATTTGGTCATATAACAACAAAAGGCTTAAACAATATACATTGCCTAAGCCAAAATTTACATATAAACTTTACTTTAATAGCTGCTTATTATCTGGTAGCATCCCATTTTCCATCAGCACCAACATGATAATTTCCAATCCAGTCATTTTTAACCATACGACCATAATTGTCTACATAATAATTGCCAATCCATTGATTCTGTACTACACGACCATTGTTGTCTGCATAATACCAATACCCACCAAATTCAATCCATTCATTTTGAGCTAATTTACCATTGTTCAGTAAAACACTGCTTTGTAAACTATTGATCCATGTTAGTCCAGTTGATGTATAATAACCATCTAAATAATATCCATCAATCACAACATTCTTTAATGCTTTTCCATTTTGGATATAATACCATTGCCCATTATATGAATTCCAACCTTCATTGTAAGAAACACTAATTCCTTCTGAATCCCATGCATATGCTTTTCCATTATAATTTAGAACGCCTGAATACATATAACCACCTGGGAATAGATACAACTTACCATTGATTGTTTTATATCCTTTAACAGCTTTTCCATTTTCAAAATAAGCATACCATCCCTGATCCGATCTATGCCATCCATCATAATCTTCAAAACCAGTTCCATCTTTATTGATCCAATGATATTCGTCTGTTGCTGAATCATACCACAATGAATTAGATGCCAAATAAGGTGCAAAGGCACCCATTCCCATTCCTCCTTGCATCATGCGTCCAAAATAGTATGTTTGTCCATTAATTGTAAGTTTGTTTTTATAGTTAAATTCGCCCTTTTCATTAATGTAATACCATGATCCGCCAAACAATTCATCCTCATAATATTCCCATGTGTTAGGAGCTAATGTTCCTAACCAAACACCGTTATTATCGAATTTATTCAAAGTTCCATCAACTGTACAATAACCTTGACTCATATATTGATTGTGGAAATAATACCATTGATTATTAATGAGCTTCCATTCATTATTTGCAAGTAAACCAGTAGTTGGATCTGCATAATACCAATTAGTATATGTAGAATTTCCATCACTAATCCAGCCTTTTCTTATTTCACCATTGTAATCCACATAATATTTGTCATCGACCATACAGTTCGTCTTCATTACACCATAGTCTACATAGTAATTTCCTACTTTACCCGTGTATCGATGAGAAATTCCATCTGAATAGTACCATACATTATGGAAATTCTTCCATCCTGTAAATTCTCCTAGATTATCAACTAGTACACCATTGGAATCGAAATAATAGATATCATCATATAGATCATTCAAACCATATGCTAATGTAGCATGAGAGTTGAAATAATATTTCTTTCCATTTTCTTCATACCAAGTATTAAGCTTTAATGAACCATCATCACCATCAATATAGTACCAAACAAAATTATTTTGGATCCATCCTTTATCATAAATTATATGTCCATTATTATCAGCCATATAGTATTTGTAATCCGAATAATAATCATTATAATAAGTTTTACTAAACACACCTGTCTGCATTGCACCATTTGTACTAAAGTAATATGTATTATTATCTAAAGTTAAAAATTCATCAAAAACAGCACTACCATTTTTGAAGTAATACCATGAATCAGTATCTAGTGATTGGTACCAGCCATCTGCTTGTTCGATAATGATTCCGTTTTGATCTGTGATATAGTTTTTACCTTCAAAAGTAAATGAACCATTGTATTTTTTTCCATCTGCATCAAAATAATATTTATTACCATCCACACTAATAATCTGATTTTTCACAATCTGACCATTCAAAAAATAATAAGTTGAATATTCATATTCAGCCCATCCTGTTTTCGTTGAAGTGTCAACCAACGTCACATGACCAGCTTGATCCGCATGATAAACTTTATCATCCTTTAAAAAGTCCAATGATGCTTGCATCGCATTACCACTAAAATAATACGTATAACCATCAATTGTAATAAAACCATTATGGAATGATAGATAATCATCACCAAAATAGTACCATTGATCATAATCTGTTTTGTACCATCCCTTTATTAAATGACCGTTTGCATCCGCATAAACATATCCAGATTTATTCTCACTATTATATGAATCATTTGTTACATAAATCATTTCATTTTGTGCCATCAAACCATTGTAATTAAACGCATAGTATTGACCATCAATGAAACACATTCTTTGTGAAGCATAACCAGAATCACCTAACTTATACTTCCATCCATCAGAAACAGATTCCCAAGTGTTTGTTGTCTTTTTACCATCAGAACCTACATAATTTGAATCATCGATCCATCTATTTGTTATCATAGATCCATCTGCATCCACATAATATGTATCATCAACCCATTGATTGCTAGCTCTAGATCCATCTGCATTAAAATAGTACCAAGTATCCCATTGATATACCCAACCAGTCTTCATATAACCATTCGAATCAAAGGCATAGTTTTTACCATCGATTTCTACAATGTAAAAATACTCTGTACCATCTGGTCCAGGCCCTCCACAATAGTAATAACAATCATCACTATAATATCTATAACCTCCAGAGGATTGAATCCATTTGTTTCTAACAGCTTTTCCATCCTCACCATAATAACGATTACCAAACTCTTTATTTGTTTGCATTATACCTTGATTATCAAACAAATAATATTCTTCATCTATATAATATGAATTATAGCTTCCATCTTCCCAAGCCCGATAATTAGATCCATGATCATCAAAATACATCCAACCATATCCATCTACATATTGCCATTGGTTATAGATTTGTCTTCCATCTTCGCCAAAATATGCAGAGCCATTAAAATAATTTTTTTGCATAACTCCATTACTATCAAAATAATAGCAATCATTTCCTTGATCTAAATAACCAGTTTGTTTATAACCATATTCATCAAAATAATATGTATTACCATCTATTTCTTTAAATTGGCTCTTAACTAACTCACCATTTTCATAGTATTGTTGATTATATTCATCCCAACCATCTTTTTGAGAATCATCTTGTGATACAACTGTAGTTGTTTCTGTTTCGCTAAAATCACTTCCCTCATTCACTACAGATTCACTACCCTCATTCACTACAGATTCACTACCCTCATTCACTACAGAATCACTACCTAAATTCTCAGTAACATCCTCTGATGCTTCTGTATTTTCTACAACCTCTGAATCATTTGTGATTGCATTGCCATCATTTGAAGTGTTTAAAACTTGATCTTGTACATCTACTGGATCTTGTTCTACTTCATCTGCCATAACTGGTACAACAGCTGCAGCACCACATAATGCAGAGGCTAACAATACAGCTTTTAAATCTTTCTTGTTCATTCATTACCCTCCTAGAACCATTAGTTAGCTTTATATTACACCCAATCTTTAGGATTGTCTTGTAAAAAGTAAGCGCCAAATAAAATGATGTAGTTAAATGAATAAAAAAGAATCAGTTTATCA
>OLPC01001459.1_pt1 | contig 20386 bp, 19 predicted proteins | sample 1672341 | NCBI WGS metagenome assembly OLPC01 (sample SAMEA3136673, study PRJEB25190) | human gut metagenome | reverse complement strand
CTATGGAAGAGGGCCTGCGTTTCGCTATCCGTGAGGGTGGCCGTACCGTTGGTTCTGGCGTTGTTGGCAAGATCATTGAGTGATTTTGACCCTTCGCGCCTTTCCTAAGGCTAAAGGTTAAACTTACGAGGGACCTTCCCATTCCGGAGAGTGGGAAGGTCTCTTTTTGCTTTAGATCCTCTGTCCGTAAGGGCAGGGGATTTTTTGCGGCATGTCACAACTCTTTGTTTACAAAACAAGGTTGTTCTGGTATACTGAAAAAGGAAATGCTGGAAAAGTCCTATCGGCTGGTGCTGAGGGAATTCAGCAAAAAGAAGCAGCGAGAACTTCTGGAAGGTGTGAAGAGTAATGCCGTTTGATTATAAGAAAGAGTACAGGGAATTTTATCTCCCGCCGAAAAAACCGCATCTGATTACGATACCGCGTATGAATTTTGTGGCAGTGCACGGCAAGGGCGACCCGAATGCTCCGGGTGGAGCCTATCAGGAGGCTATGGGAGTGCTGTACGGCATTGCTTTCACCATCAAAATGAGCTATAAGGGCAGCCACAAGATGGACGGCTATTTTGAATATGTGGTTCCACCGTTGGAGGGCTTGTGGCATCAGAAGGGCGTGGATGGCGTTGACTATGCACATAAAGAAACATTTGAGTGGACATCCATGATCCGACTGCCAGAATTCGTGACGCCGGAAGCGTTTGATTGGGCCGTACAGGAAGCAACGGCAAAAAAGAAAAAGGATTTTTCCAAGGCGGAATTCCTGACCTATGACGAGGGACTTTGCGTTCAGTGCCTGCATATCGGCCCTTATGATGAAGAACCGAAAACGCTGGCGCAGATGGATGCCTTTGCCGTAGAGCAGGGGTATAGGCTTGATTTTTCAGAGACACGCTTCCACCACGAGATTTATCTGAGTGATCCTCGCCGCGCTGCACCGGGAACACTGAAAACAGTTCTGCGGCATCCCATACGTGAAAAATAAAAACGGGAAAATTCACAAATGATGTCGCTTTTATTTGGCAGATGTGCTATACTGATTTTATCTGTAGAAACACATTGAATGGATAAGGGAGGAGAGAACTTCATGCAGCATGAAACTGTCATCGTGCTGGACTTTGGCGGCCAGTACAATCAGCTGATCGCGCGCCGCGTCCGCGAGAACAATGTCTACTGTGAAATCTATTCCTATAAAACCGACCTGTCGGTGATCAAGGCGAAGAATCCCAAGGGCATTATTTTTACCGGCGGCCCCAACAGCGTCTACCTGGAGGATTCCCCCACGATCGACCCGGAGATCTTCAGCTGGGGCGTGCCCGTGCTGGGCATCTGCTACGGCAGCCAGCTGATGATGCATCTGCTGGGCGGCCATGTCTGCCGTGCACCGGAGCGTGAGTACGGCAAGACTGAGGTGTTCGTGGACACCCAGAGCAAGCTGTTCACCGATGTGCAGCCCTCCACCATCTGCTGGATGAGCCACAACGACTACATCGAGCAGGCAGCACCTGGTTTCAAGATCACCGCCCACACCGCAAACTGCCCTGTGGCTGCTGTGGAAAATGCGGAAAAGGGCCTCTATGCCGTGCAGTTCCATCCGGAAGTACTGCACACGGCCGAGGGCAAGAAGATGCTGCGCAACTTTGTGTACAACGTCTGCGGCTGCGTCGGCGACTGGAAGATGGACTCCTTTGTGGAGAACAACGTCCAGGCTCTCCGGGAGCGCATCGGCGATGGCAAGGTGCTGTGCGCCCTGTCCGGCGGCGTGGACTCCTCGGTGCTGGCTGCCATGCTGGCCAAGGCCATTGGCAAGCAGCTCACCTGCGTGTTCGTGGACCACGGCCTGCTGCGGAAGAACGAAAAAGAGGAAGTCTGCTCTGTTTTTGGCCCTGGCAATGCCAACGGCTTTGACATCAACTTCATCTGTGTGGACGCCCGCGAGCGCTACTTCAAGAAGCTGGCCGGTGTTACCGAGCCGGAGCGCAAGCGCAAGATCATCGGCGAGGAGTTCATCCGGGTCTTTGAGGAGCAGGCAAAGCAGATCGGCAAGGTAGACTTCCTGGCACAGGGCACCATCTACCCCGACGTGGTGGAAAGCGGCCTGGGCGGCGAGTCCACCGTCATCAAGAGCCACCACAACGTAGGCGGCCTCCCCGACACCGTGGACTTCAAGGAACTGGTGGAGCCCCTGCGGAACCTGTTCAAGGACGAGGTGCGTCAGGCCGGCCGTGAGCTGGGCCTGCCCGAATATCTGGTCAGCCGCCAGCCGTTCCCCGGCCCGGGTCTGGGCATCCGCATCATCGGCGAAGTGACCCCGGAGAAGGTGGCTATCGTGCAGGACGCTGATGCCATCTGGCGCGAGGAAATTGCTAAGGCCGGTCTGGATAAGGAAATCAGCCAGTATTATGCAGCTCTGACCAACATGCACAGCGTGGGCGTCATGGGCGACGAGCGCACCTACGACTATGCCGTGGCTCTGCGTGCCGTCACCACCACCGACTTCATGACTGCCGAAAGCTATGACATGCCCTGGAGTGTTCTGGGCACCGTCACCAGCCGCATCGTCAACGAGGTCAAGCACGTCAATCGCGTGTTCTACGACTGCACCGGTAAACCGCCGGCCACGATCGAGCTCGAGTAATCTGCAAACCCTGAAAAGTATTGATGCAATGCAATATTTTGAGAGTCAAAAGGCTCTGTGATACTGCTTTGATACTATCAGGCGATTATTCATAAAGAGAGACATGAGAATGCCCTCTGAGAAACGGTAAGTTTTTCAGAGGGCATTTTTGTGTCTTTTATTCTTTACGCCACTTTTTCTTCGGCTCGTACCGGCCGCAGCCGTCGGCAGTCTGAGGCCAGTTGAGCTTCCATTCCAGATACTCTTCCTTGGTGATCTCGCCCTCCCGGAGCTGCTTCTTACGGAGCTGCCACTCCTTTAAGAACTCATCCAGCAGGCGATAGCGGAAGCTGACTGCCATGTGCTTTTCCGGGAAATCTGGGTCGGTGGTGTCTGTGACCTCGTAGAGCCGAGTGCCGGGATAGTGCTCATCCAGTTCGAACAGAGTGTACATCACATCCTCTGCGGCGTACAAGGTCGGCTCATAGAGGGAACGGTAGTTCACGTCCAGCACCTCCGCAATCTTGCGGAGCAACTCTTCTTTAGGAGTGCGGGTGTTGCTTTCGTATTGTGCGATGCGGATGTCTGCGCTTTTCTCCTCAAACCCGATGGCAATGCCCAGTTCTTTCTGGGTCATACCTCGGAGGTTGCGGGCACGTTTGATGCGGTCACCGACTGCCATGCGATTGCCTCCTGACTTAAACATATTTGTTGAACCTAGTATAGCACAGAAAAATAGGAGGTGCAATAGAAAATAAACAAAAAAGTTTAAGATTTTACCTGAAAACCTCTTGACTTAACGGAATGTGTTTAGTATAATGAGAACACAAAAAGATAAGCAAAAATGCTTAGTAAAATTGAATGACCGCCAAACTGACCCAAACCGCCAAGACCTTCCGAAAGGAAGCGAGCGCTCCGTAAGGGGACGGCACAGCACCGCAAAGGGGATATGCCTGCCGGAAGTCAGCGAGGATGAAGCGGCACCGAAATGAAACCGACAAGGAAAGGACAAAAAATGGCAAACAGCATTTTTATCAAGGCAGACGAGCTGGCAAAGGAGCTGGACATCTCGCAGGGGCTGGCGTACAAAATGATCGCCCAGTGGAACGAGGAACTGAGAGCCAAGGGCTACACGACCGTGGGAGGCCGGGTAAGCAGGAGGTACTATCAGGAGAAAATCTACGGGGCAGGGGAGGAGTGATAGGATGCCAGCCTACAAGGACAACAGGCAGGGCACATGGTACGCTTCCTTCTACTTCGAGAACTGGCAAGGTGTGAAGCAGAAGAAGCTGAAACGTGGATTTGCCACCAAGAAGGATGCTCTGGCGTGGGAGCGGGAGTTCCTTCTTCAACAGGCGGCAGACCTGACCATGACATTTGAAGCCTTTGTGGAAATTTATATCACGGACAAAAAGAAGCGACTCCGGGAAAACACATGGTTTACCAAGGAGCATATCATCCGAACGAAAATCTTACCGTATTTCAAAGAAAAGCGGCTCAGCGAGATAAAGCCACGGGATGTGATCGCATGGCAGAACGAGATGCTGAACTACCGGGACAAAAACGGCAAGGCCTACTCGCCGACCTACCTCAAGACGCTGCATGGACAACTCAGTGCCATTCTGAATCACGCCGTCCGGTTCTACGGGCTGAAATCAAACGCAGCAGCCACAGCCGGGTGCATGGGGTCAGAAAAGCACAAGGAAATGCTTTTCTGGACAAAGGAAGAGTACCTCAAATTCGCAGAGGTCATGATGGACAAGCCGCAATCCTATTACGCTTTTGAGGTCCTCTACTGGTGTGGCATCCGGGAGGGCGAGCTGCTGGCTCTGACCCCGGCAGACTTCGACTTGGACAAGGGGCTGCTCTCCATCACCAAATCCTATCAAAGGCTGAAAGGCCGGGATGTGATCACCGACCCGAAAACACCCAAGAGCGTCCGGGTCATCCAGATGCCGCAGTTTCTGACGGACGAGATCAGGGACTATCTGAAATCCCTCTACAAAGTCCAGCCAGACCAGCGGATCTTTGAGGTGACCAAGAGCTACCTGCACCACGAGATGGACAGGGGAGCCAAGGCAGCCGGGGTGAAGCGGATACGAATCCACGACCTGCGGCACTCCCATGTGTCGCTGCTGATCGAGATGGGCTTCTCGGCTCTGGCAATCGCAGACCGGGTGGGGCATGAGAGCGTGGACATCACCTATAAGTACGCCCATCTCTTCCCCTCAAAGCAGCAGGAGATGGCGCAGAAGTTGGATATGGAGCGAAAGGAGGGATGAAGATGGAACGAGTACTCGACCAGCAAGGCCGCTGGCGGAACAAGGTGGTAGCCTTCCGAATGTCCCCGGAAGAGGACGAGGTTCTGGAAGCCAAAGTAAAGCTCTCCGGGCTGACCAAACAGGAGTATATCATCCGCCGCTTGACTGACCGGGAGATCACCGTGGTAGGCAACCCAAGGGTCTACAAAGCCCTGCGAGACCAGATGAGGCTGATCTATCAGGAATTGCAGCGGCTGGCCGTGGATGAAGAGGTTCCGCCGGACTTGCTGGAGACCCTGCAAATGGTGGCTCTGACGTTGAACGGACTTAAGGAGGAATGCGAATGACGGACAATAGAAAAACGACCGTACCGGGTGCATCTGTTGGCGCAGATGCGGTACAGTCGTCTGATAAAATTACCACCAATATTATAACAAATTCGGACAAGCAAATCAATCTGCAAGCCGCGAAAAAGTCAAACAATTTCGGGCTGAACACGGTATCAATGACCGAACTGTACGACACGGTGTATCCACCCCGGAGAGCCATCGTGAACGACCTGCTGTACAGCGGCACCTACCTCTTTGTAGGTGCGCCCAAAGTGGGTAAGTCCTTCTTCATGGGGCAGCTTGCCTACCATGTGGCGATGGGGCTTCCGCTGTGGGAGTACGAGGTGCATCAGGGCACCGTCCTCTACCTGGCATTGGAGGACGATTACGCCCGGCTGCAGCGGCGGCTCTCCCGGATGTTCGGGGTAGAGGAGACCAACAATCTCTACTTCGCAACGCAAGCTAAGTCCGTGAGCGAGGGACTTGACCAGCAGTTGGAAGGATTCATCCGGGAGCACCCGGATGTACGGCTCATCATCATCGACACCCTGCAGAAGGTGCGGGAGATCGGCGGTGACCGATACAGCTACGCCAGCGACTACGAGATCGTGACCAAACTGAAAACTTTCAGCGACAGGTACGGCATCTGCCTGCTGGTGGTTCATCACACCCGGAAGATGGAAGCCGAGGACAGCTTTGATATGATCTCCGGCACCAACGGTCTGTTGGGTGCAGCGGATGGCGCGTTCATCATGCAGAAGAAGCGGCGCACGGACAACACCGCCCTGCTGGACATTGTGGGACGTGACCAGCCGGATCAGGAGTTGACGTTGGAGTTCAACCGGGAACGCTGCGTGTGGGAATTCCAAGGAGCCGAAACGGAACTCTGGAAGCTGCCGCCCGACCCGCTTCTGGAAGCGGTGGCAAAGATGCTCAGCCCGGAACAGCCAGAGTGGAGCGGTACGCCCACGGAGCTGCTGGAACGTCTGCCGGGTGTGAGCATACAGGCAAACATCCTGACCCGGAAGCTGAATGTGAGTGCCGACAGGCTCTACAACGACTATGGGATTCGGTACGAAAGCAGGCGCACCCATGAGGGCAGGGTGGTCAAATTAACGCTGGAAAATTCTGGGGCGTGACGATTCGTGACGGTTGTGACGGTATTTTTGCTACTATGTAAAATACCGTCACAATCGACACAACCGACACGGGATGGTGATAATGATGAAAAATGTGCAGATTTCGCAGGAACTTTTCGTCGCCTTGCTGCATTATCATTTGAGCGGCGAAAATGAGTACGAAGAGGTTATTGAACAGGGCTTGGAGCAAAAACTGGATGCGATGCTGCGGCATGAGCTGTATGCCCAGTACAAGACAGCACCCACCGAGGAACAGCGGGAGCAGGCTCGGCAGGAGTATCTGGACAGACGAGGCGTGCCAGAAAGTTTTCGCTGGTGAGTTCCTCTATTGGCAGAGGACAGGAGCGTGTCACGCTCCTGTGAATGCAATCACGCAGGAAGGTGGTGTTGGACCGGGCAGCGGCGAGATGCAGCGAAACCCCGTCCGCAGACGGAGGCCCCCGGCAGGGCGCAAAGGCATCTTTTGATGGACGGAACGTCTGTCAAAAGTGCTTTTGCGTTACTTTCGACGAAAGTAACAAAGCCTTTGCCGTGTCCGGCACCAGTTACTTCCACAGAGAAAGGACGTGCGATTGAAAAGAACCATTTCCGCAATGCGGGGTCCCGGCTCCCTCAACCATAACCGGAGAAGTTTCACCGCTGAAAACGTAGACCCGGAGCGCAGCAGCCTGAATGTCGTGTACCGTGATGAGCCGATTCAGAAGGTGTACCACGAACTGTTTGACGAGGCAGTGAAGCGTTACAATGCCAAGCAGAAGCGCAAGGACCGCTGTATCAACGACTACTATGAGCACCTGCGGACAGGCAAGCAGGAAAAGCTCTTCCATGAGTTGATCGTCCAGATCGGCAACAAAGATGATATGGGTGTCCTGACCGAGAACGGCGCACTGGCAAAGGAACTGCTGGACGAGTATATGCAGGGCTTCCAAGAGCGGAACCCGACACTGCGGGTGTTCGGGGCTTTCCTCCACATGGACGAAGCTACGCCCCATCTGCACATCGACTTCGTGCCGTATGTGTCCGGCTGGAAGGGCAAAGGACTGGACACCAAGGTGTCCCTGAAGCAGGCGCTGAAAGCCTTGGGCTTTGCAGGCGGTTCTAAACGGGAATCCGAGCTGAACCAGTGGATCAACGCCGAGAAAGAGCAGCTTGCTGCCGTGATGGAGCGGCACGGCATCGAGTGGGAACAGAAAGGCACCCACGAAGAGCACCTGTCTGTGCTGGACTTCAAAAAGCAGGAGCGTAGTAAAGAGGTAGCGGCTCTGGAAGCTGCCAAGCAGGAGTGCCAGACCGACCTGACCGAGATGCAGGAACAGCTGGAAACAGCGCAGACAGCCGTAGAAGCCGCTGAACAGCGGGCGCAACAGGCAGACAAAGCCTACCAGAAGCAGAGAAAGGAACTGAACAAGCTGGCTCCCATTATGGATGGGCTGGAAAGCCTGTCAGCACAGTATTCCCAGCGGCCAGAGGAATGGGTGCCAGAAGCAGCCACGTTTGAGACCGCCAAGAGCTATCGGGAGAAGAAGGCCATGCCGCTGATCCAGAAGTTGGTGAAGGTACTCTTTGCCCTCCATCGGAAGTACTGGGAGGTTAAAAACGAGAGGGATAAGTACCAGTATTTCTATCAGGACGAGAAGAAGGCTACCCGCCATTTGAGCCAGCAGCTGGAACAGGTAAAAGCTGAGAATTCGCAGCTCTATGCGATGAAACGTGATTTCAGGCGAGTATGGAACTATTTCGGTGCCGAAAAGATGCAGCAGGTCATTGGGTTTATGAGGGAGCAGGAGCAGACCACAGATAGGAGCCAGAAGAAGAGCAGACAGAACAGTGTAGAGCTGTAAGCATAGCAGACCCCCGCCAGCGGATGTTGGCGGGGGTCTGTACATATAAGTGATATTTTACTCAAAAAGTTCCGGGGCAATATCCGTCAGAGCAAATCCGGGAATGTCTTTCTCGTCTTTGTAGGTGCCATCTTCAGCCAGAAACTCGACCTTTGCAAAGTCCGCAACTGGAATCTCAGATTCACAGACATACCAGTTCAGGTAGTCATTAGCGGTTTGTTTGAGGGTTGAGGCAACGCTGCGGTCAGCGTTATACTTGTCGCAGAAAGTGCGCCAAGGCAGATATCGCCAGATTTTACCATTGGTCTTGATGGTAATGCGGCACATGATTTTGTCGTTGGACAGACCGGTGTTTTTTGCACCGGCATGGTCATTGGCAGTCAGCCAGACGACAGGATGATAGTTTTCATATTTGTCAACGGCTTTGATGCCAATTTCATGCCCATTGAAGTACAGCGGCTCCTGATGGAAAGTTGCACCATCGTACTTTAGGTTGGAAGGCGTCAGCACTAATTTCCCAGTGGCCGAAATCATCCGATATTTGATAAGGCTGGTGTAGTGATACAGGTTTTCAGGCAGCTTGGTCTTTTTCACTTTCATTTGTTTCCCTCCAAAATCGTAGATGCTTACTAATACGAAACACCGTCTGAGATGCAGATAGTGGACGAGATTGAAAAAAGTGTACACTATCTCGCTGAAAAAAGCAATAGAAATTTTTATCGGCTTGCAATCACGGAAAAGCTGTGGTACGCTTTACTAGGATAGTATAAAGGGAAAGTGTATCCTTTTTAGAAAAAGACACCATGGTGTACCAATAGTGGTACATTTACTATGTTAAAATGAAAGAAAACAATGCGGAAATCCGCATTTGATGGAGGAAATAAAAATGGTAGACACCAAAAAAGAGCAGGAACGCGAAGAACTGCACCGTGCAATCTGGGCGATTGCGGATGATCTGCGCGGCGCAGTGGACGGATGGGATTTCAAGAGCTACGTTCTCGGTACGATGTTCTACCGTTATATTTCGGAGAACATTGCCAGCTATATCAATCAGGGCGAAATTGATGCAGGCAACCCGGATTTTCGCTATGAAGATATGTCTGATGCAGAGGCAGAGCAGGCACGGGAAGGGCTGGTACAGGAAAAAGGGTTCTTCATCCTGCCCAGTGAGCTGTTCTGCAATGTGCGGGCAAAAGCGGCCAGCGATGAAAACCTCAATGAAACGCTGGAAACGGTGTTCCGACACATTGAGGAATCCGCAAAGGGCAGCTCCTCTGAGGGACAGTTTGCAGGGTTGTTCGATGATTACGATGTCAACAGCAATAAGCTGGGTGCGACTGTTGCCAAGCGCAATGAGAAGCTCGTGAAACTGCTGAACGGCGTGGCAGATATGAACCTTGGCGATGTGAAAGAGCATGACATTGATGCCTTTGGCGATGCCTACGAATACCTGATGACCATGTACGCCAGCAATGCGGGCAAGTCCGGTGGCGAGTTCTTTACGCCTGCCGATGTTTCGGAACTGCTGACCCGGCTGGGTACGGTAGGCAAGAAGGAAATCAACAAGGTATATGACCCGGCCTGTGGTTCCGGTTCGCTGCTGCTGAAGGCAGAAAAGGTGCTGGGACGGGATGCCGTGCGCAACGGCTTCTTTGGACAGGAAATCAACATCACAACGTATAACCTGTGCCGCATCAATATGTTCCTGCACGACATCGAATTTGACAAATTCGACATTGCCTGTGAGGACACGCTGACCAATCCGCAGCACTGGGATGATGAACCCTTTGAGCTGATCGTATCGAATCCGCCGTACTCCATCAAGTGGGCCGGTGACGAGAATCCGCTGCTCATCAATGACCCGCGTTTTGCTCCGGCTGGTGTGCTGGCTCCGAAGAGCAAGGCAGACTTGGCCTTTATTATGCACTCGCTGGCATGGCTGGCTTCCAACGGTACGGCTGCAATCGTCTGTTTCCCCGGCATCATGTACCGTGGCGGTGCAGAACAGAAAATCCGCAAGTATCTGGTGGACAATAACTTCATTGACTGCATCATCCAGTTGCCGAGCAACCTGTTCTTTGGTACCAGTATTGCCACCTGCATCATGGTGCTGAAAAAGGGTAAAACGGACAATAAGGTGCTGTTCATTGATGCTTCTTCCGAGTGCGTCAAGGTGACGAACAACAACAAACTCACCCCGGAGAACATTAACAAAATAGTGGACACCTTTGCACAGCGGGCAGAAGAAGCACACTTCTCCCATCTGGCGGAGTATTCCGAGGTGCAGGAAAATGACTATAACCTGTCGGTTTCCACTTATGTGGAGGCCAAGGACACCCGCGAGAAGATCGACATTGTGAAGCTGAACGCTGAAATTGCGCAAATCGTAGCACGAGAAAACGAACTGCGGGCCGCCATTGACCAGATCGTGGCAGAAATCGAGGGCTGAGATGGAAAACGAAAAAAAAGATTCTGCATTGGTACGTTCTTCTGCGGCGGAATACCTGACCTTTGTTGCCTCTACGGGCGAGGACAAGGACAGTATCGAGATGCGCTACGAGGATGAAAACATCTGGCTGACGCAAAAGATGATGGCGACCCTTTACGATGTGGGGCTTCCGACCATCAATGAGCATATCAAAAAGATTTATGCTGACCATGAGCAGGACGAGGCGGCAACTATTCGGAAATTCCGAATAGTTCAAAATGAGGGTGGCCGACAGGTTACTCGCAGCGTGAACCACTATAATCTGCAAATGATTATTGCGGTCGGCTTCAAGGTGAACAACCAGCGGGCGGTGCGGTTCCGTGTCTGGGCAAATCAAATCGTGGAGCAGTACACCATCAAGGGATGGGCAATGGACGAAGAACGCCTGAAAAACGGTGGCACGGTCCTGACCAGGAAATACTTTGAAGAGCAGTTGGAGCGCATCCGGGAAATTCGCATTTCGGAGCGCAACTTCTACCAGAAACTCACTGACATTTACGCTACTTCGCTGGATTATGACCGCAATGCACTGACCACAAAAGAGTTTTTTGCGAAGGTACAGAACAAGATGCACTATGCCGTGCATCGCCATACAGCGGCAGAACTGATCTATGAGCGTGCCGATGCCGAAAAGCCGCACATGGGGCTTCACACATGGAAGGACGCTCCCAACGGCAAAATCAAAAAGAGCGATGTTTCGGTGGCGAAAAACTACCTGACCGAAGAGGAAATGAAGTCCATGGAGCTGATCGTTTCGGCATACCTTGACCTTGCCGAGAACCGTGCCCGCCGTCATATCCCCATGACCATGGAGGACTGGGCCAAGCGGCTGGACATCTATTTGCAGGCGGATGATCTGGAAGTGCTGAAGGATGCAGGCAAAATCTCGGCGCAGCTTGCAAAGATGCACGCCGAAACGGAGTTTGAAAAGTACCGTGTGGTGCAGGATCGGCTGTACCAGAGCGATTTTGACAGGTATTTGGAGGAAAACCTAGAGTAAAGATGAGCCTTGAGATTTGGAGTTTCGTAGTGGATGTGCTCTCATTGATTGCAACAGTTGTATTGACAGTTGCAATCTATTGGCTACAGCGCTCACATGAAAAAGAACGTGAGCAAATGGAAGTGGAGGCGCAGAAAAAAGCTGTTGCTGAAGCGGCAAGAGTTTTCCTGATTGATAATGAAGATGAAATAGAGTATTTGCCGTTGTCGGCGATAGCAAAGACTTTGAAACTCAAAAGAAAGCATCATAGAGCGATAACGACCAAGTTTTTAAGATGTAGCGAGGAAGTCCAAAAGGAAATCCTCAAGCAAGCCAATTCTCAGACAATAGAGGTTTCTAAAGAACAGATAAGTGCTGCGCTGAAACTCTTAAAAGACGATATTAAAACATACTGTTTTGGCCGGGATGTTTTGTATGACGGAGCAAAATACTTTCATCGGGCAATGGAACGTTATTCGGATGAAAAAATCGAAACCGTAAATCCGTACATATTTGAGGACATAAAGCGAACACACTTTTATCAAGGTGATTCACTCCGATTATTAAAAGACACGAGCTATAACGGAACGCTATACGGATATATGTATGATTACCTTCACTCCGCAGATTTGGGAAAATCTAAATGTCTACTGCAACCGCCAATTGAGATGGTTTGGGAGCAGTGTAACTTGGGCGAATGCCCGGAAGAAATAATGACATTCTGGACGATGCGAGTTGTTATTGACTGTTGCCGGGTATTTGCTGAATTAGAAGAAGATATTATTTTCGATGAAGATTTGATCGAAACACAGGAAGATATGTACTATTATGCGGTGATGGCGTTGTACAGTACCTACATTGCAAAGAAAGTAGAGGGTGCGAATGAGTAAGCTGGATGAAATGATTCGGGAACTTTGCCCGGATGGCGTTGAGTATAAAAGATTCGATGAAGTTTGCACATTAAATGCTCGAATTGGCTGGCAACGGCTAACGAAAGCAGAGTATATGAGCAAAGGCGACTACTTGCTTATAACAGGAACTGACTTTACTGAAACACATGAAATTGATTATAGTACTTGTGTATATGTGACGGAAGAGCGATACAAGCAAGACTTGAAAATTCAATTGAAAAATGGAGATATCCTAATAACCAAAGATGGAACTCTTGGTAAAGTAGCGCAAGTAAAGGGGCTTGAAATGCCAGCTACATTAAATGGTGGAGTCTTTGTTGTTCGCTGTAAAGATGGTTCGTTAGAGAATCGGTTCATTCTGCACTATCTGTTGTCTAATCATTTTCAAAGTGTTGTTGAGCAACAGAAAACGGGTTCGACAATTAGTCACTTAACACAAACACTTTTTTCAAGGCTGATGATACCAATTCCACCACTAGAAATTCAGCGTGAAATTGTTCGCATTTTGGATAATTTCACAGAGCTTACAGCAGAGCTTACAGCAGAGCTTACAGCTAGAAAGACACAGTATAGCTTTTACAGGAGTAGATTGCTAACTTTTGATGCGAATGTTGAGTGGAAAACAGTTGATGAAATAGCAGAGGTTACAGATTATGTTGCTAATGGTAGCTTTGCTGCGTTAAAAGAGAATGTTAATTACAAGCATACGCCAGATTATGCGATACTCGTCCGTACAACAGATTTGGTAAATGGCTTTGATGAAGAAAATTTGGTTTACATTGACAAACATGCGTATAATTATTTAAGTAAGTCAAAATTATATGGTGGAGAAATTATTATCAATAATATTGGTGCAGGAGTAGGAACAACATTTCTTTGCCCATGTTTGGACACATACATGAGTTTGGCACCAAATAGTATCATGGTAAAAACAAATAATAATAAATTCTACTACTACTGGCTAAACAGTAAAGAAGGCCAAAACGCAATTAGAAAAATTGTTTCACAAGGTTCACTTCCAAAGTTTAATAAGACAGGATTTAGAAGTATTAGACTTCCAGTGCCACCTCTTGATGTCCAAAACCGCATTGTAAATGTACTGGACAACTTTGAGAAGATTTGCTCCGACCTCAACATTGGTTTGCCTGCTGAAATTGAAGCAAGACAAAAGCAGTATGAATATTACAGAGATAAATTGTTGACGTTTAAGGAGGTGGCTGCAACGTGAGTGCAGCAAAAAAGGCTGGTGTAATTTATATCCTGACAAATCCCTCTTTTCCCGATTATGTGAAAATTGGCTATGCGACCAATATCGAAAATCGACTGAAACAGTTGAATCGGAGCGAGTGTATCCCGTTTGCGTTTCGGGTATATGCTACTTACGATGTTTCAACTCCGCTACAAGATAAAGAACTGCATAGCCTGATTGACCGTTTGAATCCTGATTTGCGCGCCATTGATACGTTCGATGGCAAGACAAGAACAAAAGAGTTTTATGCAATGACAAAAGAGGATGCTTATGCGCTTTTGGAGAGCATTGCAAAATTAAGCGGCACAATGGACAAACTGCAGCGCCTTACCCCGGAAGGCCATGAGATTGCAGACGAAGAAGTTGCGGCTGAAATTCAGGAAGAAGCAAAAGAACGCAAAGCCCCGTTCTCATTTATTAAATGTGGTATTCCGATGGGGGCAGAGATCGTGCTGCAAAATCATCCTGAGGTTGTAGCCGTAGTAAAAGATGATAGGCAAATTGAGTATCAGGGTAAAGCCTATTCGCTTTCTGCGTTGGCTCAAAAAATCATGCAGACGACCTATCCGCTACAGGGGCCGGTGCATTGGCTTTATCAGGGAAGAAAACTGCGAGATATTCGAGTAGAACGAGAAGAAGCAGGTTTGTATGAGTAAAAGGCGGGTGTGAAAATGTCCTTTTTCAATATCGTTGCGGCTACCAATGAAGATACTGTTGTTGCTACCTATGAGCCTTCCAAGGTGCGCTCTGACAGCTACCAAAGTGAGGCGGAACTGGAAAAAGAATTTATCCGGCTGTTGTGCGAGCAGGGCTATACCTATCTGCCGTTGCATACCGAGGATGAACTGATTGCTAACCTCCGCAGTCAACTGGAAGAGCTGAACCACTACCAGTTTTCCGATACGGAGTGGCGGCAGTTTTTCAGTGATGTAATTGCCAACCCCAACGAGCATATTCCTGAAAAGACCCGGAAGATTCAGGAAGACAATGTGCAGGTATTGCACCGGGATGATGGCAGTTCTAAAAACATCACGCTGATCGACAAGAAGAACATCCATAACAACCGCCTGCAGGTCATCAACCAGTATGAGGTAAAACAAGCAGACGGCGCACGACATGATAACCGCTATGATGTGACGATTTTGGTCAATGGCTTTCCGCTGGTTCATGTGGAACTGAAGCGGCGCGGGGTGGCCATCCGGGAGGCATTTAACCAAATCAACCGCTACCAGCGGGATTCGTTCTGGGCGGGCTGCGGCTTGTATGAGTATGTGCAGATTTTTGTGATCTCCAACGGCACAAATACCAAGTACTACTCCAACAGCACCCGCTACAATGCCATCAAGGATGCCAAACACGGCAAGACGAAAAAGGAAAAGACCAGCAATAGCTTTGAGTTTACCTCCTACTGGGCTGATGCGAATAACCGCGTGCTGACGGATCTGATCGACTTTACCCGGACATTCTTTGCAAAGCACACGATACTGAGCGTGCTGACCCGGTACTGCATCTTTACCTCAGAAAAGATGCTGATGGTGATGCGCCCATATCAGATCACTGCAACCGAGAGGATATTGAACCGCATCGAGATCGCCAACAACTACAAAAAGTATGGCAGCATCGAGGGCGGCGGCTACATCTGGCACACCACTGGCTCCGGCAAGACGCTGACCTCCTTCAAAACGGCACGGCTGGCATCGCAGCTGTCCTATATCGACAAGGTGCTGTTTGTGGTAGACCGCAAGGACTTGGACTACCAAACTATGAAAGAGTATGACCGCTTCGAGAAGGGAGCGGCAAACTCCAACACCAGCACCACGATTCTGAAACGCCAGTTGGAAAACCCGGAAGCACATATCATCATTACCACCATCCAGAAGCTGGCGACCTTCATCAAGAAGAATCCGGGACACGAAGTTTACCAGAAGCATGTTGTGATTATCTTTGACGAGTGCCACCGCAGCCAGTTCGGTGATATGCACAAGGCCATTGTTCACAATTTCAAAAAGTACCACCTGTTCGGCTTTACAGGAACGCCGATTTTTGCAGTCAACGCAGGAAGCTCCACTGATCCACGCTATTTCACCACGGCGCAGACGTTCGGCGACCAACTGCACACCTACACCATCGTTGATGCCATCAACGACAAGAATGTGCTGCCATTCCGTGTGGATTACATCAAGACGATGGATGCAGAGCCAGATATGGATGACAAGCAGGTTTGGGACATTGACCGGGAAAAGGCGTTCATGGCACCCAAGCGTATTTCTCTGGTGACAAAGTACATCCTTGACCACTTCGACCAGAAAACCTATCGGGGAGACAAATCGTATGAGTTTAATCTGCTGACGAATGTGGCAGAGGTGGCCTCTGCCCAGCGTGGTGCGGTGGAGGAAATTAAGCAAAAACAGCGTGTCAGCGGTTTTAATTCGATTTTCTGCGTGGCATCTGTGCCGATGGCAAAGCTGTATTATCAGGAGCTCAAAAAACAGATGGCGGCAGACCCAACCAAGCGGCTGCACATTGCTACCATTTACAGCTATGGAGCCAACGAAGCGGAAACGGATGGCATTCTGGACGAGGAAAACCCGGAAGATACCTCCAACCTTGACCAGAGCAGCCGGGATTTCCTGGACGCAGCCATTCAGGATTACAACGAGATGTTCCACACGAACTACTCGACGGATGGTGAACGGTTCCAGAATTACTACAAAGATGTATCGCTCCGCATGAAGAATAAAGAGCTTGACCTGCTGATCGTGGTCAATATGTTCCTGACGGGCTTCGATGCCACGACCCTGAACACCCTTTGGGTGGACAAAAACCTGAAGATGCACGGTCTGATTCAGGCGTTCAGCCGGACAAACCGTATCCTGAACAGCATCAAGACCTTTGGCAATATCGTCTGCTTCCGCAACCTGCAAAAGCGCGTGGATGCGGCAATTTCGCTGTTCGGCGATCAAAATGCGGGTGGCATCGTTCTGCTGCGCAAATATGCGGACTACTACCACGGTTATATGGACGAGCAGGGAAAATACCATCAGGGTTATACAGACATGATCGATGACCTGACGCAGAAGTTCCCGCTGACAGAGCCGCAGATCGTCGGAGAGCAGAACCAGAAAGATTTTATCGTGCTGTTTGGTGCACTGCTGCGGATGCGGAATCTGCTGTCCTCCTTTGATGACTTCAAGGGCAACGAGATGATCTCGGAACGGGATTTACAGGACTACTTAGGCCGCTATCAGGACTTGCGAGATGAATGGCGCAATAAGAAGCACGATGAAACCAAAGAGGACATCACGGATGATGTGGTGTTCGAGGTGGAGCTGATTCGGCAGGTCGAAATTAACATTGACTACATTCTGATGCTGGTCAAAAAGTACCATGATACCCATTGCGATGATAAAGAAGTGCTCATCACGATTCGCAAGGCGATTGATGCCAGCCCGGAACTGCGTAGCAAAAAGCAGCTGATTGAAACCTTTATTGCAGGGGTCAACGATGTGGATGACGTGATGGCAGAGTGGAACACCTATGTGTCGGAACAGCGGGAGAAAGAGCTTGCAAAGATCATCCAAGAGGAAAAGCTGAAGGAGCCGGAGACACGCAAGTATCTGGCCAATGCGTTCCGTGATGGCGAAATCAAGACTGTTGGTACGGATATTGACAAGTTGATGCCGCCTGTTTCTCGCTTTGGCGGCGGTGGCCGTGCGCAAAAGAAGCAAGGCGTAATTGACAAGCTGAAGAGCTTCTTTGATAAGTTCTTTGGGATTGGCGGAAGTGATATATATAAATGGTAGTATGTACATTTATGTGAATGAGTGGTATACTAAATGAAAGGATAGAAATGAAACTGACAATCGAACAGGAAAGACAGATAACAGCACAGTATCAGTACATCAAAGAGCTGGCAACATTGAAATATGATGCGGAGGAAAAAAGAGAACAAAATTTAATTCAACAGTCCAGTCAGATGCAAACGGCTTTTTCATTCATGACAGCAGCTGTGTTTGCGGCTACGGCTATTTGCATAGAATACCGGGGAAAGCTAACCTTGAATTTTTTTCTGATAGCAGTATCTGTTGTTGCTTTTTTGCTGATTGTGAGTCTACTTTTAGCATCCTTAGCGCAATGGAGATGGAAAACAGAAGCATTTCCAGATATACTGGATATGAAGGATACGGTTGTAAATGATCCTGAGTGGGAAAAACTTACAATTAAATACCACCAAATCAATCAGTGGATTGATTTAGTGGGAAAAGTTCAAAAGAAGAAAGCGAAAATAAACAATAGGCGTGTTAAATTGATAATGGCTTCGATGATTTTCTTTTACTTGTCAATCGGGAGTATAGTAATTAGCTTTTTTATCGGCGTTATGAAGTTGAGATGAAAGGTTGGTACATAAAATGGCAGAACAGAACAAACCAGCACAGAGCAATCCAGCTAAGGGTGTAACGACACCGCCGATGCCTGTAAAACATACAAGGGATAATGGTGGAAATCTAAGAACGTCCACAAGAAGTGGTGTGAAGAAATGAGTGATGAAAAGAAAATTGTGATAAAAGCAGAACAGGAGAAAGACACTGCTCAAGAGAATACTAATCCGGCATTGCTAATGAAAACGCCAGCAATGCCACTAAAGATGGAATTTGCTGAAAAGATTACGAAAGAGCCTGAAGTAAAAATCAAAAAGGCAAATTCCTGATTGGACAGAATTGCGTGATACTATCCTGATACTAAAAAATCAACAAGCCGTATCTACCACGGTAATCTCATGGAAAGGTGAACATCCAAGAACAGACACACTAAACAAATTTGCTTAGTAAAGAAATAAACTTACCGAGCTCGAGTAATTGAAAAATTGTTAAGAATCCCAGGAAAGAAACGAAAAAACGTAGCTTTCCTGGGATTTTGACATTCTTTTTGGCACGGAATGGTAAAATTCGGTGTGGGGCTTATCCACGAAGGAAGAAAACTATAACATGAAAGCTGCTGAAATAAGTTTCAGAGATGTTTATCACCGGGTCTGCTTTGTTAAAGCGGGCAAGAACTATATGATGTCCTTGTAATTTTGATCCACGGGAATAATGCGCTGGAAGGTTGTTGGGTCCGCTGCGAAAAATCGCAGATGGGATGATGGCAGGCACGCTCTTGAATGAACCGGATTCTGATTTTGGTGTTCATCGGGGAGACTTGATTTCGTTTGGAATCGCACAGCAGGGCGATCGGCTTCTGTGTGTGGCGGTACTGTAACGATTCATAAAACAGCTGCCTGCCTGACCCCACAAACCGGCATCCTTTGCGTGGTCTTTGCATATACTGGAAATCAGAACAATGCAAAGACGCACAAAGAGGAGGATGCTGCCTATGCTGGAACAACTTCGACCGATGCAAAACGACCACACCCTGCTGTCGCCGCGCATCCCGCGTGACACGGAACACGAGCGCTACCACCCGGAACTGGAAGAGGAGCTGAAGGAATGCCTGTTCTGCCTCAAGCGCAACGAAATGATGTTTGATCTGGAGGTGGACACCGACCTGATCGAGCAGCGCATTTATGAGCGGCAGGCACTGCTGTGCCGCTACCGGTACTTACTGGCCCGTGCACGGGAGCTGGGGCTGCACACCGTGCTGACGAAATATCAGCCGCAGATATGACGGGGCGATTTATCGGAACAAAAATCTTGACAGAAGGCGTCGGATGTGTTATCCTAGTTCAAGATAAATGCATGGTGGGGCAGTCCCCCGGCATGAGGAAATTTTGAGAGTTAGAGAGGTTTCTACTATGGAACGTATTAAGACGATTGCTACTCGTGACCTGACCAAGAGCGTGAAGACCGGCGGCTGCGGCGAGTGCCAGACTTCCTGCCAGTCCGCTTGCAAGACCTCCTGCGGCGTGGCTAACCAGCAGTGCGAGAACAGCAACAAGTAATTTCTGCAAACCCTATGCCGCCTTTGCCGGGCGGCATTTTTTTGTGTATCAAACTGGAATGGAGTAAAACATGGTACATCAGTATCAATTGAACGGTTATAACATCGTGTTGGACACCTGTAGCGGTTCGGTGCATGTGGTGGATGACGTGGCCTATGACGTCATTGCCATGTATCAGGATCACACTGCCGACCAGATCGTCTCGGCTATGATGGACAAATACGGCAGCCGCCCGGACGTCACCGAAGAGGACCTGCGCCAGTGCATCGACGACGTGACCAGCCTGAAGGAAGCCGGCAAGCTGTGGAGCCCGGATGTCTACGAAAACATGGCGTTCGACTTCAAGAACCGCAGCACCGTGGTCAAGGCGCTGTGCCTGCATGTGGCGCACACCTGCAACCTGAGCTGCTCCTACTGCTTTGCCTCCCAGGGCCGCTACCATGGCGACCGTGCGCTCATGAGCTTTGAGGTGGGCAAGCGCGCCATGGATTTCCTGATCGAGAACAGCGGCACCCGCCGCAATCTGGAAGTGGACTTCTTCGGCGGCGAACCTCTGATGAACTTTGACATGGTCAAAAAGCTGGTGGCCTACTGCCGTGAGCAGGAGAAGATCCACAACAAGAACTTCCGCTTTACCATGA
>OLPC01001446.1_pt1 | contig 20513 bp, 13 predicted proteins | sample 1672341 | NCBI WGS metagenome assembly OLPC01 (sample SAMEA3136673, study PRJEB25190) | human gut metagenome | reverse complement strand
CCATTCGGTGCTATCTGTATACTCTGAATCGAATCGTCCATCATATTTGCTGCAATATCATAAAACCTATTTATATTTCCATCACCACTTATGACAACCTGCTTTAAGCTATCGGTAACTCCTATTCCCTCCATAAGCTCGCCATATATACGCTCCGTATATGTCATCGCATTGAGCTTTGCATTTGTCCTGTTCTGCTGTTCCTGACTCTTGCCGACTACATATATAGCGCCGATTAACGCACACATGCCCAATATAAATACCACTGCCGGAATAATGAATCTCTTTTTTAGCTTTTTCATTTGTATCACTTTCTAAAATCAATGTCTATCTGTTCTATATGATTTTAATATTATAGCTTTACGATAAGAAAATGTCTATAAATTTACATAAACAGGTGTTTTTCTCTTCAGTCAATCCGATTATGTCATGTTGTGTTATTTCCTAAAAACGAAATTGGGCTATTTCTTTTAAACCAGTTCAGTTGCTCACCCGCTCGAGGAGGCAAATACTTTCTACATGCGTCGTATGAGAAAACTGATCAAATGCCTGCCACTTTATGAGTTCATACTTCTCCTCACACAGTATCTTCAAATCCCTTGCCAATGTTGCCGAATCGCAGCTCACATATACAATCCTCTCCGGTGACATAGCAAGCATTGTGTCCAGACACTTCTCATCGCAGCCCTTTCTTGGAGGGTCAACGACTATCACATCCGGGCGAAGCATATCTGTACGTCCGGTGGTTTTTGTATCATCAGTGATTTTCTCAGTTTTCTTTGCATTTTCATAAAACTGTGGCAGCACCTCCTCAGCCTTTCCTACAAAAAACTGTGCATTTGTGATGCCATTGAGCTTCGCATTGTTTTTGGCATCCTCGATTGCCTGAGGCACTATTTCCACTCCGTACACCTGCTTTGCCTTCTGTGACAAAAAGAGCGATATTGTACCGATACCACAGTAGAGATCCCAGACATTTTCATTTCCTGTTAGCCCTGCAAATGCAAGTGCCGTGCTGTAAAGCTTTTCTGTCTGCTTCGGGTTTACCTGATAGAACGACTGTGGCGAAATCTGATATGTGATGCCTGTCCCCTGTGGTGTGAAATCAGGGTAAGAAAGCAGATGGATGGTGTCCTCAATATATGGTCTTCCCCATATGCAGACCGTCTTTTTGCCAAGGATGACATTTGTGTTTTCCTTGTTGATATTGTAGGAAATCGAAGTCATTCCATCGATTTTTGAGAGTCTTTCGCACAGTATATCTGCTGCATTCCCGGCTCGGCGTTTTGCTTCAAGACTGTCCCCATTTATCACAAGGCACACCATAATCTGCTTTGATGTAAAACCATATCTGATAAGCACATGGCGCACGAGCCCTTTGTGTGTGTTCTCGTCATACGGTGTGATGCCGCACTCATTCATCCATTCCTTTATGATATCCAGTATCTCTTTGTTTTGCGGCACCCCAAGCCTGCAGTCCTCAACCGGGATGATATTGTGGCTTCGCGATGCATAAAAGCCTGTCACTATATTGCCATCCCTGTCATATCCCACCGGAAACTGTGCCTTGTTGCGGTAGCGGTATGGATTGTCTGCGCCAACAGGCGGCTGCATTTTACTGTCCAGCTTTGCCTCGGAAAATCCACCTATACGCATGAGATTGTTGCGCACCTTATTATTTTTAAATTCAAGCTGCTTTTCATAGGAGAGCGCCTGTATCTGGCAGCCGCCACACCTCTTGTGCAGCTCACATTGCGGCTCAACGCGAAAAGTGGAAGGGGTCTTAATCTCTTCCACTCTTGCGTAGCCATAGTTTTTCTTTAATTTTGTTGCGCGGGCTGTTATGACGTCACCAATCAGTGCATCCTTTACGAAAAAGGTCATGCCATCATAATGTCCGATACCCTCGCCATCTGTTCCCATATCTGTTATTTCAAGTTCAAATATGTCATTTTTTTTCATGCTTTTCTCTTCTTTATTTATATGTATAATTACCTTTATAATGTTTGTATCCGGCGCAAGCTTTCACACCAAAAATCACACCGTAGCTATCTTTAATATTGTCCGCCTTTTTACACACTTGTTCTGCGGAAATTTGTCTCCATAAACCTGTTGTAGCCCTGCCACTTTGTATCGTTTTCAGGCACATTTACAAGCAGCTCCCTGAAGGTCTCCATCTTGGCATCTATGTTGTCTGCAAAGCTAAGTGCAAGTGCCTCGACAAGTGCCGGCTTTTTCGGAGAGCCAAACTCAAGCTCGCCGTGGTGGGCAAGTATGCAGTGCTTCAGCTCGTTTGCGAGCACTACCGGGAAGCCGTCGATGCTCTTAATCGCATCGCCTACCCACTCTGCACCAATCATGATATGTCCGAGGAGCTGACCAGCGTCTGTATAGTCATTCTCCGGGAAAGTAGAAAGCTCCTTTAATTTTCCGATATCATGGAAAATAGCTGCTGTAAGAAGTAGGTCACGGTTTAAAACCGGATACATTTTTGCAAAATAATCACAGTTCTTCGTCACACCGAGTGTATGCTCCAAAAGACCTCCTACAAAGCCGTGGTGCACGCTCTTTGCGGCTGAATGGAACTTGAAACGACGCTCAAACTCCTTATTGTCAAAAAAGCTATGTAAGAGCTGTGACAGGTACTGATTCTTTACAGAACCGATAAAGCCCATGAGTTCCTTATACATGACCTCGACATCCTTATCGCTGACCGGCAGATAATCCGCAGGGTCATATTCTCCCTCGTTTACCTTTCTCGCACGCTTTATGGAACACTGCAAATTGCCCTGAAAGCTTGTGATATCACCGGTTATGGCTATGTAATCCATTGCATCAAATTCCTCAATGCCTACTGAGCCCACATCCCATATCTTGGCATCCAGCGTGCCTGTCTTATCCTGCAGGATAACATTGTCATAAGGCTTTCCGCTTTTGGTCATGGCTGTCTGCTTGCTCTTGCATAAAAAAATCTCATTGATTCTCTCTCCCTCGCGGAGAGTTGAAATATACTTCATATATCCTCCTAATTTCGGCTAATTCATCACTCCGATTTTCACCTGACAGGTAATCTCCGTGTAGCCGTTGCTTCCTTTTCTCTTTACTTTCAGATTGCAGGTATCCTCAGGCTTTTGCTTCATAAGCTGTGTGTTGTACGCGGACACATTCGACACCTCTGTATTGTTTACCGCAACTATCACATCTCCGCTTTGAAGCCCCGAGACAAATGCCGGTGAATCCATGGTAACCTGCTTTATATAAACACCCTTTGGGATGTTATATCTGTTTGCTATTTTTTCTGTAACTGTAGTACAGGTGATGCCTATGTACGGCACATCTGCGCCGCTCTCGAGCTTTTCAATGACAGGTGACAGGTCGCTTATGCTGACAGCCGTGAGCGTATTGTTTTCCTCCGCCGGATTGAAATCCTGCAGCGAAAGCCCTATGACCTGACCATCTGTATTAATCAGTATACCGCTCTGTAACTTGTTGCTTGCAATATCTGTGGTGAGCACCGAGTAATTGTTGTCCTGCGCCGACAGCTCGTTGGTTGTTGACGTTACAAGACCTGTGAGAATGGCATAGTTTGCCTCAAGCGCAATGACAGATGCTCCTCTTGAAACAATATTTGAATTACCAAGCTCCGCAACCGCTATAGCCCTTATTGTGGCGTCGTCCAGAAGTGACTTATCCACGGAAATGATTGCTATACCTGTATTGCTGTCATACTTGACCAGCGCAGCATCAGCCATCATGTCGTTTACAAAGGTTACACTAAGCTTATCCGCCTTATCCACTACATTTTTCTCTGTCAGAATGATTAGCTGCTTTCCATTGTCCCTCAGTATCACTCCCACTCCCTGACCCTCGGTCTCATAGGAATTATTGAAAATATCAGTGGCATCTGTCACACCCGTGACTCCTACTACAAATTTCGTGGCCGAAGTGCCCACTCTGTAGAGCTGGTTCTGCACTGCCTGATAATCTGCGAGTGTAGGCTGATAGGTCTGCGAAGACGGCTCCGAAGAAGTGCCGGACTCTGTGCTTTGTGTACCATTTTCACTATATGCATCACTGCTGTCATCTATGCCTGACTGCTGTGTGGCTGTCTGCACATCATTATTATTTTTTCCATCTGAAGCTTTTTTTGATTGTCTGTTGATAACCGGCAGAAATATAGCAAAAACAATGCTTGCAGCCACTGCAAATGCAACTCCGCAGAGTGCTGCTGTGCCAGCTTTTTTTGCAAGTCTTTTTTTATTCAGCGGTTTATCCTTTATCTTTTCTCTGATAAATTGCTCCATATTGTCACCCTGATTAGATGTCTTTAGTTACTATCTTACATTATATTCTGAATTATATTGCGTTGCAACCATATTTTTTGAGTACGGCCTTTGAGTACGGGCTTGCGGCATGTACCCACCGGACTGCTGCACTGCTCCCAACAGTGCGAATAGCGCAGTGGCTTAGATACTGTAGGATTATGCTCATAACACAGAAATGCCACGGCATGGATGCCGGGGCAAGGAGCTATCGAGCCATGGAAGGCGAGTAGCGACGGTTTCGTCATGTATAGAAAAAGTAAATGCATAATCCATACAGAATCTTAGTCACGCAGCGTAGCACCGTTGGGAGCAGTGCAGCAGTCCGGCGGGTACATGTCGCAAGCCCTTACTTTTTGGCTCGTTTAACAAACTGGTTTGTTATGTATTAAACTTTATGTTATCATCTTGTAATTATCATTTAATACATATTTATTATGGTTTTTTTGAAGATTTTCAGCTATAATATGATAAGCTATACAGTAAATATGAATTTAATATTCAACTACCGAAATATAAGGATATAGAAATGAATAAAAAAGTTTACAAAACATTGGAATATAACAAAATTCTCACCATGCTAAGCAGCTACGCAGCATGTGATGAGACAAAGAAAAGGTGTCTTTCGCTTGAGCCTATCACCGATTTATACGAAATCAGACATCTGCAGACCACCACTGCCGATGCACTAAGCCGCCTGTACAAGGACAGCGGAGTGTCCTTCGTTGGCATACACAATGTGCACGCTTCCCTAAAGAGGCTTGATATCGGTGGTGCACTGAATACGACCGAGCTTCTTCGCATCTGCAGTCTTTTGGAGGTTGCAAAGCGCGTGAAGGCTTATGGCAGAAGCGCCATGGACAATGAGAAGCAGGATTCACTCTCCGGTCTGTTTGCAGGGATTGAACCGGTTTCTGCGCTCTGCGATGAGATTAAGAGGTGCATTTTATCTGAGGAAGAGATTGCCGATGATGCAAGTCCTGAGCTTTTTAAGATAAGAAAGAGCATACGCGGCATGAACGACAGAATCCATGCGCAGCTCACCAAGCTCATGAACAACAGCACAACGAGGACATATCTGCAGGATGCAGTTGTGACCATGCGCGACGGCAGATATTGTCTGCCTGTAAAGGCTGAGGCTAAGGGCAATGTACCCGGCATGATGCACGACCAGTCATCTACCGGCTCTACCCTTTTTATCGAGCCGATGGCTGTCGTCAATTTGAATAATGAGCTCAAGGAGCTTTTCATAAAGGAGCAGGAGGAGATTGAAAAAATCCTTGCAGCGCTCAGCGACAAGGTTGCCATGAATGCGGCTGCTTTGGAGCAGGACTATGAGATTCTTTCAGAGCTTGACTTCATTTTTGCAAAGGCAAATCTGGCTAAATCATATAACGGTGTGGCACCGGAGTTCAACACCGAGGGGCATATCAATATCAGAAAGGGCCGTCATCCGCTTTTGGATGCTAAAAAGGTGGTTCCTATAGATGTGCGGCTCGGCGAGGAATATAAGCAGCTCATCATCACCGGACCAAACACCGGCGGTAAAACTGTTTCACTAAAGACTGTCGGACTTTTGACTCTCATGGGTCAGGCAGGTCTTCACATTCCTGCGGCTGACAGGTCAAAGCTCGCCATCTTTGAGGATGTCTTTGCGGATATAGGCGATGAGCAGAGTATTGAGCAAAGTCTCAGTACCTTCTCGTCCCACATGACCAATATCGTAAAAATCCTTGAAAAAGCTGACGACAGAAGCCTTTGCCTGTTCGATGAGCTCTGCTCGGGAACCGACCCGACAGAGGGTGCGGCACTTGCCATCTCAATTTTAAACAGACTGCACCAGTATGGTGCCATCACCATGGCCACCACACACTACAGTGAGCTGAAGGTATATGCGCTTTCCACAGACGGTGTGGAAAATGCCTGCTGTGAGTTCAATGTGGAGACTTTAAGTCCTACCTACCGCCTGTTAATCGGTATTCCTGGAAAGAGTAACGCATTTGCAATCTCATCAAAGCTTGGTCTGGACGAAAACATCATCGAGGATGCAAAAAGCAGAATTAATGATAACGACCTTGATTTTGAGGATCTGATTGCAAGCCTCGAGTCACAGCGACAGACTATCGAAAAGGAACAGCTTGAAATCAACAGCTACAAGGCCGAGATTGAAAAGCTCAAGAAACAGCTCGAAGAGAAAAACGAGCGCATAGACAAGAGCAAAGACAAGATTTTACGCGAGGCAAATGAGGAAGCCTACAAGATACTGCAGGATGCAAAAGAGCTTGCCGACAAAACCATCCGCAATTTCAACAAATACGGACAGGGACAGGCTCCTATGAGCCAGATGGAAAAGGAGCGCTCTGCCCTTCGTGACAAGATGAATGACAAGGAAAAGAAGCTGTCAGACATCAAGAAAAACACTGTCAAGGCAAATCACAAGGCGCCTAAGAAGCTGCGCATCGGTGATTCTGTGCTTGTGCTCTCCCTCAATCTGAAGGGAACCGTCCACACTCTGCCAAACGCCAAGGGCGATTTGTATGTGCAGATGGGTATACTGCGCTCGCTGGTTAATATTAATGACCTCGTGCTCTTAAACGACGATGTATCTCCTGCCAAGAAGTACGGCGGCAGCGGAAGCAAGATAAAGATGAGCAAATCGCTGTCAGTTTCATCAGAAATCAACCTGATTGGAAAGACTACGGATGAGGCACTTGCTCTCTTAGATAAATACTTGGACGACGCATATATCGCTCATCTTTCATCAGTGCGCATTGTCCACGGAAAAGGCACCGGTGCACTGCGAAAGGCTGTGCATGGACTTTTGAAGAGGACAAAAACTATTGCGGAATACCATCTCGGTGAGTTTGGTGAGGGCGATGCCGGAGTAACCATCGCAACCTTTAAATAACGACAATGTACTTTTACGGAATATAAATAAATTTTAAGAAGGAGATCAGAAATGGCTGTTAAACAGAAAATACTGATAGTAGACGACGACAACAATATAGCAGAGCTTATATCTCTATATCTGACCAAGGAATGCTATGACACCAAAATCGTAAATGACGGTGAGCAGGCTCTTATCGCGTTCGAGCACTACAAGCCAAACATGCTTCTTTTGGACCTCATGCTTCCGGGCATAGACGGCTATCAGGTATGCCGTGAGATACGTGCAAAGTCCGATGTGCCGATTATCATGCTCTCCGCAAAGGGCGAGGTATTTGACAAGGTTTTAGGCCTGGAGCTTGGCGCCGACGACTATATACTCAAGCCCTTTGACTCAAAGGAGCTTGTGGCAAGGGTCAAGGCCGTGCTCAGACGTTTCCAGCCTGCAAAGCCGGAGGCCTATGCTTCCGTAGATATCAAGTGTGTGGAGTACCCGGGGCTTATTGTAAATCTGTCCAACTACTCTGTCACTTATGACGGACAGCAGATTGATATGCCGCCAAAGGAGCTTGAGCTATTATATTTTCTTGCCTCATCTCCAAATCAGGTGTTTACAAGGGAGCAGCTTCTGGACAACATATGGGGCTATGAATATGTCGGTGACACCCGCACTGTCGACGTGCATGTAAAGCGTCTCCGCGAAAAAATCAAGGACAAGCCAACCTGGCGTATCGCAACTGTCTGGGGTATCGGATACAAGTTTGAGGTAAAATAATAATGAAGCACACCATCTACTCTAAGCTGTTAATCAGCTACCTGATTTACGGTGTCATCGCTTTTTTCATTATATGCACCTTTACACAGCATCTCACCACAGACTATATCGAAAAGCAGGAAGCATCCAATCTCTACAGGGAAGCCTCCATCATAGCAGGTGACTATGCCAGTGAATACTTTGGCTCATCCATGTCGCTAAGCGATTTCCAGAATCACATGAAAATCGTAGCCGACTATATGGATGCCGAGGTATGGGTGGTCAGCCCTGACGGTGAGCTGCTCATGGACTCAGATGATCCGTCAATAGGCACTGATACCCAAAATGACAGTTCTAAGCCTGTATTGATAAATGGCTTTGATGTCACCGATTTTGGCAGCGACAACTATATGATTGGAAATTTTTACGGCTCCTTCAAGCATAGGATGCTGTCCGTATTTTCCCCGGTAAATGTCTCGTACCAGAATATCGGCTACATAGTCATTCACAAGACAATGAGCCATATCACGGCAGGTGTAAACGGTTTTATGAATATCTCCTTTTACACTGTAGCGCTCATTTTTGCAGTGGCATTTATTATGCTTGTCACGATGAGCCGCTCCATTTACCGTCCTATCACCAAAATCACAAAGACCGCAAAGAAGTATGCAAAGGGCGATTTCACTGCCCAGATTGATGTACATTCCAATGACGAAATCGGCTATCTGGCAAACACACTAAACTACATGGCAACTGAGCTTGATACGCTTGAGGAGGATCAGCGCAAGTTTGTTTCCAACGTGTCACACGACTTCCGCTCCCCTCTTACCTCGATAAAGGGCTACGTGGAGGCCATGCTGGACGGAACCATTCCTGTTGAGATGCAGGATAAATATTTAAATATCATACTTTTTGAGACCGAGAGGCTTAATAAGCTCACCAAGAGTCTTATCGATCTGAACCAGTTCGGTCATCACGGCATACATCTGGATATTGCTGATTTTGACATCAATACAATGATCCGCACGACAATCCTCACCTTCGAGGGTAAATGCAGTGAGAAGGGCTTAAGCTTTGACCTACTGCTCACCGGAAAAGAGCTTTTCGTGCGCGGTGATATGGTCAAAATCCAGCAGATTCTTTACAACCTGATAGACAACGCTGTGAAGTTTTCAAATAATGATTCGAGTATCAAGATTGAGACGAGTATCAGAAATGAAAAGGTGTTTATATCAGTAAAGGATCACGGTATCGGTATACCAAAGGACAGCCTTTCAAAGATCTGGGAGCGCTTCTACAAGAGTGATTTATCCCGCGGAAAGGATAAGCGCGGTACAGGACTGGGTCTGTCTATAGTTAAAGAAATCGTGCAGGCGCATGGTGAGAATATAAATGTGATAAGCACTGAGGGTGTGGGAACTGAGTTTATATTTACGCTGCCGCTCAGCAAAAAAGAAGGGTGAGGCGCAGCTCATCAAATGATTAGTGGTGGGCGCCTCGCTTTTTAGGTTGTGAGGTTGCCGGCATAGCACACAGTATATTCCTCAGAAAAATGTGAAGTCAGCCGCGGTTCTTTATCCGGACAGGTTACGATTTTATTTATGTTTTCTTTCTCCTTTAATTTATGGAACTCCGCGGCAGTTCACATTTTTCTTCGGAACACACTGTATGCTCTCCGGCTAATTCAGGTTTACGAGCGAGGCGCTTTGCTACCTTGCATTCTGGCAGTGCCGGACTTATTTCACGGGCGTGAAATTTTGTCCGGCACTTTTTACTTTTTAAATTTAAAGCTCATTTCACTTATGCGAAATGAGCTTATTAAATAGTTATATATTGTTTATAAATATTCTGAGCCGCCTTGAAAACACAAGAAAAACTGATTTTAAATAATTACACTTATATCACATTTTTATGGCTCGTATTTGCTGCCGGACGGGTCGGTTACTGTGTAGTCTCCGCCGGATATGTCGGCTGTGGTTTCAAAATCTGTGATGTCCTGATTTACGGTACCATCGAACAGGTCATATGTGAAGGTGTAGCCCTGTGCCGATACTGCTTTGACATATATTTTGATATTGCTTGCAGCTGTAACAGGGATTAAGTCTTCGATTTTGACTGTGCCTTCGAGGCTATGGAGCTTACCGTCGTCCTCTTTTGAGGCATCAGAGGTATCATTTTCCGTGTCATTCTTTGAGCCATCTTTTTTGGCATCATCCTTCCGGCTTAAGGCGGATGTGATGGAGTCTGTGCCGTTTTCTGCCAACAGCTGTCGGATATCGTATGTCTTTAGCTCTGTTCCTGAGCTTGCAACTACGAGCTGCACACTGTTAAAGTCAAAGTAATCATTTCCCATGACCGCTACATCTACATCTGTGCCAAGCTTTATGCTGCCATTGTCAAAGGTTGGTTTATCGGAAAGTATGCCTGATGCTACATTTTTGAACACTGATGTCACACCTTCAAACTCATCGAGCACCTCTGTGCTTCTCTTATTTCCGTCAACAAACAGAAATGTCACATTGCCTGCATAGTCCTCAGACAGTGGAAGGGTGGCCTCACCCGTATACTTGATGCCGTTTAGCTCGAGCGGTATCTCGTTTGTACCGAAAAATACACTGGTTTTTGTATCCTCTGTGTACTCCTTTGGCACCACCGAGACAGAGACTGTGTATGTCATATCGGTAAAATCTGCACTTTTTAAGGAAATATCCCAGTCTGTTATGAGGCTGGCCTCCTCCTCAAGGGTGGACTTGATATCATCCTGCATGGTCTGCACATCGGAAAGTATCACCGATGTGTTGTCTGAGGTGTATGACATCTGTGTCTCGAGCTTTTTTATCCTGTTATTAAGCAATACTGCCCCCGCAATAAGTGCGGCGAGCAGTATTATGGTAATCGCATTGAAAATATTTTTTTTCAAATTCATATTATAGTGTTATTCCTCATCTTCCTCTGCAGCTACAGCTATTCCAAGCTCCTCAAGCTGCTTTGGATCTACAGTTCCGGGTGCCTCTGACATGAGGTCCGAAGCATCCTTTACCTTAGGGAATGCAATAACCTCCTTGATATTGTCTGTATGCAGCATATGCATGCAGATACGGTCAACACCGAAGGCAAGTCCTGCGTGTGGCGGTACACCATATGAGAATGCATCAAGCAGGAATCCAAACTGCTCATGTGCACGCTCCTTTGTGAAGCCAAGCACCTCAAACATCTTCTCCTGGATGTCATCCTGATGGATACGCACTGAGCCTCCACCGAGCTCTGTACCATTGAGTACGATATCATATGCCTTTGCACGAACTGCGCCCGGATCTGAGTCTATCTTGTCCCAGTCCTCCTCCATAGGCATAGTGAATGGATGATGCATTGCCATAAATCTGTTTTCCTCATCAGACCACTCAAGGAGTGGGAACTCTGTTACCCAGAGGAAATTGTACTTGTTCTCATCAATCAGGCCAAGCTCAGCTCCGAGCATGAGACGAAGTGCTCCAAGTACATTCCATACGATTTTATTCTTGTCTGCTGCGAAAAGGAGTAAATCTCCCGGCTTTCCGTTCATCTTTGCAACAAGTGCATCAAGCTCAGCTTCTGTCATAAACTTGGCAAATGATGACTTGTATGTGCCATCCTCATTGATGCACAGATAAGCAAGTCCCTTTGCTCCACAGCCCTTTGCGTGCTCTACAAGCTTGTCAATCTTCTTACGAGGCATCTTTGCCTGTCCCTCTACATTGATACCGCGGACAGAGCCACCGTTTTCAAGAGCTCCTGTGAATACTCCAAAGCCACAGTCCTTTACCACATCTGAAACATCGCAAAGCTCCATACCAAAACGTGTATCAGGCTTGTCAGAACCAAATCTGTCCATAGCCTCCTGCCAAGGCATACGCTTAAACGGAATCTCAACATCCACATTTATGACCTCTTTAAAAAGGTGCTTTAACAGTCTCTCATTTACCTCGATTACATCATCGATATCTACGAATGAAAGCTCCATATCTGCCTGTGTAAACTCAGGCTGTCTGTCTGCACGCAGATCCTCGTCACGGAAGCATCGTGCAATCTGGAAATATCTGTCATAACCTGAAGCCATAAGAAGCTGCTTAAAGAGCTGTGGTGACTGAGGAAGCGCGTAAAAATGTCCGTGGTGTATACGGCTTGGCACGAGATAGTCTCTGGCGCCCTCCGGTGTAGACTTGCAAAGGATTGGTGTCTCTATCTCCAAAAATCCCTCGTTTGCCATAAAGTCACGCATCACGCGAAGCACATTGCTTCTGAGCATGAGATTTCTCTGGATATCAGGGCGGCGAAGATCCAGATAACGGTATTTAAGTCTGATGTCTTCGCTGGTCTTTGAATTCTCCTCAATATGGAATGGAGGTGTCTGTGCCTCTGAAAGCACTCTGATTGATGTAGCGATAACCTCGATATCACCTGTCTTTAAGTTCTCATTGACAGCAGCTGTTCTCTTCTGGACAGTTCCCTCAACTGCGATGACGAACTCACTTCTTAAGGTGCCTGCCTTTTCAAAGCCCTCTGCACCTACATTTTCCTCACCGAATACTATCTGAAGTATTCCGCTTCTGTCTCTTAAATCTACGAAAATGAGACTTCCTAAATTTCTTCTCTTCTGTACCCAGCCCATCACGGTGACCTTCTCACCGATATTGGCATTTGATACCTCTGTACATCTATGGCTTCTATGTAAGCCCTGCATTGATTCTGCCATTTTATGCTCCTTATATTTCTACTATATATTTATTCTAATATCTGTTTGGTACCGCTGCTGCACAGCTAATCTGCTGCTTATCAGATTCCTATCTGTTAAAGAACTCAACAAACTCCTCGTAGCCCTCTTTCATAAGCTGCTCCTTCTGGAATTTCTTGTTCTTGTTCATACGCACAACAAGCACCTGCTGTCCGTTTGCTCTTGCGTCTTTTGCCTGGTTCATGACATCAACAAGCTTGTCTGCCGGATATTTCTTCTCAACCAGATAAGCCACCTTCTTTGGACTCTCAGGAATCTTGAAGCCGCTCTCCATGAGAAGCAGGATAATTCTCTCAAAACCGATTGAAAAACCACAGGCCGGTACATCATTTCCGGTGAATTTTCCAATCATCTTGTCATATCGTCCGCCACCGCCACAGGCTGCGCCAAGCTCAGGCATTGATATCTCAAAAATAGTTCCTGTGTAGTAGCTCATTCCACGAACAAGTGTAGGGTCAAATACGAGCTCAAACTTTGCTCCCTTTGTGGCATTAACAGCCGTAGCTATCTCTGTCATATTTGTAACCACTTCTTCGTCTAAATATTCACCGAGCTTTTCTGAAAGTATATTTACACCCTCAGTGACATCCCTTGTCTGCTCCAAAAGCTTGAACAGATCAAGATATTTGTCAATATTTTCCTGTGGGTAGCCATCCTGTGCAAGCTCACTTGCAACGCCTTCCACTCCTATCTTGTCCATCTTATCGAGTGTGATAAATACGCTGTCGTAGTCCTCCTCAGCAAAACCACTGTAAGCAGCCATTGCCTTTAGGATTCTTCTCTCGTTGATTCTTATCTCAAAGTTCTCGAAGCCGAGTCTGCCGATTGTGGTAGTGGTTGCTGTAATCAGCTCTATCTCTGCCAGATTGCTTGGCTCTCCGAGTATATCTATATCACACTGTGTAAACTGTCTGTAGCGGCCTCTCTGAGGTCTGTCTGCTCTCCACACACTGCCCATCTGAAGTGCCTTAAACGGCGATGGCAGGTTGTTGGCATTGTTTGAATAATATCTTGAAAGTGGCACTGTAAGGTCATAGCGCATTCCAAAGTCTACTACATCCGACTCTTCCTTTGCTGTCTCCAGATTCAGCTTCTCGCCTCTCTTCATTACCTTGAAGATCAGCTTCTCATTTTCTCCGCCCTGCTTGCTTGTGAGATTTGCTATATTCTCCATGCATGGTGTCTCTATCGGTGTAAATCCGAAGCTTCTGTATGTATCCTTGATCACGCTTGTCACATAATCACGGATTTCCATCTCTGCAGGTAGTATATCCTTCATGCCGTTGACCGGCTTTTTGCTCAGTGCCATTTGGTTTCCTCCATCTATATTAAAATATTGAATTCATTAGCTATTCTATTATACTTTTCGGTTTTGCAATCGTCAAGGGTTTATGGCAATTATACGGACTGCAAAGATAACGAGCATCTGCTGTGAAAGGTTACAAATGCTAATGCACATCTACTGCGGCGGATTGCAGATGCCACACGGAGACAAGCCCATGGATTTTGCTTCATCAAGCGTTACCTCTGTGTCACTCTTTTTCAAGGTCCGACAGCCCGCACGATGATATTTCTTGCCGGTTGCTGTGATATGAACCATCGTCTCGCTGTTTGAGGAATCTGCATCGCTATTTTCTGTTGCTGAGGTGTCTGAGCCTGATGATGCACTTCCTGTGGTGCCATCCAGCCAGCTGTCACCATTCTCATAGTTTATTCCGACTCCGGGCTGCACATTATAGCAATAGACATTAAAAAGTATGCCGCCACCGTTATCCTCAACCGACTTTGCCTCTATGAGAACGCCATTTGCAACTAGATTGCTGCCCGAGAACATCGGAGTCACTCTGTAAAGCACATGATTTCCTGTATTGTTTACATAATCCGCTACCAGATTCTCAAACGGCAGCATGCCCTCCACATTCAGGTATCTCGTACCGGTAATAAGATTCTTCGGATTGGCATTCTCCCCGGCAAGCTGATAGCCAATAAGATGACAGCGATTATATAAATACCTGTCCTTTATCACATCATACTTCACCGTATGCCAGCCTGATGGCTTTATCATGCCTATCTTGCCACGCTCCTCAGTCGGCATGATATCCTTGCATATATTGGCATAAGCCACACCGCATCTGCCAAGTGAATCCAAATCACTGTAATTTTCAAAAGCAGTGGTAGTCATATCGCTGTCCGTAAAAAAAGGCTCATTATTGTTGACAGCCACATATGCCTTGCCATCATATGCAGGAATCGCATCGAGGGAAACGTAGGAATTGTTATTTACCAGATCCTCCTGCGGCTTTCCTGAATCCGCCTGTCCTGTACCGTTAACACCTGAATCAGCTTCCGACAGGTCACTTCCGCCCTGTGCACCATCTGCGTTATCCTTGCTGCCTAAAGCACCTGAAAAATCCTCACCTGCCACTTCAGCTCCTGCGGCATGCCCGGCTCCTTCAGTGCCGGATAAATCAGCGGAAGCACAGCCTGTAAAAATTGTAGCAATTGCAAGTAATTCACATAATGTAATTGCAGCTGTTTTCCTTAACTTTAGCCATATGTTCATATAAAATCACTCTTTCTATCAATCGATTGATATTGGATTTTCCCTAATTACAATAAATTAAATGAATACTTAAATTACTAAACCTAATATACTTTTATTTCCTCGCTTCATTTATTATAGCAAACGTTTGTTTGTTTTTCAACCCTTGCTGTAAAGCTATACATTCCCCACTATTTGGACAGTTACTGTTCACACCTAACAGTATGACCAGCGACGCTCTCCTAGGTGGATTACCACCACAGCGTAAGGGCCGTAAGCCCCGCCCGGCGTGGTGCACACGGACTCTCGTGAGAGCGCATAGCGAAGCTGTTTAGATACTGTAGGATTATGCCCATGAAGCACAGAAATCCGCAGCCATGGACGGCTGGGGAAGGCGTTATGCGCCACGGACGGCGCATAAAAGCCGGTTTCGTCGAGCATTGAAAACCCAAAAGCATAATCCGTACAGTATCTTAACAGCGCAGCGTAGCGAAAACGAGAGTCCGTGTGCACCACGACCGGGCGAGGCTTACGGCCCGAACCAACTAAAAAAGCCACCCCAGGCATAACACCCGGTGTGGCTTTTAATCATGTATTATGAAATTATGCGAATCACCTAATGTGAATCAACACTGCTATATTGCAGAACAAATCTACTCGCAAAGCTTAGAAAACTCATCCGCAACAAACTGAACCTTTGTTCCGATAATAACCTGGACAGAATTCTTGCCAGGCTTCATAACGCCTGCAACACCTGCAGATTTAATCTTCTTGTCATCAACCTGAGTGATATCCTTAACCTCAAGTCTGAGTCTTGTGATACAGTTGTCAATACTTGCAATATTGTCTTTGCCACCGCAGCCCTCAAGAATAGTCTTTGCTACTGCTGTGTAGTCATTGTTAGTAAGCACTGCCTTCTTCTCTGCCTCGACATCATCGTCCTCTCTACCAGGGGTCTTAAGATCCCATTTCTTGATAGCGAAATAGAATACAATGTAGAATACGATAAAAGCTGCGATTCCAAGAGGAATGATGAGCCATGTCCTTGCTGCAGCCGGAAGTGAAGATGAGAATAATAAATCCATCGCACCAGCTGAGAATGAGAAGCCTGCTCTAAATCCAAGAGCTACTGTAATCATTGTGAAAATACCATAAAGTAAAGCATAAATCACATAGAGAGCAGGAGCAAGGAACATAAATGCAAACTCGAAAGGCTCTGTAACACCACAGATGAATGCACAGATAGCTGCAGAAGCAAGGATACCGATGGCAGCCTTTTTCTTAGCAGGCTTTGCGCACTTAACCATAGCAAGTGCTGCACCAGGAATACCAAACATCATACATGGGAAGAAACCTGACATGTACATTCCGAGGCTCCATGAAACATCCTTTGATGTCTCGCCTGCCCAGAAATGTTTGAGGTCTCCAAGTCCGATAGTATCGAACCAGAATACATTGTTTAATGCGTGGTGTAATCCTGTAGGAATTAACAGACGGTTCAGGAATGCATAGATACCTGCACCGACTACATCAAAACCAACGATTGCTTTACCGATAGATACAAGAGCACCGAAAAGTAATGGCCATACAAACAGTAATACTACAGATACAAGGATTGAAACAACACCTGCGATAATTGCTACGCAACGCTTGCCACTGAAGAATGACAGCCAGTCAGGAAGCTTTGTATCCTTAAATCTGTTGTAACACAAAGAACCAATAATACCGGCCAAGATACCAATAAATGGGTTTTGAATCTTGTCGAATGCAAGTGTCTTTGTAGCGCTGTCAGCGATAGATGGCATGATTGTGGTAACAAAGCCTGTAGACAGGAGTGTTGTCATCATCAGCCATGAAGCTAAAGCTGCAATACCGCCAGTACCGTCGTTCTTATCCGACATACCGACACCAACGCCGATTACAAAAAGGATGGCCATGTTGTCAATCAAAGCGCCCCCGGCTTTAACTAAAAACAGACCTATTAAATTTCGCGCACCTTCGATATCACCACCTTGCATGGTTGCAGGACATAAATAATATCCAATACCCATGAGGATACCACAGATAGGAAGCACCGCTACGGGAAGCATTAAAGCTTTACCCAGTTTTTGAAGAAATTTCATAAATTTCCCCTCCTTTACATTATGTATACTAAACTGGAGATACTCCAATAAAGTTCGTTATTATTATATAATTATATTCAAATCTACGCGAGACTTAAAATCTCATCACCGGCGGATACATTCCCCTCTTTGAGCATCTTTATCTCACTATAATCAGCAGTATTGCCAATTAAAACCGGAGTAATGACATTAAGATCTGCTGCCTTAATCTGCTCCAGGTCAGCCTCCATCAAAAGGTCACCCTTCTTCACCTGATCACCAACAGAAATATGTGATTTAAAAGGATCACCCTTTAGTGTCACTGTATCCAGACCAATGTGCAAAAGCAGCTCGACTCCCTGAGTTGTCGTCATGGTAAAAGCATGAAGCGTATCAAATACAGCTGTCACCTCTCCATCCGCCGGAGCGTAAAATCTGCCCTCAGAAGGAATCACGGCCACACCGTCTCCCAATATCTTCTCAGAAAAGGTAGGATCCGGAACCTCTGTAATAGGAACCACTCTGCCGTTGCACGGAGAACAGATCACCTTTCCCTTTGACTTATTCTTGAAAAAACCTAACATGATATCTCCTTTCCGTCGATATACACACTCACAATATCCAAATCATCATTGAGAAGCACAAAATCTGCTCTCTTTCCTGCAGAAATGCTGCCTGCTTCATCATAGATGCCAATCTCCTTAGCCGGATTGGCTGTAGCACACATAATAGCCTCCTCAAGCGGAATACCTGCCTGCCTTACTGTGAAACGCATACAATCCATCAGATTGGTTGCCGAGCCTGCAATTGTCCCATCATGGAGTGTAGCAAGCGGACCTCTGACCGTCACTGCCTGTCCACCGAGTGTATACTCGCCATCCTCAAGCCCGGTGGCTCTCATGCTGTCACTTATTAAAATCATGCGCTTCGCACCAAACATGGCAAATGTTGCCCTGATAACCGACGGGTGAATATGCACACCGTCACAAATGAGCTCTGCATGACACTTTTTTGAATCTCTCACAGCCCCGATAACTCCGGGATTCCTGTGATGAAGCGGTGGCATCGCATTATACAAATGTGTAGCATGGCTTGCACCATGTTCAATAGCCTCTACTGCGGTGTCATAATCAGCCGCTGTGTGTGCTATTGAAACCACAACACTTCCTCTTACCCTGTCTATAAAATCAATCGCGCCCGGCTCCTCCGGAGCGATATCTACAAGCTTTATCAAGCCATGGGCCGCATCCTGAAGCTCACAAAAATAATCATAATCACATCGCATGATATTCTCTGCCGCCTGTGCGCCCTTTTTAGAAGGACTGATAAAAGGTCCCTCCATATTGATACCTACAAGATGTGCACCACCATGATAATTATAATCACCGGCATTTTTCATGACACTCAAAAGCTCATCCTTTTGAATGGTCATAGTAGCCGGACACACGCTCGTCACTCCGATAGAAGCCTCGTATGCTGTAATCACATCAAGTGCCTCTTTGGTGCCGTCACACATATCAGCTCCCTTGCATCCATGAAAATGAATATCCACAAGACCCGGTATCATGATAAGACCTGATGCATCTATAATCTCCTGCTGTGTGCTGTCAGCAGCCGCATCCGTGTCAGCTGTTCTCTCCAAAACACTGTCAAAACGGCCATCCTTAACGACAACATCACCTTGCATAAAGCTGCCATCCTCTGTAAATACCCTTGCATTTTTTATTAACATATACATGTACCTTCTCAACTAAAAAACATCTACAGCCTGCTCAGTGCAGCCTCATCCGCTACAAGCGTAACATCATTGTGCAGCTGCAATACAGAAGCCGGCACCTGTGGTGTAATCGGTCCAAAGAAAGCCTTGTGCACAATCTCTGCCTTATCCTCACCACTTGCAATAATAAGAATCTTTTTAGCCTGCATGATGGTCTTGATGCCCATTGTATAAGCCTGCTTCGGAACATCATCAGCCGATGCAAAGAAGCGCTTATTGGCCTCAATAGTAGACTCTGTCAGATCCACACAGTGTACCTGCTTGTCAAAAGACTCGCCCGGCTCATTAAAACCGATATGACCATTGTGCCCGATACCAAGAAGCTGTAAATCAACACCGCCAAGAGACTGAATCAGCTCTGTATAGCGCTTGCACTCCTTCTGTGGATCCGGCTCCATGCCGTTTGGCAGGTGAGTATTCTCAATCGGAATATTCACATGATCAAACAAATTCTGATGCATAAAATAATAGTAGCTCTGGTCATTCTCACGGCTTAATCCCTTGTACTCATCAAGGTTCACCGTCATAACCTCTGAGAAGTCCAAATCCCCCTTCTTGAACCACTCAACGAGCTGCTTATATAAACCGACAGGTGTAGAGCCTGTAGCCAGTCCCAATACACAATTAGGCTTCATAATCACCTGTGCCGATATGATATTTGCAGCCTTTCTGCTCATATCTGCATAATCCTTAGCATTATATATTCTCATGAAAAATCCCTCCAATTCGTAAAATATATCCAATACTATCTGCACAACCTTCAAATGTGCTGTTCAATTGCATATATGCATTTTACCTTATATAGGACATTTTGTCCAGTACTTTTTGTCACATTTTGCATATTTTATAAAAAAAACATTAAATTTTAATGCGGTAAAGTGGTAAAATTGCATAAAAATTCACTTCACCCGAATCTATAATTATTCACCTACCACCCTGCATCTCTTTCTGCAGAACTAAAATAACCCGTTACACTTATATCTAGTATAGCGGATTACCCTGTAACATAAAATTATTTATAATCTTGAGTGTCCAGCCATAGACCATCATACTGTCATTATTAAGAGAAAATGACAGCATATTTTTATCAGAGAGCAGTGAATTACTTTGTCCCATATGTCAGAAAGGCGGTCTTGTCTTCCGTGATTAGCATTGTAAGCCGATAAGCATAAAAGAAACCATCGCAGGAATTTAGCTTAGTTAAAGCGTTAAATTCTGCGGTGGTTTTAATTATACAGTCTTTTTAATTTCTATATCCATAATACCAATACCAATATAGCGCGTTCACCAGATTTTTTAATTCATCAGATGAATTTCCGCTATTAATGACCTTCTGTGAATAGCTGAACGGACCATAGT
>OLPC01001433.1_pt1 | contig 20660 bp, 13 predicted proteins | sample 1672341 | NCBI WGS metagenome assembly OLPC01 (sample SAMEA3136673, study PRJEB25190) | human gut metagenome | reverse complement strand
CTTGAATCCTACGAACTGAAGCGGCACAATATCTGTTCCCTGGTGAAGAAGCTGATAGAAGGAGTGCTGTCCGTTTGTTCCAGGCTCTCCGAAGATAACCGGTCCTGTCACGTAATCAACCGGCTCACCAAAGCGGTTTACGGATTTTCCGTTAGACTCCATATCCAGCTGCTGCAGATGTGCAGGGAAACGGCTCAGTGCCTGGGAGTAAGGAAGTACTGCTGTGCTTGGGTATCCGAGTACATTTCTCTCATATACACCGATCAATGCATCGAGCATCTCCGGGTTCTCTTTGATATTCTTATTGAGGGACAGTTTATCCTCAGCTGCTGCTCCGTCAAGGAACTGTGCGAATACTTCCGGTCCGAATGCGAGGGAAAGTACTGCTCCACCAACTGCTGATGTAGATGAGAAACGTCCTCCGATATAGTCATCCATGAAGAAGGCTGCAAGGTAATCATCACTCTTTGCAAGTGGTGAAGTCTCACTTGTTACTGCGATCATATGCTTGGATGCGTCAAGTCCTGCATTCTTAAGGGCATCCTTAACAAAGGACTCATTTGTCAGAGTCTCAAGTGTTGTTCCTGACTTGGATACAAGTACGAAGATGGAGTGAGCAACATCTACAGAATTCAGAACTGCTGCCGCATCATCCGGGTCAACGTTGCTGATGAACTTTGCTTCCATCTTGAATGTATCATTCTTCTTTGCCCAGTTCTCAAGTGCAAGGTACATTGCGCGAGGACCGAGGTCACTTCCGCCGATACCAATCTGAACAACTGTTGTAAACTTCTCTCCGGCACCGTTTGTGATCTCACCTGCATGTACTTTGTTCGCAAACTCAGCAATCTTCTTCTGCTGCTCTACATAGAAAGTACGCTTGTCAACACCGTCAGCCTCAACAGCATCTCCGAGCTGTCCGCGTGTCATATGGTGAAGTACGAGACGCTTCTCTCCTGTGTTCACAACTTCTCCGTTGTAAAGTGCTTCGAACTTCTCTGTCAGCTGTGCTTCTTCTGCCAGTTTCTCAAGAGCTGCAAGAACTGTGTCATCCACTTTCTTCGCTGCATAATTGTATGCTAATCCTTCTGCCATCGGAACGCTGTAGTTCTTCACACGCTCTGCTCCGTTCTCTCCGGCCATCACTGCTGCGAGGTCTACACTTTCTGTCTTCTCAAGTTCCTGATAAGAAGTAAGCTTATCCAAATTGTTCCAGGTAATCATCGTTGATTCCTCCTTCATAAAATAAAGTTCATATCCGGCTGTCGGGTTCAGTATCTTCTGACCGGCAGACCATCCATTTCATAAAAAAGCTATTGTTAATTTCTCAACAATCAAGTTCATTATACAATCAATCCAATGCAAATTCAACCCACAAACGATATTATCAGAGCAGCTCCGCAAACAGACGTAAGATCAGCTGTCCGAGTCTTAAACCCGCACTTCTTCCTTCTTTATACTGCTCAGTCACTTCTCTGCTTTCTCCCATCGTGCGGATCAGATCATCCCGGATCTCCAGCACTGCGTCGCAATCTGCCAGGAAGCATCCATTCTCAAAGTGATGGTACAGACTGCGGTAATCGAGATTGATCGTTCCGCAGGTCGCCATTTTATCATCTGCCACACTCATCTTCGCATGACAGAATCCCGGTGTCCACTCATAGATACGGACTCCATGCTTAACCAGATTATGATAGAAGGAACGGGTCACACTGTAGACCATCTTCTTGTCCGGGATACCCGGTGTTATGATACGTACATCAACACCACGCTTTGCTGCCAGTGTGAGTGCATGTGTCATCTCGTCTGTGATAATCAGGTATGGAGTGATAAACCAACAGTATTTCTCTGCTTTATTCGCCATACTGATATATACTTCCTCGCCTACCTGCTCACCATCGAGCGGACTGTCTGCATATGGCTGGACATAACCACGCTGTTGTGCTTTATATGCATAGTGGATCACATATTTCTCCGGTACAAGTTCTTTTGACTTTATATTTCCGGCTGCATTCCACATTTCCAGAAATGCTACTGTCATAGACTTGACTGCATCTCCTTCCATACGGATCCCGGTATCTTTCCAGATTCCATACGGATGTGTGATGTTGAAATACTCATTCGCCAGATTGTATCCACCTGTGTAAGCAACCTTTCCATCAATCACAGTAATCTTCCGGTGATCGCGATTGTTCAAGAACATATTCAGTCCCGGCAGAATCGGGTTAAATACACGGCATTTGATTCCTAAAGATTTCAGTTTTGTTGCAAAATCCATGTTCACAAACCAGATCGATCCCATATCATCATAGAAGATACGGACTTCTACGCCTGCTTTCACACGATCTTCAAGTACCGTCTGGATCCGTTGCCATGCCTCTTCGTCTTCGATGGCATGATACTCCATAAAGATGAACTTTTCTGCCTTTGAAAGATCCTCCAGCTGTGCATCCAGCCCTTTGATCGCCTCATCATAATATGTAACATCTGTGTTCTGATAAACCGGGTAACAAGAGTAATTCGTCAGATAAGAAGCGATTGCCCCCGCCTGCGGACTCTCTTCTTTCATCCATTCGAGAATCTGTCTGTTATCCGGAAGATATGGGAGCAGTTTTTTATCAATCTCTTCATATCTTGCCCGCATCTTCTTCGTGCTTCCGTTCAGACCTACGAGAAGATAAAGACTCACACCAAGAATCGGGAATGCAAGCATCAGTATGATCCATGGCATTTTCATTGATGAAGTCTTATCCATGCTGTAAAGTCCAAGCACAAGAAAGATTGCCACGATTCTTGTTGCCCAGTCAATAATGGTTGCGTATTCACTTACCTTTGTGAACAGAAAGAGAAGGAAGACGATCTCCAGCAAGATAGATACTGCTGTGAAGATCAGCCTCTTTGTTCCGTTCTCTGTCTTTTTCTTTCCTTCGAATGTACTGCTGCTCAAATCTACATGCCCCTTTTCTCTTTTCCTTTTAATAATTGCTATTTTCTCTTTGCATAGAAAGACGGAGAATCCGATCACTCAGATTCTCCTGACTCTTTTAATTAACACATACTATAACAGATATGGAAGGAAATTGAAACAAGTATTTTCTTTTTCCACTGTTTTTTTATTCATGTCTAAGTGCCTCGATTGGATTCATGTTCGCCGCTTTCACGGACGGGATCAGTCCGAAGATAATACCGATCAGTGTGGAGAACAGCACTGCGATCACAATCGAAACTCCGCTAATCGCTACCGGAACCGCTGAGACTTTGGATATAATGTACGCAAGTGCGATTCCTCCAAGAACACCTATAATTCCTCCAAGCAGTGTCAGCACCGCCGCCTCTGTCAGGAACTGTGTCAGAATTCTGCGTTTTCTCGCTCCGAGTGCTTTCTTTAATCCAATCTCGCCGGTACGTTCTGTAACTGACACGAGCATGATATTCATAACTCCGATTCCACCAACTAACAGGGAAATGCTGGCGATCCAGATCAGCTGCTGATTTGTCGAGTTACTGATCTCCTGGATCTGTGTTGCCTGTTCTAACAGATCTTCTCCTTTGTATTTCACGGTATCATCTGAAACTGTCAGCATAGCATTTAAAATATCTGCGGCTTTCTCTCCTGCCGTTGTCATATCATCTGTACTTTTTGCACGCACGACAAGGTTCTGTGGTTCGTCATACTGGTAGATGACCGGCCATACATTATCCGGAATAATGATCTTTCCACTCTGGTCATCTGACATGTAGCGGTAGTAATCTTCCATTGAGTTGATTACCGGCTGGGACTCTGCCTTCTTTGCAACCATTCCAACGACAACAAAAGGTTCTCCTTTAATTTCGATCGTTCTTCCGATCACATCTGCATTGTCGAATAAACTTGCCGCTGTTGTCTTGTCTATCAAGGCTACTTTTCGTCCTTCGGAATAATCTTTGTCTGTTAATCCTCTTCCTTTGGTTATCTGATATCCGTAAACATCCAGGTAATTTCTGTCAATCCCAAGAATCACGCTGTTACTTAATGACTTTGCGCCGCGGTAAACTGCGTCGTATTCATTTCTTGTATGATATAAAGACGCTGTCTCCACTTCCGGGAGTTCAACGACTTCCTGCAATGTCTCGTCTGAGATCTCCGGCACTCCGTCCGGGAGTGACTGATACTGCAGATCGATCGGCCAGTCACCCTGATAGAGCTGTACATTTACCGCGTCATTTCCTGCACCGACCAGATTCTTCTTAATCTGTTCATTCGTTCCTTTGATCGTGGACACAATTGCTATAATGGAACCGATTCCTATGATGATTCCGAGCATTGTGAGCGCAGATCTTAATTTATGATTCCAGATTCCCTGAAACGCCAGTCTGATGTCTTCTAACATAATGGCACCTCACTCTCTTTCATTTTGATACTGTTCAGTCTTCTTAATAATAGTCGTACAGGGTATCTGCTTCCTGTGTTTTTGCGCCTTCTTTAACATCTCTGCCGTAAGGGAATGCGATCATGTCGTCCATTGTGAGGCCGGAGGTGATCTCCAGTGAATTGTACATATTTTTGCCAACCTCTACATACTGTTTTGTTAATCTGCCGTTATCGCCCCGCTTGTAGACATAATAGCGGTTTCCTTCCTCGCGGACAAACATTTTTTCAAGATAGATTGATCCATCACTACCTGCTGCAATTCCATTCATCGACAGATTCACAGACTCACCATTCGAGAGATTTGCGTCTCCGTGGATCACGAGCGTGAACGGATAGAAGGACTGATTCTGGTTCTCTCCTGTGGAATAATCGCTTACCGGTGAGTTGCCAACACCTGTAACTGTCGCTTCGTAGGATTCTCCCGACTGCCAGGACATTACAGTCGCAGTCATTCCTTCTTTGATCTGATCAAGCATTGTCTCTCCGACTCTTCCGGTCACATAGAAACCTTCTTCTCCGACAACGCTGACAACCGGTTTGTTCTCATTCTTTGCAGACGCTTCGTCAGTCGCTTCTTTGACTACACCTTCTACCGTACTTTTAATCACGCCGTCCCCGACCTTTTTCTTCAGCTTTTTCAGTTCCAGTTCAGCGGATCTCTTAGAAAGATCCAGATCTTTGATCTTCTGCTCTTTCTCCTTGATTTGCTTCGTCACTTCTTCCTTTGACGGGAGGTCCGGGGTGTCTGGGATAACCGGATCTTCTGAAATATCCGGTTCCGGAGTTGGCTCTGGTTCCGGAGTTTGCTCTGGTTCCGGAGTTGGCTCTGGATTTGGAGTCGGCTCCGGGTCTGGAGTTGGTTGTGAATCCGGTATGACTACCTGTCCTGTTTTTCCATCGAGGATCCAACAGGATAAGAATTTTGTCGGCGCTTCTGCGTTATCTACTACATCAAAGGCACACACTTGACCCTCTTTTAATACTTTGAGCATAAACGGTGCATTTACGGCTGCCCCCGGTGCGCAAAGATAACGATACGGTTTTTCCATTGTTCCGTCTGCATCTTCTTTATTATAAGGAACAGAATCTAATGTAATCTCACTGTAAACCTCTTTTCCCTTTAATGCTTCAGGGAATGGACGCTCAATTGCGGAAGACGGTACATCGTCTTTTTTATTATCATCTTTGGATGTGTCATCCTTCGCATTATTATCTTTCGAAGCATCGTCTTTTGTGTTGTCATCTTTTGTCGTATCATCTTTTGTCGTATCATCCTTCGAGGTATCACCATCCGGTTTTTTATTCTCATCCTCTTTTGATGTATTAAGAATGGTTGTCTTTACAGCACTCATCTTCTGTACAGTTGGCTGCTGTTCTCCATCTGCACTTGTCTGCACGACGGATGCCCCTGTATCTGCCTTCGCGGTCTTCGTCCCCTTGAGCTGGGTGATCTCTTTCTGCAGGTTCTGAATGTTCAGGTCAATCCCCTGAATCTGCATTTCTTTCATCTCAAGTTCCAGGGAAGAAAGTGTCGTGTCATATGCCACAAGACGGTCTCCAACTTTCACCATATCCCCGGCTTTCACGTAAACCTGTGTGATCGGCATAGTATCATCCACGTAAATGTCCTGCTTCTGGTTCGTTGTGACGGTTCCGTAACTTGCAATCCCACTATCATCGTACCAGCCGCCGGAATTCAAACTGCTGACAGGAGCTACTTTAACAGCCTTTCCGCTGTTCTTCACTGCGAAACCGATTCCAAGTGCAAGAACGATACAGCCTGCTGCCACAGGAATGCCGATCTTTATTATTTTCTTTTTATTCATCCACACTCTCCTCCGTTCCCGGAACTCCTTCCTGCATTGCATTTTCTTCTACAGGTTCTTCGTAACCGCCCTCGGCTCCTGACATATCTGAAGTACTGCCTGATGTACCTGAATCGTTCTTCACAACAGCCGCACCTTTTTTGCACTCCTCGCTTGGCCATACAATGTAATCAGAAGCTTTCAGTCCGTCTACGATCTCACAGGTTCCCATATCTTCGTTCGTCTCTCCGAGTGTAACAGAACGCTTCTCCAGCTTGTCATTATCTCCTGCTACCCATACATATGGATGATCTGAATCTGCGTCTACAATGTAGTCACGCATCAGCCACATCTTGTCTGCTTCCAGTGAAGTACTTGTCTCGATATAGACATGCTGTCCGAGCATCAATCCATCCACTGTATCCAATGTGACATAGAATGGATACTTTGTTGCCTGATTATCGCTGTTCTCAGAACCATAACTCATAGAATCCTGGGAACTGTTCTCCGGCTTCTCTGTGTCTACGTTATCTACTGTACCTGTCCAGATCTCATCTTCATTCACTCTGGAGCGGATCGTCACCTGTGTGCCCGGTGTCAGATCTCCGATGTTCTGCTCGCTGATCTTTCCTTTGATTCTGTATTTTCCTGTAGAAAGGATACTCATAAACGGTTGGGACTCTCCTGTAGAAGGGTCTGTTCCCTGCTGTTCGTTGATCTCCTGTACAATTCCGGCAACTGTAGAAGTTACTGTAGACTGTTCCAGGCTCTTCTGTGTACGGTTTACTTCCAGCTCTTTTACTTTATAATTGTACTCTTCCTGCTTGATCTCCATCTGAAGTTCCTGGATCTGTGTCGTATAGGAAAGCTGTTCGCTGGCCGGCGCACTCTTCTTCTCCGTTGTAAGTGTCGCGATCTGTGAATTCAGGCTGCTGATGTTGTTCGTGATCTTCTCAAGCTCCAGTTTTCCCTGATCTAATGTCATGGCAAGCTCTTCTGTATCGTATTCAAACAGCTTTGTTCCAGGCTCTACTTCCTGCCCTTTTTCAACAAAGATCTGTTTTACCTTCTGGTTGTCTGCCAGTGTCAGTTTCAACGTATCCTGTGCTTCAACCACTCCTGTAAACCGGTTCTGTGTCCCAAGTCCTGTCCCTGTGATCATTCCGACGGAATCCGCATAAAGAACATTCTCTCCATCTGCTCCACTTCCACCTGTCAGATTCTTCACAAGGATCAGGGCGATCACTGCCACAAGGAAGATTCCTCCACCAATCAACATTCCTTTTTTCTGTTTTGTATCCAATCTTCTTTTTTCTTTCGGCTGACTGGAACTCTGTGTGTCGGATGACTGCTTTCTGATTCCCCGCATCGTTTGCCCTCCTGCTTTGTTTTATTTTTACTTCTTTTTGTGCAAAAGATAAAATCTCCGGGACATCCGGTACAATCTGCACAAAATATTCTCTCATACCATCAGTATACAGGAAATGTGCATGAAAAGACATTGATATTTTCTTAAGATTTTTTATCTTTTTTCTATAGCCGGCTCACAGACTCCTTCTGCTCCGGCAAGCAGAATCATCAGAAGCAAATCTCTCTGTGGTCCAAGCCATGCTTCTTTTGGCTCGTACCATTCCTGAAGGGTATGGATTCCGTCTTCTTCTCCACCTCTTCCAACAGTAATTGCCGGGATTCCCATACTGATCGGGATATTCGCATCCGTACTGCTCTCATACCGATACTCCGGTTCAATCCCCAGCAGTTCTGCCGCCCGGAATGCTGCTTTCACGATCGCACAGTCCTTTGGCTGTGCCCCCGCCGGTCTCACACCGCGTCCTTCGATCTGCACTTTGATCTGCGGCTTTGAAGCATCCCATCTTGCATTTTCTTCTTCCACTGCCTGTTTGATCACTTTATGAAGTTCTTTGTCCAATCGGTTCAGCTCTTCTTCGCTGTCCGAACGGAGGTCTACCAGCATGGATGCAGAACCTGAAATTGTATTTACAGAAGTTCCTCCCTGGATCACGCCTACGTTAAATGTTGTCTTCGGCTCATTCGGAACCTGGAATTCTGCGATCTGTGCGATTGCTCGTCCCATTGCATGGATTGGATTAGGAATACCAAAGTTCTGGAAACTGTGACCACCTCTTCCGGTAAATGTCACCTCATAACGGTGACTTCCTGTTGCCGTATAGATCACCCCGCCCGTATACTGGTTATCAATCGAGACAAATGCATCTACCTCTGGACATTCTTCTGAAGCTTTGTTGTCGTATCCGAACAGATACTTCACGCCCCTTAGATCTCCAAGTCCTTCTTCACACACATTTGCACAGAAGATCAAGTCCCCTTTTGTGTGAAGATCTGCATGGATCATTGCTTTCGCTACTGCGATCATCTCCGCCACTGCATGTGTGTCATCGTTAATGCCGGGACAATAATAACGATTTCCTTCTTTTCTTATCGTCAGATCTGTCCCTTCCGGGAATACTGTGTCTGTGTGTGCTGCAAGCATTACACTTGGTCCTTCACCGGTTCCCGGCCAGATCCCAAGAACATTTCCAACAGCATCAATCCTGACATCCCTAAGCCCGATCTCCCGGAACCGCTCCCGGATATACTCCGCTTTTTTCTCTTCCTTATAAGAAGGTGCCGGAATCTGACACATATTGAGCGTGTCCTGAGTCGTTGCCGGATCTTCTTCCTTTATATATTCCAATGCCTGTTTTATTTTTTCATTTTCAAGAATCATTTCCCTGTTTCCCTTCGTTCTGTGTACTTTGTATTTTGCTGTAATAAACACTTTTAGTATATCATATTTTCTTAATGATACCGTGATTTTGCGGATTTTCTATAACAGTAATTTTTTTATTGAACTTTTTCATTTATCGTGGTATACTCTGACTAAAGTTTTGAACTTTTAAATTGAACTTTTTAGAGATTTTCGTATTGAAGCAGATTTTAAATTGAACTTTGTATTTTGTTAATACTTTATTAATGGGGTCTGACCTCCGGAAGGATGACCCCAGAAAGGAGCTTTATGGAAACCTTTGCAGACAGATTAAAAGCCGCTATGAACGAGCAAGGCCTGAAGCAGGTTGATCTTGTTCGTCTTGCCCAGCAGAAAGGGATCAAGCTTGGGAAAAGTCATGTCAGCCAGTATGTCAGTGGGAAGACAATCCCGCGTACCGACATCTTACATTTTCTGGCAGATGCCCTGCAGGTTGATCCTGACTGGTTAAACAATAATAATGATAATGATTCCACACTGTCAGATGTTGATAAGATACAGACATCCGCAGATAATTCAGGAGGTATGAAAGTGAGAGAATTCAAGAAATCATCCAAGTTAAATAATGTATTATATGATGTGAGAGGTCCGGTTGTTGATGAGGCTGCCAAAATGGAAGAGATGGGAACTCATGTACTGAAGCTTAATATCGGAAATCCGGCTCCGTTTGGCTTCCGTACACCGGATGAGGTGATCTATGACATGAGCCGCCAGCTTTCTGACTGCGAAGGCTACTCTGCTTCTGCCGGTCTGTTCTCTGCGCGAAAAGCGATCATGCAGTATGCCCAGTTAAAGCACCTGCCGAATGTAACGATGAGCGATATTTACACTGGAAATGGTGTCAGTGAACTGATCAATCTTACCATGTCTGCTCTTTTGGATACAGGAGATGAGATTCTGATCCCGTCTCCGGATTATCCGCTCTGGACAGCTTGTGCTACACTTGCCGGTGGAAAGCCTGTGCACTATATCTGTGATGAGCAGTCTGACTGGTATCCGGATATCGAAGATATGCGTAAGAAGATCAATGACCGTACAAAAGCGATCGTTATCATCAATCCAAACAATCCGACCGGTGCTCTTTATCCGAAGGAAGTACTGCAACAGATTGTAGATCTCGCAAGAGAACACCAGCTGATCATTTTCTCTGATGAGATTTATGACCGTCTTGTTATGGATGGAAAAGAGCATGTTTCTATTGCTTCTCTCGCACCGGATCTGTTCTGCGTGACATTCAGCGGACTGTCCAAGTCCCATATGATCGCCGGATTCCGTATCGGATGGATGATCTTAAGTGGAAATAAAAATATTGCAAGAGACTATATCGAAGGAATCAAGATGCTTTCCAACATGCGTCTTTGCTCTAACGTTCCGGCACAGTCCATTGTACAGACAGCTCTTGGCGGACACCAGAGTGTAAATGATTATATTGTTCCGGGTGGACGTATTTACGAGCAGCGTGAATATGTTTACAAGGCTCTGACGGATATTCCGGGAATCAGCGCAGTAAAACCGCAGGCTGCATTTTATATGTTCCCGAAGATTGATACGAAGAAGTTCAATATTGTGAATGATGAGAAATTTGCTCTTGATCTGCTTCGTGACAAGAAGATTCTGATCGTTCAGGGAAGTGGATTTAACTGGCATCAGCCGGATCATTTCCGTGTTGTTTATCTGCCGCGTATTGAAGTACTGAAAGAGGCGGTTGGTAAGATTGGGGAGTTCCTGCAGTATTATAGACAGTAGGAATTCAAAAAATGAGCTTTGGAAAGCCAAAACTTTCCAGAGCTCATTTTTTTCAGATTGAGGGCAAAGCCCAACTCTATCCAAGCAGTTCTCTTACCATCTCTGCATCAAATTCAACTTTCTCCACATGATTCACTTCAATCTGATACAGCGCATTCGCTGCGATGTGTTCTGCTGCCTGTTCCAGATCTCGGATTCCTGATGTATTGGAGTACAGTTCAATCACTTCATTGAGTGCCTCTTCTGTCATAATGCACTCTTCTGCCTTCAGGCTCATGCGTTTCAGCACCTTCGGAAGTGAGAATTTGGAGAAGATTACTTTCTTCTCTTCCGGTGTATAATCCGGGATATCAATGACAGCGAAACGGGACATGAGCGGTGCACTGATCTGATCCTTGTCATTCGCTGTAGCGATTGGATATACACCAACGGTAGGAATCATACACTCCATGTAATTGTCTGTAAATCCAAGGTTGTCCAGCAGTGTAAGTAAAACATCTGCCGGGTTTCCGTTTCCCTTTCCGGATGCCGCCTTATCCAGCTCATTAATAATGAATACCAGATTGGATTCCCCTGCCATGGAGAATGCTTCCATGATAATACCTGGCTTTGCGTTCGAATAGATTCTTGAACTTCCTGTCAGCTGTTCCGGATCGTTAATGGAACTCATATCCAGTGTTGTCCAAGGAAGTTTAAGGATTCTTGCAACGGCATAAGCAATCTGGGATTTACCTGTTCCGGCCGGTCCGACAAGCAGAAGGCCGTACGCCGGAAGTGTGTGTGTACGGTTGATCTGAATGATCGTCTCTATGATTCTCTGCTTTACTTTTTCCATTCCATACAGCTCTTCATCCAGAATTCTTCTCGCTTCATCCGGATCGATTGCTTCAAAGTAATTGCTCTTCCACTGAATATTCATCATAATAGAAAGTGCTCTCTGTGCGTGACGGCGCTCTTCCTGAGAGACCTCATGAGAGCGTGCAACTGCAAGATTTCTTCTTGCCCACAGACGAATGTTATCCGGAAGCGTACGTCCTGCGCACGTCATAAAGTCTGTAATACTCTGAATACTTGTAAGCTTCATGTCATCTCCGGACTCTTCCTGCTCGTCATCATTGATCTTTTCTTTTGGCGCATCACTTGCAAACAACCGCTCAATCATAAACTGAAGGAAGCCGTCCTCAGCAGATAATTTTGTTCCGCCTCCAAATGCGATCTCACGGATTCTGTAAACGGCATAACCATCCGGCTTATTTTCTCCGGAAAGACGTACGTTAATGTGATTTTCTCCAAGCCATTTTAAAAGGCTGACAAAACGTGCATCCACTTTCAGGATATCTGCACTGCACGTTCCGTCCTTTTCATCAAACTCAAATGCGGTCTGCTTATTCTGATTGGTAAATACACCGCAGGAATGATGATTCCACTTCCTGTTCTGGTTATCCAGAATAAGAATCGGACACTCCGGTGTCGCATGGTCTTCGTTGGAACAAAATGTTGTATAAGTACACTGAACTTCTTTCTTATCTTCCGGTGCACTGTTAAAGTCAAATACTGGCATACTTTCATCTCCTCATGTTTTGTTTTCAGAAACATTACTATTCTACCACAAACTTTTTGAAAGAAAAAGGAAGAATATTATGCATCTTCCGGGTTTATTTCTATCGAATATCTTAAGATATCCTAAAACTTGGCTACATTTCTTGTAACTTGTATCTTTTTATGCTACGATACTTTTCAGAAGGATCTTGTCAACTTCTGACATTTTTCGAACTAATTCATGCAAAGGAGAATCTTCTATGAAAATCTGTCCAAAATGTAATTCACTCTGCGAAGACAGTGCTTCTTTCTGTCAGGAATGTGGCGCTCCGCTTCCTGCTCCTAATGATAATGCTCATACACAGGAGAATCAAAAGCAGCAGGAAAGCCAGTTCCAGCAGAATGCATATTACCAGAATGCATACCAGAACAACTATAATCAGAACAATTATTACCGGAACAGGACAACTGCAGGCATTATGCCACGTAATCTTGTACTTGCAATTGTTTTTTCTTTTCTCACCTGCGGCATCTACAGTATCTACTGGATGATCAAGCTGAATGATGAGGTGAATCAGCTGGCCGGAGAGCCTCAGGCAACAAGCGGAGGCATGGTATTCCTATTTTCTTTGATCACCTGTGGAATCTATGGTATTTACTGGGCTTATAAGATGGGAGAACGCTGTGACCGCATCAGAGGAATACAGGGGAATTCTTCTATTCTCTATCTGATTCTCTCGATTTTAGGATTAGATATTGTATATTTCTGCTTATTGCAGGATATGATCAACAAAGAGGTATCTTAATGCAAAGAGGATACATAGAAATTCTTGTCACATACAAGTTTTCTATGTATCCTCTTTCTTCTATCTTTCTATTGCATTAGACATGGAAACATCCACCGCCAATAAATTCTCTCAAAAGTGAATTCGTTGGCACATTGTCATTTCCGATTCCTACGAAATAATCCAGGAATTTCAACAACCGCTTTGCTTCAACATATTCCGGAGAATCTTTGCTTACGCCAAGAAGCAACGGCTCCACATACTGTTTCAACACTGCCAGTTCATAAATCAGGGAAGAGTTAAACATCACGTCTGCATATTCCTGATATGGGAAAATATTCTTCTCTTCTCCTCTTCTCACTGACGGCCACATTGAGATGGTCTTCGTCGCCGATGCCCCTCTTGTTCTTGCATCCCTGACAAGTCTTCGGATCAAGCGTCCGTCTGTAGACGGAATCCGGTTATGCTCATCAATGTTCAGCTGTGTTAATGCACTGATATAGATCCTGAATTTCCGGTCATCACATAACTGTTCTGTCAGCTTCGGATTCAGGCAATGGATTCCCTCGATTACAAGGATATCATTTTCACCGAGTTTCTTTGGCTTTGTTTCAAAATTCCGTTTACCGGTCTTAAAGTCAAAAACCGGAAGATAGACTTCCTCGCCTGCCAGCAGATTGCTCATGTCCTCATTGAACTTTTCCACATCGATTGCTTCAATGCATTCGAAGTTATAATTTCCATCCTCGTCTTTCGGTGTTTTCTCCCGATCTACGAAATAATTATCTACAGAAATCGGGTGTGGATGAAGCCCGTTCACTCTGAGCTGAATGGATAAGCGGTGTGAAAATGTTGTCTTGCCGGAAGAAGAAGGTCCTGCGATCAGAACAAACTTTACCCCCTGGCGATCTGCGATCTGCTTTGCGATCTCTCCGATCTTGCGCTCCTGGAATGCCTCCTGCACAAGAACAATCTCACGCATATCATCCTGCGTGATCATGTCATTGAGCGCACCGACGGTATCAATCCCCTGCTGGTCTCCCCATCTCACAGACTCACTGAGTACACGAAACAGCTTATCCTTTGGCACAAATAAAGGGACTTTCTCCGGTTCGTCTTTCAGCGGCATCTGAAGTACAATTCCGCCCTGATACAGATACAATGCAAAATACTTCAAATCTCCTGTATCCGGCATCATATAGCCATAATAATAGTCACGAAATTCATTCATGGCATACAGATTCACGTGGGAACTTCTCCGATACCGGAACAGGCGTTCTTTATCAAACATTCCATATCGATGGAATAATTCCACTGCCTCTTCTGTATGGATCAACTCTTTTGTGATTGGAAGTCTCTGCTGTACAAGTTCATACATGCGTTCTTCAACTTTCCATTGGAATTCCATTCCCACATGATCGATTCCTTCCACCGTACAGTAAAATCCTGCACCAAGCGAAAAATGAATCCTTACCCGCACCTGCTGCGGACACTCATGGCCAATCACATCGTGTACTGCCTTAATAAAAAGAAAGCAGACACTTCTTCGATACGTGTCATACCCCGCCGTATCCTGTGTTGTAATAAATTGCAGCGTACAGTCTCCGGAAACCTGTTTTCTAAGTTCTTGCAGACGATGTCCATCCAGCATCACAAGTGCGATCTGATGTTTATACTCTTTCTGAAAATCCTTCGCGATCTCCTGATAAGACGTCCCCTTCTCATAAAGATACTCTTTTCCGCTTATCGTAACCTTACATTTCTGACTTTCCAACTCTCAGCCACCTCCACTGTCTTTGTGAACTGCTTTCCACTCACAACTGCCTGCTGAACATTATTATGCGTTCACTTCTGATTATATGATCTGGAACGGATGCTCGATTGGATCTGTAAGTACATCCAGCACCGGAAGCTTCTTCTCAAAGAACTGCTTCATATCTTCAATAAAAATATATTCTGTGCCATAATGTCCTGCATCAATTACTGCAAGCCCCTGCTCTACTGCATCAATTCCATCATGATGACCGATATCTCCTGTCACAAGAACATCTGCCCCCTTCTCGAGAGCAACTGCAATCGAGCTCTTTCCTGATCCCGGAGAAATTGCAAGACGATGCACCTTCTTCTGCATATCTCCAAATACTTTCAGACTCCCAAGTTCAAGTCTGTGTTTCACATAGACACAGCACTCTTCCAATGTCATATCTTTCTCCAGATTACCGATTCTTCCGATTCCTTCCGGATTCCCTTCTTCATCTGTATAGGTAACATCTAACACTTCCCCATTCTGAAGATCCATGATCTTTCCGGACAGTTCTGCCATACCAAGCACATCATAATTCGTATGCATTGCATAATAGGAAATGTCGTTCTGGATCAGCTTTACAATTCTTCTTGTAATAAAATCTTCATCTGTCACTTTCTTTACTGCTGAGAATAAAAGCGGGTGATGTGTGATCAGCATGTCCGCGCCTTCCTTGATCGCACGGTCGATCACAACATCTGTTGCATCCAGTGCCAGATAAATTCTGGACACCTCTTTCTCTGAACGTCCTGCAAGCAGTCCTACATTGTCAAATCCCAAAGCTGCTGTTCGCGGGAATGTTGCCTCTATTACCTGTATAATCTCTTTACACTGCATAATATTTCATCCCTTTCTCTGCTTCTACAAGTTCCTGTTCCAATTCTTCTTTTCTCTGACGGATCCGATCAGAATCTTTCGCTTTCAATCCTTCTAAAATACTTTGATAAATGCGTATCTCTCTTTCCAGATACTCTCTGAGTACCGGATGTTGTTTCTCCAGCAAAAGCTTTCCATATTTTAACTGAGCCGTATCCCAGCACTTTACTTCTGTATCTTCGCCTGCTGTATCAGCCACCGGTGGTCTTACCTTCATCATAGGATAATATTTTCCATCTTCACAGACCATATCTTCTTCCAGAAATTCATATCCCTTCTCAAGAAGAAATGCCCGCACTTTCTCAATCTCTGACTGTGGCTGAAGGATACACTCCTCAAGCTTTCGCACCACTTCCGCTCCTTCTGTCAGGATCCGGATCACAAGTCCGCCGCCCATTCCTGCGATGACCGCAGACTGGACTTCTCCCGGCTGTAATGCCTGAAATCCATTGGAAAGTCTCGTCTCTATCTCTGCTTCAAGTCCATTCTCGCGGATATGTTCCTCTGCTCGCTGCAATGGTCCTTCATTGACATCAAGTGCAACTGCTTCTGTAATCTTCTTCTGCTGTGTCAGATAAATCGGAATATATGCATGATCCGTTCCAATGTCCGCTAATTTATAATGGGCGGTCACAAGATCTGCGACCGCCTGTAATCTTTTCGATAATTCCATCATTAATCCAGATAATCCCTCAGTTTTCTGCTTCTGCTTGGGTGACGGAGCTTACGGAGTGCTTTCGCCTCGATCTGACGGATACGCTCTCTTGTTACATCAAACTCTCGTCCTACCTCTTCAAGTGTACGTGCTCTTCCGTCATTCATTCCGAAACGAAGACGGAGGACTTTCTGCTCTCTCTCTGTCAATGTATCCAGTACTTCATCCAGCTGCTCTTTCAGAAGTGTCTGTGCAGCCGCCTCTGCCGGAACCGGTACATTATCATCCTGGATAAAGTCTCCAAGGTGGCTGTCTTCCTCTTCACCGATCGGTGTCTCAAGAGAAACCGGTTCCTGTGAAATCTTCAGAATCTCACGTACACGTTCTACCGGCATATCCATCTCCTTGGCAATCTCTTCCGGAAGCGGTTCTCTTCCCAGTTCCTGAAGAAGCTGTCTGGATACACGGATCAGCTTGTTAATCGTCTCAACCATATGAACCGGGATACGGATTGTTCTTGCCTGATCCGCAATCGCTCTTGTGATCGCCTGACGGATCCACCATGTAGCATAAGTACTGAACTTATATCCCTTGTGATAATCAAACTTTTCAACTGCTTTGATCAGACCGAGGTTACCCTCCTGGATCAGATCAAGGAATAACATGCCTCTTCCAACATATCTCTTTGCAATGCTGACTACAAGTCTTAAGTTCGCTTCTGCAAGCTCTTTCTTAGCTTCCTCATCGCCTTCTTCCATTCTCTGTGCAAGCTCAATCTCACGTTCCGCACTCAGAAGAGGTACCTTACCAATCTCTTTTAAATACATACGGACCGGATCTTCAATACTCACGCCTTCCGGAACTGACAGGTCGATATTCTCCATATCCACGTCGTCTTCCTCTGATATGATAATGTCATCCAGATCTACATCCACCTCATCCGGTGTATCTCCGCTAATGCGCAGCACATCAATGTTATTTGCCTCAAGGTAATCAAATACCTTCTCCATCTGCTCTGCGTTGAGTTCCATATCATTGAAAAAATCATTGATCTCCTGGACATCCAGTATGCTCTTTTTCTTTTTACCAAGTGCAACCAGGTCTTTCAATCTATCAAGAAATTTCTGTGTAATATCGTCCATGTGTTCTTCCTTCCTTCGCTGCGCGCATCCGCAGCCTGTCTTGTTTTATTTTATCCTTATTGAATTGTAATATTCAAATTCTTCAGGTTCTCCAGCTTCCGTTTTTCTTCCATCAAATGCTGTAACCCCCGCATATCTGTCGGGTCGAGATTCATTGTCTGATGCTCAATGCTATAACTCTTCACCCGCAGGATCGTCTCCTGTAAAGCCTGTTCTCTCTCTTCCTTTGTCTTCAGCTCTTTGATTCTTGTGTTAAACAAAGAGGCTGCTTCTCTGTGATCTTCTTCCTCTGTGAAATGATTCAGGATCTTCGCAGGATTCAAGGCTCCCTGCTTTCTCTGCTCATATAAAAGTTCTGCAACCGTCCGATACAGACTTTCTGTAAAATCACCCGGGCTTATGTACTGACTGATCTGATCAAAGAGCCTGTCATCATCGATCATCCAGGTCAACAATGCTTTCTGTGAAGTAAGGATTCCGTCTTCCTTTTGCTTCTTCTCAGATCCCTCTGCCCGTTTCGGTCTTGCGACCGGTCTCGCCATTCCGGCATTCACAGCCATCTTTGCGACCATCTTCTCCAAGCTTTCCCGGCTGACCCGGTATGCTGTTGCAACAGCTTCGATATAGTTGTTACGCTCCAGCTCATCTTCGAATTCAAGCAGTCTCCTCGACACTTCCCTGAAGAAATCTGTCTTGCCTTCGGGAGAATTCATATCATATTGTTTCTCCAGCATCTCCAGGCTGAACATGAATCCATTACGCGCCGCATGGATCCGCTTCTCATATTCTTCTGCTCCAAGGTTCTTAATGAATTCATCCGGATCTTTATATGGATCCATCCTTACAACTTTAGCAGAAATCCCGGCCTCCCGCAAGATCGGCACTGCGCGAAGTGCTGCTCTTGTACCGGCTTCATCACTGTCATAAGTCAGATAAACTTCCTGGACATAACGCTTGATCAGAGCTGCATGCCCTGCTGTCAATGCAGTCCCCAATGAAGCTACCGCATTCGTAAATCCGGACTGATGGAGAGAGATCACATCCATATATCCTTCGCAAAGAAGAAAGTATGGCTTTCTTGATGTTCTGGCACGGTTCAGACCATAAAGATTCCGGCTCTTATCAAAAACGACTGTCTCCGGTGAATTCAGATATTTCGGTTTCCCATCTCCCATCACACGACCACCAAATCCGATCACACGGTTATTGACATCCATAATTGGAAACATCACACGATTCCAAAACTTGTCGTACATTCCATGGCGTTCATCAACATTAAAAAGTCCGGATTCCCGAAGCCTCTCATCACTGTATCCCTTTGATTTCAGGAATTTGTAAAGTCCGCCGCCAAACTTATCAGAATAACCCAGTCCAAACTTACGCATTGTTTCTTCGCTCAGCCCTCTGCCGGAAAGATACTGATATCCGATCTTTCCGCCCTCGGTACGGAGCTGATAATAGTAATACTGTGCAGCCTGCTTATTGATTTCAAGCAGTTCCGCTCTTTGCTCTGCTTTCTCTCTGACTTCTCTGGAATACTCGATCTTCGGAAGCTCTACTCCGGCTCTGTCTGCCAGATGTTTCAGTGCTTCACCGAATGTATAATTCTCGTATTCCATAATAAAATTGTATACATTTCCTCCTGCGCCACATCCGAAACAGTAATACATCTGTTTGCCCGGTGTCACAGAAAACGAAGGAGTCTTTTCATTATGAAACGGACAGAGTCCAAAATATGTACTGCCCCTTCTTGTTAATCTGACGTATTGCGATACTACATCTACAATATCATTTTTCTGTCGCACTTCTTCAATGATATCGTCCGAATAACGCATACTCATCCTCCTCTGCCATTTAATAGACCTCCCAGGACTTTGGTATGAAGATCTTCCGGAATTTCGCCATGGAATACTGGTCCGTCATACCTGACAGATAATCACACACAACCTGCGCTTTCGATTCTCCCCTCTTCATCAGAAGGCGGTATTCCTCAGACATCTCTTCCGGATTTTCTGTATAATATACATAAAGCTTTTTCAGCATTTTGATTGCTTTTAATTCTTCTTCTTTTGCTCCAGGATGTGTATATACATTCTGAAACATGATTCCACGAAGATCCATAAGTGCCTCATAAATCTCCGAAGACATCTCTATATGATCTTTTTCAAGACTGTTTTCGATAATATCATGAACAAAGGTATTCAGTCTCTCACGCGTCGTGTATCCCAGAAGCATCCGAAGCGTGACCGGTATATCATCTTCCGTGATAACGCCTGCCCGCTGTGCATCATCCATATCATGATGAATATATGCAAGCTTGTCAGAAAAACGCACAACCTGACCTTCCAGAGTTGTCGGTGAGCCACTGATCCTGTGATTCAGGATTCCGTCTCTTACTTCCCATGTAAGATTCAGACCTTCACCGCTTTTTTCGAGGATCTGGACTACCCTGATACTCTGCTGATAATGTGTAAAACCACCCGGATGGATTTCATCCAGCGCCCGTTCACCTGCATGTCCGAAAGGTGTATGTCCCAGATCATGTCCGAGCGCAATTGCCTCAACCAGATCTTCGTTCAATCGCAATGCCTTCGCAATCGTACGCGCAATCTGAGAAACTTCCAGCGTATGCGTCAGGCGGTTTCTGTAATGATCTCCCTGCGGTGCAAGAAAAACCTGCGTCTTATCTTTCATCCGCCGGAATGCCTTGCAATGCAATATCCGGTCACGGTCTCTCTGATAAACCGTACGTACATCACACTCTTCCTCTATCCGCTCTCTGCCCCGTGAATGGCCGCTATGTGCAGCATAGGGACTGAGAAGCTCAAGTTCTCTCTGTTCCATGTTTTCTCGAATATTCATAGGCATGTCCTCCACAGGCTCCATAGACTGACAAAATACCTCTTATTAATTATATTCTGCACAAAGTCTCAAATTCCTCTTTTTTTCAAAAAAATCATTCAGATTAAATATTTCGACATCTGAATAACTGATTTCGCGTCAAAAAAGAGTCTCCGGCGTCTGTTTTGCCAAAAGAAAAAGCCCTTGAAAATCAAGGGCTTCTTATGCGGAAGATGGGACTTGAACCCACACGAGCGCAATGCTCACA
>OLPC01001425.1_pt1 | contig 20738 bp, 19 predicted proteins | sample 1672341 | NCBI WGS metagenome assembly OLPC01 (sample SAMEA3136673, study PRJEB25190) | human gut metagenome | reverse complement strand
GCATCGTGAACGTTTCCGCTAAGGACCTGGGCACCGGCAAGCAGCAGCAGATCACGATCTCCGGTTCCACCGCGCTTTCCGACGACGAAGTCGATCGCATGGTGAAGGACGCCGAGGCGCACGCCGCCGAGGACGCTCAGCGCAAGGAAGAAGTCGAGACGCGCAACAACGCCGACTCTTTGGTGAACGCCACGCAGCAGACCCTCGATGAGCTGGGCGACAAGGCGCCGGCCGACGCGAAGGCAGCTGCCGAGTCCGCTATCGCCGAGGCGAAGAGCGCGCTCGAGGGTAACGACATCGAGGCCATCAAGGCTTCGGTCGAGAAGCTGCAGCAGGCTGGCTACAAGCTCGCTGAGGTTGTGTACTCGCAGAACGGCGGCGACCCCGCGGCTGCGGCGGCTGCAGCGGCTGGTGCCCAGGGCGGCGCGGCTCCTGCCGACGACGATACGATCGAAGCTGACTACGAAGTCGTCGACGACGACAAGAAAGAAGGCAAGTAATCGCTATGGCGAAATCTGGAAAGGACGACGCCGTGAGTATTCCCATCGATGATGCCAACACGGGCGCAGAGGCTCCCTCCTCCTCCCCAACCTGCGCCAACGATAGCGCCACCGCGGCCGATGCGAAGTCGGCTGCGGAGGGCGCTGCCGCCGAAGCGGTAGAGGCGGAAGTGCTCGAGGGCAAGCCCGAGGAAGCGGAAAAGTCCGCCGAGGGTGCCGAGGGCGAGAAGCTTGCCGACGATGCGAAGGCCGAGGCGGAGAAGACAGCAGCCGAGCTTGCTGCCGCGAAGGCCGAGGCTGCCGAGTGGAAAGACAAGTTCATGCGCCTTCACGCCGAGTGGGACACCTACCGCAGGCGCACGAACGAGCAGCGTGAAGCCGAGAAGGCCCGCGCCGCGGAGAAGCTGGTCACGAGCCTGCTTCCCGTGATAGACGATTTCGAGCGCGCGATCGACTATGCTGAGAAGAATGGCGAAGGCGAGCTGCTTGGAGGCGTTCGCGCGGTGCACTCCAAGTTCGTCGGCGTGCTCGAGAAGGACGGCGTGGAAGTGATCGATCCGACCGGCGAGGCATTCGACGCGTTGGAGGCTCAGGCGGTCGCGACTGTTCCCGATACGGAGGCGTTCGACGAGACGGTCCACGAAGTGTACCAAAAAGGGTACCGCCTTGGGGCGAAGGTCATCAGGCCCGCGATGGTCACGGTGACCACCGGCGGCCCGAAGCGACCCAAGCCCGAAGAGGACGAAACCGAAGAGTAATGTATGGGGGCGGGCGCGTGAGCCCGCCCTTGTTTTTCAAGTGAGAAAGGCAGGTGGTCGTGTATGCCGGCAACTCCGGATTATTACAAAACGCTGGGCGTTCCGCGCACGGCGTCCACCGACGAAATCAAGAAGGCGTTCCGCAAACTGGCGCGTAAGTACCACCCCGATGCGGGCGGCGACGAGGCCAAGTTCAAGGAGCTCAACGAAGCGTACGAGGTTCTCTCCGACGACAAGAAGCGCAAGCTCTACGATCAGTACGGCACGGCGAATGAGAATCAGATCCCGCGTGGCTGGGGCGGCGGCCAGGGCGTGAACGTCGAGGACATCTTCGGCGGCATGGGCGGCGCCGGCAGCTGGGCCGACATCCTGGAGAGCATTCGCCGCGGCGAAGGCGCTTTCGGAACGGAATGGGATTTCGGCAACTTCGGTGGCGGTGGGCGTCGAGGCCCTCGCCCGCAGAAGGGCAAGGACATGAACGTCACCCTGAACGTGACGTTCGATGAGGCGTTCTGCGGTACCGAGAAGCGCGTGACTGTTCGCATCCCCGGCAAGGACGCCCCCGAAACCTTCACGGTGAAGGTTCCCGCGGGCGCCGTCGACGGCGGCAGGCTTCGCTTCCGCGGCAAGGGCGGCTTGGGCACAGGCGGCGGCGAGGCGGGCGATCTGCTCATCACCACCAAGATAGAGCCCCATCCGTACTTCTCTCGCGACGGCGCCGACGTGCTCGTCGACGTGCCGGTCACCGTGGCGGAGGCGGCGCTCGGAGGCAGCGTCGTCATTCCCGCGCCGGATGGTTCAAAGGTGCGCGTGAAGGTTCCCGCCGGAACGCAAAGTGGGACGAAGCTCACGGTTCGCGGCAAGGGCGCGCCGCGAGTGAAGGGGCAGGGCTCGGGCGACCTGAAGATCAAAGTGATCGTTAAAGTTCCCGAGCATTTGAACGAAGGACAACGCAGGGCCCTGGAAGAATTCCAGGCAGCAACGAGCGAGGATGTGAGGACATGGTAATGGACGACCGCAACAGACCTCTGTACATGATCAGCGTGGCAGCGGAGCTTGCGGGAGTACATCCCCAGACGCTGCGCGCGTACGAGCAGAAAGGCCTTGTCACGCCGCAGCGAACGAGCGGCAACACCCGCATGTACTCGCAGGCCGACATCGAGCGGCTCGGGCTTATCAACGAGCTCACCAACGAGGGCATCAACCTTGCGGGCGTGACGCGCATCCTCGATTTGCAAGGGCGCTTGGACGCGCGCGACGAGGAAATCGACGACCTGCACAAGCGGGTGCGCCGCTTGGCCGATCGCGTGCATGAGCTCGAGACGCGCGAAAGCGTGAACTCGCTCGTGCAAAACGACGTCGGTGGCGTCACCCCGGGCGCTATCGTCCTTCGGCGCCTCTCTTAAATGGCAAACCATCTCCTTACGAAGGAGGCTTAGATTATGAGGTTAGACAAACTAGCAATCACCGCCCAGGAGGCGTTCCAGAACTCCATGGGCGTGGCAAGCGATGCCGAATCGGCGGTTATCCAGCCGATTCACCTTCTGAAGGCATTGCTCGATGCCGATGAGAACAACCTCGCGGCAATCATCAAGCGCATCGGCGCCGACCCGGCGCAGCTTGAGCGCAACGTGAACGAAGAGGTCGAGCGCGGCCCGAAGTCGCAGGGCGGCATGCCCATGCCGATGCCGGGCAATGACCTCATGAAGACGATCGACAACGCGGTGAAGGCAGCCGAGAAGCTCGGTGACAGCTACGCCACAAGCGAGCATCTGCTCATCGCGCTTTCGGAGGACAAGGGTCCAGCGGGGCGCATCTTGAACGGCGTAGGCATCACGCGCAAGAACATCGAGGCGGCCTACGAAGAGCTCCGTGGCGACACGCGCGTGACCGATCAGCAGGAGAAAGCCCAGTTCGAAGCCTTGGAGCAATATGGTCAAAACCTCACTCAGCAGGCGCGCGAGGGCAAGCTCGACCCGGTGATCGGCCGCTCTGAGGAAATCCGGCGCACCATCCAGGTGCTTTCCCGCCGCACCAAGAACAACCCGGTGCTCATCGGCGAGCCGGGCACGGGCAAGACGGCCATCGTTGAGGGACTTGCACAGCGCATCGTCGCAGGCGACGTGCCTTCCAGCCTGAAGGACCGCGACATCGTGTCGCTCGACTTGGGCGCGATGATGGCGGGCGCGAAATACCGCGGCGAGTTCGAGGACCGCTTGAAGGCGGTGCTGCGCGAGGTGAAGCAGTCCGAGGGCAAGGTTATCTTGTTCATCGACGAGCTGCATACCATCGTGGGTGCCGGCTCCTCGGGCGACAGCACGCTCGATGCGGGCAACATGCTTAAGCCCGCGCTCGCGCGTGGTGAGCTGCATGCCATCGGCGCGACCACGCTCGACGAGTACCGCAAGTACGTCGAGAAGGACAAAGCGCTTGCCCGCCGTTTCCAGCCGGTCATGATCGGCGAGCCGACGGTGGAAGACACCATCGCCATCCTTCGCGGCTTGAAGGAGAAGTACGAGATCCATCACGGCGTGCGCATCACCGACGGCGCCATCGTTGCCGCAGCGGAGCTTTCCGACCGCTACATCTCCGACCGCTTCCTCCCCGACAAGGCGATCGACTTGATGGACGAGGCGGCGAGCCGCCTGCGCATCGAGATCGATTCGATGCCCGAAGAGGTCGACATGGCAGAGCGCAAGCTCACGCAGATGCAGATCGAGGAGCAGGCGCTCATGAAGGAGAGCGACGACGCCTCGAAGGAACGCCTGGAGGCGCTGCGCCGTGACATCGCGAGCGCGCAAGAGGACCTCGACCGCCGCAAGGCCGAATGGCGCAATGAGAAAGACGTCATCGAGAACGTGCAGACGCTCAAGGCCGACCTGGAAAGCGCCCAGGCCGAAGAGGAGCGCGTCACGCGCGAGGGCGACCTTTCGCGCGCCTCCGAGCTGCGTTATTCCACCATTCCCGAGCTGAAGCAGCGCTTGAAGACGGCGGAGGAGACGCTTGTCGGCAAGCAGAAGGACGGCGCGATCTTGAAGGAGGAGGTGTCTGAAGACGAGATCGCCGAGGTGGTGTCCGCGTGGACGGGCATCCCGGTTCAGAAGATGATGCAGGGCGAGATGGAGAAGCTCGCTGACTTGGAAGACAAGCTGCATGAGCGCGTCGTCGGCCAGGACGAGGCCGTGCATGCGGTGGCGGGCGCCATTCGCCGCAACCGCGCAGGGCTTTCCGACCCGAACCGTCCGGTGGGCAGCTTCATGTTCTTAGGCCCCACGGGTGTTGGCAAGACCGAGCTTGCCAAGGCGCTTGCCGAGTACCTGTTCGATTCCGAGAAGGCCATGGTGCGCATCGACATGTCTGAGTACATGGAGAAGTTCAGCGTCCAGCGCCTGATCGGTGCCCCTCCGGGATACGTAGGCTACGACGAGGGTGGCCAGCTCACCGAGGCGGTGCGCCGCAAGCCCTATTCGGTCGTGCTGCTCGACGAGATCGAAAAGGCGCACCCGGACGTGTTCAACGTGCTTTTGCAGGTGCTCGATGACGGCCGCCTGACGGACGGCCAGGGGCGTGTGGTTAGCTTCAAGAACGCCATCATCATCATGACGAGCAACATCGCCAGTCAGGAGATTCGCGACTTCGCGAAGGAGAACGAGTCGATGGGCGAGATGATGGAAGGCATGTTGAAGGCCGACGTGGCTACCGCGTCGAAGAAGCTCGCCGAGTTTACGAACAGGATTCAGGATTCGCTGCGTGCTACGTTCAAACCCGAGTTCCTGAACCGCATCGACGATATCATCACGTTCAAGCCGCTGTCGATTGAGTCGATGGAGCCTATCGTGAAGCTTCAGCTCGAAGACGTGCGCCGTCGCCTGGCCGACCGCCATGTGTCGCTCGACGTGACGCCTGCGGCGCTTGAGCATCTGTCGATCGACGGCTTCGACCCGGTGTACGGCGCCCGCCCGTTGAAGCGCTTGATCCAGCGTGAAGTGGTCGATCGCATCGCCGACGCGGCTGTTCGCGGCAAGCTGCTCGACCGTAGCCATGTGCTGATCGATATCGACGATACCGCGGGGGACTACACCTGCCGCGTCGAGGCGCCGCTCGATTTAGACGCCGTGCCGGTGGAGTAAAGGCGAAGGCGAGCCCTTTTGCGAGGCTGTCGGGCTTTAGTTTGGAAGGCTGCCAGGTTCAATGACCTGGCAGCCTTTTTTGCGTTTGGGAGGGGTGATGGTTTGGCAGGCTTGGCTTTGAGGCGCAGCTTGCAGGGTTGATTGGGCATAGGCTGATTGTCTCGATGTGCGATGCCGAAAGAACGGCATTGGCTTGCCGGTATCGCGATCAACTAGGCTAATGGCGGGGGCAGCGACTCCAACCAAGATGCCGAAGGCGGCGAGAGGAGCCGCTCGCCCGACAACAACGACGAGCGGGGGTCGCGCCGTCATCTTAACGCTCGTCAATCCCCAAGAGCGCTTGGGGATTGACCGCTCTTGGGCGCTATGGGACAACCCATCGCGCCCGACGTGCCTTTCTCGGCAAATGTACTAGAATATGCCCCATGCAAAAGTCTTGGTCTGACATACGCGAATCCATCACGACGCCCCTCATGGGCTTCACGATCGTCGTGCTGTTCCTCGTGTGCTTTCTTCTTGCGATGGTGGTCCTGGTGAGCGTCGTTCGCGTGCTGATGGGGTAGCGCCATGTGGCAGAGGTTCTCGCTTTACGACCTGCGCGTCATCGGACATTACCTCGGTACGCTCACCCAGCTCTTCGCGGCGCTTATGGCGGTGCCGTTCATAACGGCGCTCGTGTTCCAGGAATGGGAGCCCGCCGAGCGCTACCTGTTGGGCATCGGCATCGCGCTTGTCGTCGGCACGCTGTTGCAGTTTTTGCGCATCGAGCCTGGTCGTCTGGGCCGCCGCCAAGCGCTTGCGGTCACGGGCTTCGCGTGGATTGTGCTTGCATTCTTCGCATCGGTCCCGCTTTTCCTGTCCGGGCACTACGCCACCTACATGGATGCGCTTTTCGACGGCGTCTCGGGCCTCACGACGACAGGTGCCACCGTCGCGCTCGACATTGACCACTTCTCTAACGCCGACAACATGTTCCGCTTCATGATGCACCTGGTCGGCGGCTTGGGACTCATTGTCGTCGCGCTCTCGCTTGGCATCTTCGGCAAGCGTTCGGGGTCGTCGCTCTATACCGCCGAGGGCCGAAGCGAGCACGTGGTTCCCAACGTCGTCCAGACGACGCAGCTCATTTTGCGCATCACGCTCGTCATCATCTTCATCGCCGCGGTGGTGCTCACCGCGCTGTGCATCTCGATCGGCATGGAGCCTGTCCGCGCTGTGCTGCAATCGATCTGGCTGGCAATCTCCGCGTTCACCACCGGAGGCTTCGCACCGATGGCTGAAAGCGTCTCCTACTACAACTCGATTCCCATCGAGGTATTCCTCATGCTGCTCATGATCTTGGGCTCGATCAGTTTCGTCGTCCATGCCGAGGTGTGGAAGGGACGCCTGCAATCCTTCTTCGGCGATATCGAGATTCGCACGATGCTCATCTGGCTGCTCGTGATGACGGTTGTCGTCGCAGCGTCTCTTTCGGCGAGCGCCCTGTTCTCCGACCTGCCCGCGATAATTCGCCGCGGCCTGTTCATGGTGGTGTCGGCATTCTCTACCACTGGGTTCCAAAATGTCACAACCAATCAGCTCACGACGGTGTTCTCGTCGGGCGCCTTCCTCGCGCTCGCGCTGATTGCGGCGGTTGGCGGCTCGGCGGGATCGACCGCAGGCGGCGTGAAACTCCACCGGGTGGGCATCATCTTCAAGTCGATTGTCTCCACGGTGAAAGAGGCGGTGTCTCCCTCGTCTGCTCGCGTTGTCGTTTCCTATAACCATCTGGGACGACGCGTTCTTTCCTCCGATGCCGTAAAGGAGGCGATGACCGTGTTCGTGCTCTTTGTGATTACGTACTCGGTCGGCGCGCTCGTGGGCATCGCGCACGGGTACGAGGCATCCCAGGCCATCATGGAGTCGGTCTCCATGACCTCGAACGGCGGAATCATCACCGGCATTGTGACGCCTGGCATGTCGCCTTCCCTTGAGGCGTTCTACATCTTCCAGATGTGGGCGGGCCGTCTTGAGTTCGTCACGCTGCTCGCCGTTTTGGCCGAGATTATCGCGTCGCTTGCTCCCCGAAAAAGGTGGGGGCGCCAATGAGCAGGCACGATACGACACCTTGGGCCTCGCTTTCCGGACGCGCGCTGCGGGTTGCGCTCGCGGTAGCGTTTTGCCTGTTCGCATGCATGCCTGCTGCCGCTTTCGCGGACGACGGCGACGGCGAAGATGATTCCAACCTGATAAACCCCCAGCAGCGACCTGACTCGTCGTTCATCTACGATTCGTCGATCATCGACCTGTCGAACGCCGATTCCTACTACGACAAGCAGACCGTGCAGATTACCGGCGAGGCGGTGGGAGACATCATCGATGCGCGCGACGGCATGGTATGGGTCACGCTCGCCGAGGCTTCGAACTCGAGCAACGCATCGGTTTCGGTGTTGATGACGCGCGAGTCCGCGTCGCATATCGACACGCTCGGACGCTATGGCACCACAGGGACGATGCTGCAGGTCCGCGGGGTGTTCCACCTCGCCTGCCCCGAAGACCAGGGATTGAGCGACGTGCATGCGACGAGCGTTGCCGTGGCTGCGAAAGGGTCGCATCATGTCGAGGAGTTCCGCCCTGAGGCGTTTGCAGCCGGTGCCGCGCTCACTGTCGTCGGGTTTGCTCTCATGGGACTGTTCCGCTACTTGCGGGAACGCCAGCGTTAGGGGGAGTTGTTGGAAGAAACGGTTGCCATCGGGTGCGTCGTCAAGCTCGACCGCGGGTTCCCTTTGGTGCGTCTTGAGGGCGGGGCTGAGCTTCGCTGCAAGCACGCAACGTCGCTCGTGAAGGGAGAGCGCGTCCGCGCGGTGATCGGCGACAGGGTGCGCGTCTCGTTCGCCGAGCGAAACGACAAGGCGCTCATCGTCGAAGTGCTTCCCCGCACCCGCGAGCTCGTGCGGAAGGACCCCACCGAGCGTGCCGTTCCCCAAGTGCTCGCTGCCAACTTCGATCGCATCATCGTGACGCAGCCTTCAGTGGAAGTGAATATGCGCAGGCTGGAGCGCGAGCTGGTGCTCGCTCATGAAACGGGCGCTGCCGTGTCCGTCGTGCTCACGAAGGCCGATCTTGCCGAAAGCGAGGACGAGGTCGAGCGCGTCCGCGAGCGCGTTCGGGCGCTTGTCGGCGCGGACGTGGAGACGCTCGTCGTGTCGGAAGCGATGCCCGAAAGCGTCGAAGCCGTGCGCGCGCTCGTGCCCGAGGGGACAACGGCGGTGCTTATCGGACGGAGCGGCGTGGGCAAGTCGAGCCTGGTCAACCTGCTTGTTGGGCGTGATGTGCAAGAGACGGGGACGGTGCGTGAGACCGATGGCGCGGGCCGTCATACCACGGTGAGCCGCGAGATGGTGTCCATTCCCCACGGCGGCTATGTGGTCGACATGCCAGGCGTGCGCGGTTTGGGCCTCTGGGATGCCGATGCAGGTATCGGCGTTGCCTTCGCCGACGTGGAAGAGCTTGCCGAGCAGTGCCGCTTCCGCGATTGCAAGCACGAGAACGAGCCTGGTTGCGCCGTTCGCGCCGCTGTCGAGCGTGGCGATCTCGCGCGGGAGCGCTTCGAGTCCTACGTTTCCCTGAAGCGCGAGACTGAGGTCGTCCGCGAGCGCCGCGAGCAGGCGCGCTGGATGCAGCGCGAGCAGGCCCAGGTGGGCTCGCGCGGTTCCCGTCGTTCGGGAAGCGCGGCGGGAACGGGCGGCAGTGCGGGCGGGCGAAAGACGTCGGCAGCCTCGTCGAAGATGCGCCGCAACAAGTCGGGCCGAGGCAGCGGCGGCTCGAGCTGGCGAAAGTACGGCCAGTAGCGCGAGCCCGCGGACCCGCAGCCTTGCCGGACGTGCGCTTCACGTCCCGTCCCGGGCCGCCCTGTGCCCCCCAATGTAAGCGATTCCTGCATGTTTTGGTAATGTTCGGGTAAAGCTGCGTCATGCTTGCGTCATGGCTTGCCGCTGTGCTCCCATCGGGCGGATTTGCTCCCTACTATTCCTATCAGCGAGAAACGGCGAAACTCAACTCAACGCCAACGCTCGCCAAAAAGGAAATCTCGAAGGGAGAATAAAACTATGCAGGGCAACCTCATGAGCCGCCGTAACTTCGTTGGAGCCGCCGCGGCCACTGCCGCAACGGTCGCCGCCTTCAGCCTCACCGGCTGCGGTTCGAACGGCTCGAGCGACGCGAAGTCCGACGCGAAGGAAGACAAGGCCGAGGCGAAGGCGCTCTCCGGCACCATCACGGCTGTCGGCTCCACGGCGCTTCAGCCCCTCTGCGAAGCTGCTGCCGAGCAGTTCATGGAGAAGAACTCCGGCGTTCAGATCACCGTTCAGGGTGGTGGCTCCGGCCAGGGCATCACGCAAATCACCCAGGGCGCGGTGCAGATCGGCAACTCCGACGTGTTCGCCGAGGCGAAGGTGAAGGACACCGCCGATCTCAAGAAGATCGCTGACAACAAGGTCTGCATCGTCGGCATGGGCCCGATTGTCAACAAGGACGTCACCGTCGACGACCTGACGATCGACCAGCTGAAGTCCATCTTCACCGGCGAAGTCACCAATTGGAAGGAAGTCGGCGGCGCCGATGCGGCCATCACGGTTATCAACCGCGCATCCGGTTCCGGCACCCGCGCGACCTTCGAGGCCGCCGTGCTCGGCGACACCAAGGTCCCCGATACCTTCAAGCCCCAGGAGCAGGATTCTTCGGGCACTGCTGCGAAGATGGTTGCTTCCACTCCGGGCGCCATCTCCTACCTGGCGTTCTCCTACTACGACGACACCGCGAAGGCCCTGAAGGTCGGCGGCGTCGAGCCGAAGGAGGCGAACGTTGAGGACAACTCCTGGACCATCTGGGCTTACGAGCACATGTACACTGCCGCCGATCCCGACGAGGCCACCAAGGCGTTCATCGAGTACATGATGAGCGACGATGTCCAGGGCGAGCTCGTCGAGGCGCAGGGCTACATCCCCGTCTCTGGCATGAAGGTCGAGAAGGACGCTTCCGGCAAGGTCACCAAGAAATAACTCGAAAGGAGACGCGGCTTTATGGCTCAGTTGCCAAAGCATCGCGTCGAGCTTATCGGCAAGGGCGTCACGGGTGCGTGCATCGCGCTCGTGGCGCTTCTTGTTGTTACGCTCGTTGCAATGGTCGCGCAGCGCGGCATCGCGACATTTGCCGTTGACGGCATCGACCTGGGCGCATTCCTCACCGGCACCACGTGGAACCCTCATCAGGACGATGTGAACGGCATGCCGACGGTAGGCGCGCTGCCGATGATTTCCGGTTCGTTCGCAGTCACGCTGCTCTCGACGCTGTTCGCCCTGCCGATTGCCATCGGCTCGGCGATCTTCGTCGTTGAAATCGCCCCCCGGTTCGGGCGCCGCGTGTTCCAGCCGCTCATCGAACTTCTGGTGGGAATCCCGTCGGTTGTTTATGGCCTTATCGGCCTCACCGTCGTGGTGGCGTGGACTCGTGACATGGCGGCAGCGGCTGGCCAGACCATCACCGGTTTCGGCATCTTCTCGAGTGCAATCGTGCTCGCCGTGATGATTCTCCCCACGATCACGAGCCTCTCGATCGATGCGCTTGCTGCGGTGCCTAATCAATATCGTGAAGGTTCCTATGCACTTGGCTGCACTCGCTGGCAAACGGTGTGGAACGTGGTTCTGCGCTCGGCCGCCCCGTCGCTTATGACGGCGGTCATCTTGGGGATGACCCGCGCGTTCGGCGAGGCGCTCGCCGTGCAGATGGTCGTCGGCAACGCTATCCAGATGCCGACGAGCCTGTTCACGCCCGCGTCGACGCTCACATCCGTGCTCACCATGGGCATGGGCAACGAGGCGATGGGCACCGTGTACAACGACGTGCTCTGGTCGCTCGCGTTGCTGCTGTTGCTCATGTCGCTCGTGTTCATCCTGGTCATCCACCTGATTGGGCACAAGGGAGGGACCAAGCGTGGCTAAGTTCGACATGGCGGCGCACGTTCGCCGCATCAACTCGCAGGACAAGATTGCCACGGGAATCCTCACGGCCATCGTGGGCCTCGTGCTGCTCATCTTGGCCGCTATCGTGTTCTACATTCTGGTCGCAGGCGCGGGCAAGCTCTTCGATGTGAGCTTCCTCACCTCCAAGCCGCAGCAGTTCAAGGCGGGCGGCGGCATCGGCCCGGAGCTGTTCAACTCGTTCTACCTGCTGTTCTTGACGCTCGTCATCAGCGTGCCCCTCTCGCTTGGCGCGGCGATCTACCTGTCGCAGTATGCGCCCGAGAACTGGGTGACCAACGTGGCGAAGACGATCATCGAGACGCTCTCGTCGCTGCCTTCGATCGTCGTCGGCCTGTTCGGCTTCCTGTTCTTCGTGCTGACTATGGGCTGGGGATTCTCGGTCATCGCGGGCGCGGTCGCGCTCACGATGTTCAACATCCCGATCCTCGTCCGCACCTGCCAGCAGGCGCTCGAAGACGTGCCGCGCTCGCAGCGCGATGCGGGGCTCGCCATGGGGCTCACCCGCTGGGAGACCACGACCCACGTATTGCTGCCCGCCGCGATGCCCGCCATCGTCACCGGCATCGTGCTTTCCGCCGGCCGCGTGTTCGGAGAGGCTGCGGCACTTATCTTCACTGCAGGTCAGAGCGCGCCGGTGCTCGACTTCACATGCTTCGACCTCTCGAGTCCGTCGTGCCCGTGGAACATCTTTCGCCCCGCCGAGACGCTCGCGGTCCATATCTGGAAGATCAACTCCGAAGGCGTCGTGCCCGATCTTGAGGCCATCTCGAACGGCACCGCGGCCGTGCTCATGGTGTGCATCCTGGCCTTCAACCTGATAGCCCGTTTCGTGGGCAAGCTTTTGGAGAGGAGGCTGACAAGCGAATGATGAAACAAGAGAAATCCCTCGCTGAAAAGAGGAATTGCGTGCCTGACGTCGCATCGCGGGCGGAGGCTTCTGCACGGGAAGGCGCCGAGCCACTTTTGCGCACGCACGACGTCGCGGTAACCTACGACACTTTCGAGGCACTGCACAAGACCTCTCTCACTTTCGAGAAAGGGCAGGTTACGGCGCTTATCGGCCCTTCGGGTTGTGGCAAGTCCACCTTCCTGCGCTGCTTGAACCTCATGAACCGCGAGATTCCCAAGTGCAAGGTCGCAGGCCAGATCGACTATCACGGCCGCGATATCAACACGCGTTCGGAAAACCTTTTCGATCTGCGCAAATCCATCGGTATGGTGTTCCAGCAGCCGACGCCGTTTCGCAAGTCGATTCGCGACAACATCCTGTTCGCGCCGAAGCGCCACGGCCTTGTGAAGGGCAAAGACGAGTGCGATGCGCTTGTGGAGGAGGCTCTGCGCGCAGGTGCGCTGTGGGATGAGGTGAAAGACAAGCTCGACCAGAGCGCGCATGCCCTCTCCGGCGGCCAGCAGCAGCGCCTGTGCATCGCGCGCACGCTCGCCATGCACCCTGACGTGGTGCTTTTCGACGAGCCGTGTTCGGCGCTCGACCCGATTTCGACGTTCTCGGTCGAAGAGACCATCCGCGAAATCGCACAGACTGGCATTTGTGCCATCATCGTCACGCACAACATGGAGCAGGCAACGCGCGTTTCGGACCGCACGGCGTTTTTCTACGTGGGCGACATGGTCGAGACGGGCCCGACCAAGCAGATCTTCTCGGCGCCAAAAGACCAGCGTTTGCAGGACTATCTCACCGGAAGGTTTGGCTGATGGACATAGTGGAACGAAGGAATACGGAAAAGGACGGGTCGTTGTCCGACTCGCAAGCGGGCATACTCTCGGTCGCCGAGGGCGAGTCGGTCATCTCGATTCGCGACTTCAACCTGTGGTATGGCGATTTTCAGGCGCTGAAGCACATCTCGCTCGAGGTTCCGAAAAACAAGGCGACCGCGTTCATCGGCCCCTCGGGTTGCGGGAAGTCGACGCTTCTGCGTACGTTCAACCGCATGTGCGACTTCGTGCCGACGGTTCGCACCGAGGGAATCGTCGAGATTGCAGGTCGCGACATCTTCGCGACCGAGCCCAACGAGCTTCGCGTCATGGTGGGCATGGTGTTCCAGCACCCGAACCCCTTTCCGATGAGCATTCGCGACAACATCTTGTACGGGCCGCGCCGCATGCGCAAGATCTCGAAGCCGGAAGGCGACGAGATCGTGGAGCGATGCCTGCGCGATGCGGGCCTTTGGGACGAGGCGAAGGACAAACTCGACCAGAATGGCCTGGGCATCTCCGGCGGCCAGCAGCAGCGCCTGTGTATCGCGCGCGCTCTTGCCGTGGAGCCGCAAGTGCTGCTCATGGACGAGCCGACGAGTGCTCTCGACCCGATCTCGACATCGCTTATCGAGGAGCTCATGGTCGAGCTGGCGCGCGAGCGCACCGTCGTCGTCGTGACGCACAACATGCAGCAGGCGACGCGCGTCGCGGACAAGACCGCGTTCTTCTATCTGGGCGAGCTCATTGAGGAAGGCCCGACCAGGCAGCTATTCTCGCAACCGCGCGAGGAGCGCACGAAAGACTACCTGACAGGAAGGTTCAGCTAATGTTGGTTCCCCGTTCGAAATATTTGAAGCAACTCGACGATCTGTCTGCTGCAATGGATGATTTGGGTCAGAAGACAATAGCCGACGTGACGGCGGCTGGCCTTGCGCTTGCGAAGGGCGACACAGAGGCCGCCGAGGAAGTTATCTCGGGTGAGATGCGCATGCGCCGCCTTCGTGCGACGATAGAGGACACGTGCCTTGACATCATGCTTATGCAGCAGCCCCTCGTCGCTGACGACCTGCGCTACGTTTCTGGGTCGTTTCGCCTCGTGAGCGACTTGGCGCACATCGATTCGAAGTCGCGCGACGTGGCGTATCTGGCAACTCAGATTCCCCATGAGGCCGCATCCGCGATCGAGACCGAGATCGCCACGGCGTCTGGAAAGGTCGCCTACATGGTGAAGATGGCGCTCGAGAGCTTCGCTGACGCCGACCGCGATCGCGCCGAAGAGGTATTTGCCTCCGACGACGAGGTCGACGCGCTTTATGGGCGAGCCGAGCAGGTGGTGGTCGACCTCATTCGCAAGGGGGGCGCTGACGCGACGCATCTGCCCGAGCTGCTCATGGCCGCGAAGTATTTCGAGCGCATGGGCGACGACGCCGAGCGCATCGCGAAATGGACGATCTTCCGTTTGACCGGCACGCATGACTTAAAGGTTGGGGAGATTCCGGCCGAATAGCTTCCCGCCTCGCATCGCCCCGAGCTTCGCACGGGCGCCATGCAGCCGCGTGGGCTCGACCGGGCTCGCCGTCCGCCTCCCGCCCCTCCCGACGCGTGGGCGAACCGCCTCTCGCCTGGACTTCCCCCTGTGCGATAATCAATTGGATAAGGGTTTTCAGCGAGGGAAGGCGGCAAGCTATGGTGTACTGCGTGGAAGACGACGCGAGCATTCGCGAGCTAGCGCTTTACGCTCTCACGCAGGCGGGAATCGAGGCCGAGGGCATGGCGAACGACGTGGAGTTCCGCGCGGCCTGCGCACGACGGCTTCCCGATGTGGTTATGCTCGACATCATGCTGCCCGGCGCCGATGGCCTGGAAATCCTTCATCGCATCCGCAACACGCCGGGCCTTTCGCGCGTGCCGGTGATCATGGTGACCGCGAAAAGCACCGAGCTCGACATCGTGACCGCTCTCGATGGCGGCGCCGACGAATACCTCACCAAGCCTTACGGCATGATGGAAATGGTCTCTCGCGTGCGCGCCTTGCTGCGGCGCGCCCCCGACTGGGGCAGCGAAGCGCCCCAGGGGTCGAGCGACGAGATAACGGTCGGGCCGCTTTCTATCTCCGAGACGCGCCACGAGGCGTTCTGCGGCGGCGAGCCGCTATCTCTCACATCGCGCGAGTTCGACCTGCTCCTTCATTTCATGGAAAACCCCGGCGTCGCCCTTTCCCGCGATGCGCTGTTGCAGCACGTGTGGGGATGGGACTTCGCAGGTGGCAGCCGAACGGTCGACATGCACGTCCTCACGCTGCGCCAGAAACTCGGTGAGCATGCTTCCCTCATCGAGACGGTGCGCGGGGTGGGGTATCGCCTCGTCTCGCAATAGCGGGTTCCCAGGCGCGCCTTGGGCGAGCGGTCCCCTGCGTGGGGGCACAACCGCCGACCGCACATCGGGCTTGTCGTTCTCTGCATTCGATGGAAGGCCTCGCGCGCTTTCGCCATAGGAAGCGCATAGCGGTATAATGATTCGGTTCATGAGGTTCGCTTGCGGGCGGCGTGTGGCGGGCCTTTCCCTCGCGGGATGGTGAAATCCGCCGCGGTGTTCGCTAGGCGCTTCTGTGGACAGGCCAAACGGGGCCGACTCATCGAACTTTAAAGGAAGCATATGAACCCGGTTGTTGTCATTTCCACCTTTGTTTCAACGCGCTCGCAACGCGAGGGCGGTTCCATTATCACCACGTACGACCATCCGACGCCCCTGTCCCAAGAGGGCGATCTGCCGCGTTGCCTCGAATCGCTCACCAAGGTCGAGGGCATCGGGCAGATTATCGTGCTCGTCGCGGCGGAGCCCTCCATCGCGCACAAGGCAGCGCAGAAGACCCAGGCCATTGCCGCGCGCTTTCCCGAACTGCATATCGCGGTCATCGGCGCCGCGGAGGCGGGCCTTGTGCAGCAGCGCATGGAGCAGCTCGGCTTGGGGAAGCTCACGCGTGAAGTGGGCTTGTCGGGTTACGGCGCCGTTCGCAATCTCGGTCTTGTCGTGGCGTGCGCGCTCGGGTTCGACGCGGTGGTGTTCCTCGACGACGACGAGGTGGTGACTGATGCCGATTTCCTGCGCCGTGCGATGTACGGCTTGGGGAAGCTCACGCGCAAGGGCATTCCCATTCTCGCGAAGACGGGTTTCTACTACAATTCGGAAGGCTCCTATCTGTCAAAGAGCCAGAACAAGTGGTACAACCGCTTCTGGCAGCAGGGAAGCGCGTTCAACAAATGGATTGAGCGGGCAATGAATGCGCCGCGCCTTTCGCGCTCGAACCACGTGTGCGGCGGGTGCCTCGCGCTTCACAAGGAGGCGTTCAAGCGCCTGTCGTTCGACCCGTGGATTCCGCGCGGTGAGGACTTGGATTACATGCTTGATCTGCGCATGTATGGTTCCGACATCTGGTTCGACAATAAATGGAGTCTGCATCACCTTCCTCCCGAATCGGCGAGCGAGGGCACGCGTTTTCGCCAGGACATCTATCGCTGGCTCTACGAATACCGCAAGATGGAGTACAGCCGCACCCAGATTGACCTCATGCAGGTGAAGCCCTCGTCCCTCGAGCCGTACCCGGGGCCGTTTCTGGAGCCGAGCATCGTGCGGCGAATCCGCATCACGGCGTTTCTGCGCAGCCTTGCTCGCCCCGACAAGAAGGCGTATCGCAAGGCGGCGAAGGCGGCGCGCACCGAGGCGGCGCAATATGCCCAGCGGAACTGCACAAAGTACTTCGAGTTCCAGTTCGTGTGGTCGGAGCTCATGTCGCGCATCGAGGGCGATCAGATCTTAAGCACCGCCCTTGTCCGCAGCGCTGTGTCGCGCGCGGAAGCTGTGGCGGGCGCGAATGCGAACGGCCGAGTTGTCGAGCGCGATCCCCACGTCGAGAAGGCGGGGGATGTGGTGGAAGCGGGGGCTCCTACAGCTCCCCAGGCGGGCGTTCCCGAGCAGCTTGCAGCCCAATATTCCAATATCGACCCGGGCATGACGAGTGAGATTCGCCTGAACCTTGCCGATTAATGGCGAATGCGCGCGGTCGGCTCCTCGCTGCGGATCGGTGCGCGTTTCGGCGATACACTAGGTGAGGAGAGCGTCCCTTCGGGGGACGTCCTCGGTGCGCGCTCTGATAGGGCGAATCTGCAGTAGAAAGACATGATGGTGGAAGCACTCGTTTATTTTTTTGTCCCTGCTTTGGTCGGCGTGCTAATCGGTATCGCCTCGGGGCTTCTCGGTATCGGCGGGGGCACGGTTATGGTGCCGATTTTTCGCCTTGCATTCGGAATGAGCGCCACCATGAGCACGGCGACCTCGCTGTTCGCCATCATCCCGACGTCCATTTCGGGCGCGATTTCGCACGTGAAGGGCAAGACCTGCATTCCCGCGCTCGGCATTGCCGCGGGCCTCGGAGGTGCGTGTCTGTCGCCTGTGGGGGTGTGGCTCGCGCAGCTTTCCCCCGACTGGCTCGTGATGCTCGCCGCGGCGCTCATCATCGGCTATTCGGCCATCAACATGTTCAAGAAGGCCTTCAAGTTGCGGCCGGCTGGCCAGCCGGCTACAGGGGTTGACGCTGCGGCCGCGGCCTCGCTGACTTCCTCGGGCGATGCGGCGGCTGCGGCCCCCACCGCCGATGATTCTTCCCTTTCCCGAAAACAGCTCTTGCAAGGCGCCGCAATCGGCCTGGTCGCAGGCTTGGCCTCTGGCTATGTCGGCGTCGGCGGCGGGTTCATCATGGTGCCGCTCATGCTCTCGATTATCGGCATCCCCATGCGCAAGGCGTCGGGCACTTCGCTCATCGCGGTCATGATTTTGGCCATTCCCGGCGTGATCGAGCAGGGGATCATCGGCAACATCAACTATCTCGCAGGCATTGCCATCGTCATCGGTACCATTCCCGGCGCCGTCATCGGCGCGAGGCTCGTGACGAAGGTGCCCGAGCGTACGCTTCGGCTGCTGTTCGGGTGTTTTCTTATTGTGGCGGCGGTCATGCTTGTGCTGAACGAGGTCGGCATCTTCGGGTAATCGTCTATACTTATCGCAAACTGACGATAGGGGAGCGAGACGATGGGCGAAACGGCCATGCAGGATAGCGGAGCGGAAAATTCGATCGATGCGGCGGCACCGGGGACCATCCCCCCGAAGAAAGGCGTCGCACGTGTGTTCACGGTCGAGATGCTGCTTGCGACCATAGCGGTCCTCTCGGGCGTAACGCTTCTTTGGACGGCGCTTGCCCCCTCCCACAGCATCCCCATCATGATTACCGCAGGCGCCATGTTCACGCTCTCGATTGTGCTGGTGATCCGCCTGTCGATGGACCCGGATTCGGTGCGCGCACGCCAATCTGACGCCATGTTGCGCCTGGCGAGCAAAACGCTCGAAAGCATGCAAGACGGTCTGAACCGTGAATCTGCGCAGGAAATCTGCCAGCTGCTTTTGCCCTCGACGGCTGCCATCGCGGTGGCCATCACCGACAAGAAGCAGATCCTCGGTTATGCCGGGTACCTGGAGGCCGAGAACCCCGCTGGTGGTAACATCCGCACGCACGCCACGCAGGCGACGCTCGACGATGGCAACATGCGCGTGCTCTTCACCAGCATCGACATCGGCTTCCCGGAAAACGCCACGACGATCAAGGCAGCCATTGTTGTCCCGCTTTTGGTACGCGGCGACGTGGTAGGCACGCTGAAGTTCTACTATCGCTCCGCCAAGCGCATCAGCGAGACTCAGAAATCGATTGCCGAGGGCTTCGGTACGCTGCTTTCGACGCAGATGGCTGCGGCGCAGCTCGAAGAGCAGGCGCGTCTTGCCACGAGCATGGAACTCAAGGCACTTCAGAACCAGATCAACCCGCATTTCCTGTTCAACACCATCAACACGATCGCCTCGCTCATCCGCACGAGTCCCAACGAGGCTCGCGTGCTTTTGCGCGAGTTTGCGGTGTTCTACCGCCGCACGCTGGAGAATTCCGACAGCCTCATCTACCTCTCGCGCGAGGTGGAGCAGACGCAGCGTTACTTCTCCTTTGAGGTGGCGCGCTTCGGTGCCGAGCGCGTGGAGCTCGACGTCGATTTGGCGCCCGAATGCGAGAACATGCTGGTTCCGTCGTTCCTCGTTCAACCGTTGGTGGAAAACGCAGTGCAGCACGCGATGCCGTCCGAAGGCAAGCTCACCATCGCGGTGACCGGCGAGGTCGAGGGCGACGACGTGTACCTGCGCGTGAGCGACAACGGCACAGGCATGACCGAGGAAGCGCGCCAGGGTATCATGCATCCTAAGGAAACTAAGGGAATCGGCATCGCGGTGAAGAACGTGCACGACCGCATCGTCGGGTTCTTCGGGCCGAACTCCTACATGGACGTGCAAAGTGAGCTGGGGGTAGGCACCACGGTGACGCTGTTCTTGGAAGGATGCGCCGCCCAGACGAAGTCCCAGTTCGCTGCGAGCGACGCGGAAACCCTGCGTCGGTAGGGGAAGAAGATGGATCCCGAAGAGCAGACGTCCGACCTCTATGGCATCATCCAGAGCGTCGTCCATGTCGAGTGGCTTTCCACTGCGCTGACGGTGGCGATTGCGCTCGCTTTCACGGCGCTTGTGGCTCGCGCTGTGACGAAGGTGCTGCGCCGCGTGCTCTCACATGACAACTCGCCGCTGCCCTCGTCGAGCATCTTCGTCAATATCGCCCGCATCGCTGTGTGGGCCGTCGGCGTGAGCGTGGTGCTGTCGAGCTGCTTCGGAATCGACGTTTCTGCGGCGATCACCGCGCTCGGTATCGGCGGCATCGCCATCTCGCTCGGCTTCCAGGACACGCTCTCGAACCTGATCGGCGGCGTGCAGGTGAGCATCACCGGGCTCGTGGAGCCGGGTGACTATATCGAGGTCGGCGGGCGGCGCGGCGTCGTGCACGATGTGACGTGGCGCCACACCTCGCTCGAGACGCTTTCGGGCGAGCGCGTCGTGGTGCCGAACTCGGTGATCAACAAGTCGTCGCTCACGCATCTGCCGCCGCTTACAAAGGTGGTGGTGCCCCTGCTTGTCACCACGGGTGGCGCAGACCTTGATGCTGTTGCTGCGAAGATTGTCAAAGCTGCAGGTCAAGCAGCACAAAAAGTGGGTGGAGGCATGTCGCAAGAGCCGCAGGTGCTTTTCACGGAGGCTATGGAGTGCGGTTACCGCGCGAGCCTCATCGTGTGGGTTGAAGACGGCGACAAGCACTCTCTCGTGAAGGATGCCGTCGTGCGTGCCGTCGCGCCCTACACCATGGCATAGGGCGGGATCGGGCGCTCTATCGTTCGCTCTGTGTCGGGCGTGGGGCGGGGCCTTCCGCGTTTGACTGTCTTCCGCCTGCTCGGTTGTCGCCTCCCTCTGTTAGCTCGCTCGCCGCTAGCCGCCAGCTTGTCGCCAGCCAGCCTGCCAGCCAACCGCAAGCCCGCCGCCCGCCAGCCCGCCAGTCGCCCACCCCTCGTCCTCCCTCCAAAATGGGTTGATGCATCGTCATTCGGGAGGCCACCGACGCGACCCCTTTTTCGCGGAAATCCAATCTCTATGTTAAACCACCGTTGACACGTCGGCGAGCTGCCTGGTCCAGTAGACCAT
>OLPC01001421.1_pt1 | contig 20745 bp, 10 predicted proteins | sample 1672341 | NCBI WGS metagenome assembly OLPC01 (sample SAMEA3136673, study PRJEB25190) | human gut metagenome | reverse complement strand
TTGCCAACAAGCACGCCGATGCCATGGACAACTACCCGGAACCGAACGTGCTGCCGCGGGCAGAGGACGACGAGAAAACAGCAAAAGCGCTTTCCAAGATCCTGCCCACGGTGCTGGAGCAGTGCGACTACGAGACCGTGTACAGCGACACATGGTGGCGCAAGCTGAAGACCGGCACCGGCGTGAAGGGCGTGTTCTGGGACCCGGAGGCGCGCGGCGGGCTTGGCGAGATCTGCATCCGGAGCGTGAACCTGCTGATGCTGTACTGGGAGCCGGGCGTGGAAGATATTCAGGACACGCCGCACCTGTTCAGCCTGAGCCTTATGGACAATGACCAACTGGAAGGGCGATACCCGCAGATGGCCGGGCACACGGGCAGCAGCATGGATGTGGCAAAGTACATCCACGACGACAGCATTGACACCAGCGACAAAAGCGTTGTGGTGGACTGGTATTACAAAAAGGCCCTTGAGAGCGGGCAGACGGTGCTGCATTACTGCAAATACTGCAACGGCGTGGTGCTGTATGCCAGCGAGAACGACCCGCAGTATGCCCAGCGTGGCTTTTATGACCACGGAAAATACCCCTTTGTGTTTGACCCGCTGTTCCGGGAAGAGGACAGCCCGGCGGGCTTTGGATACATTGATGTGATGAAGGACACCCAGACCGCCATTGACGAGATGAACCACGCCATGGACGAAAACGTGAAACTGGCTGCAAAGGCCCGTTATGTGTTGAGCGACACAGCGGGTGTGAACGAAGAAGAGCTGGCCGACTTTGGCAAGGACATCGTGCACGTGGTGGGCAGGCTGACGGACGACAGTTTCCGGCCTTTGCAGACCAATGTACTGAGCGGCAACTGCATCAGCTACCGGGATGCACGGGTGAGCGAGCTGAAGGAAATCAGCGGCAACCGGGATGTGAGCCAGGGCGGAACCACCAGCGGCCTGACAGCGGCAAGCGCCATTGCGGCTTTGCAGGAGGCGGGCAGCAAACTTAGCCGCGATATGCTGAAAAGCGCGTACCGGACGTTTGCAAAAGAATGCTACCTTGTGATCGAGCTGATGCGGCAGTTCTACGACGAAGAGCGGGTATACCGCATTACCGGCGAGAGCGGCGGCGTGGAGTATGTGCCGTTCAGCAATGCGATGCTGCAGGCCGTGCCCGGCGGCAATGTGGGCGGTGTGCAGCTGGGCGACCATGAGCCGGTGTTCGACATTACGGTAAGCGCGGCAAAGAAAAGCACTTTCAGCCGCCTTTCTCAGAACGAGACGGCAAAGGAGTGCTACCAGCTGGGATTCTTTGCACCGGCCAACGCCGATGCTGCCCTTGCTGCGCTGGAAATGATGGACTTTGAAGGCATTGAGAAGGTGCGGGAGAGGGTGAGCCAGAACGGCACGCTGTACCAGCAGCTGCAGCAGATGCAGAAGATGGCCGCCATCATTGACCAGCAGAACGGCACCAACGTGAGCGCAGCAGCCAGCGCGGCCGGACAGGCTGCCGGTGCTGCCGGAACAGGGGGCGGCGGGACCGCGGACGCGAAGAGCACCACCAACAGTCTGGGAGATGTGGTGGGCGAAAGCGGGAGCAACAGCATGGCGACCCAGGCCGCAAAGCGGGCCATGGACGTGAACAACCCGAACAAGTGAAGGAGGAACGGCATGGAGCTGAAAGACACCATCGATGGCATGATCAGTAACGACTACCGGGAACGCTTTAAAGCGGAGTACCGGCAGACGAAGGAACGGTACGAAAGACTGAAAGGGTTTTGCAACCGGATCGAGGCGGCGGAAAGGACCGGAAGGGAAGAGCCGAGGCATGATTGCCCGCTTGAACTGCTGCGGGAGCAGCAGAAACGCATGGGAATGTATCTGGAAACGATGGAGATCCGGGCGGCGATCGAGCAGATCGATCTGAACAAGTGACCGGGGAAGGAGAATAAAATGATCACCATTATTTACGACGAAAAAGGGAAGGACATGAGCCTGCAGGCATCGGGACACGCGGGCTATGCGCCGAAAGGACAGGACATTGTGTGCGCGGCGGTGAGCACACTGATGCAGAGCCTGGCTTACAGCGTGGATAGCGGCACTGTGACCTGCGACCCGGGCGGGGACAACATCCTGCGTGTACAGGCGAACCGGAGCCTTGACACTCTGGCGAAGTTTGAGCTGGTGATAGATGGGCTGTACCTGCTGGCCCAGCAGTACCCTGAGAATGTGCAGCTCATGAACCTGCATGCAAACGATGCAGACAACATGGATCTGCAGTTATTTGGTGACGGTGCAGCAGCTGGCAGTTCCGGTGACGGTGCGCAAGCTTCAGAGGGCGAAAGCAGCCCGGTGGCACCGCCTGCCCTGCGGCCCGCACAGGAGCGGCTTGCGAAGCGCAGCAGGCCGGGCAAAGCAGCAAAAGTGACGACAGAAAAAAACCTTCAGCCGCCTGCGGGCGGCAGCTCCCTCAATGAGGGAGCCAAAGTCGATGCCGAACGGCTGGCGCAGGAGGAAGCTGAACCGGACAAGGGCAACGAGCAGGAGCAGGGCAGCGAAACCGAAGAAAACGTGCAGCTGACACCGGAACAGCGCCGGAATGCCTTTGCGAAGGCGATGCAGCAGTACCCGGAAGAGTTTGAAGAGGCCATGCAGCATGCTGCGCGGATGGCGGTGCAGAGCATCCGGGAAAACCCGCAGCTGAACGAGCTGGGCAAGGTGCTGGCCGAAGCCTACGGCATTGACATGAGCAACATGGACGGGCTGATCGATGCCGTGAAAAACGGCCGGGTGAAGAACGATGAATATTATGAAACGCTGGCGGCGCAGCGGGGCATCAGCGTGAAAACCGCGCGGGAGATGGACCGCATGGAGGGCCAGCTGCAGCGCGCCAATGCTGAAAAGCAGCAGGCCGAACAGCTGCGGCTGGCCGCGGAGCACCAGCAGCGTGCAGCGGCAGTGCGTGCCCGGTGGGAAGCAGAAGCGGCAAAGCTGAAAAACAGCTACCCGGACTTTGAGCTGGACGAAGTGCTGAACAACCCTGCCGTGGCGGATATGATCCGGCGGGGCGTGGGGCTGGAAGCGGCATACCGTGCAGCCTACTTTGACCGCCTGATGGAAAACCAGACGGCCCGCACGGCAAAACAGGTGGAGCAGGGCGTGGCGACGCGCATCCAGCAGCGCAGCCAGCGCCCGGCTGAGAACGGGACACACCCCGGCGGCGCGGCCGAGATGAAGGTGGATGTGGCCCACATGACACGGCAGCAGCGGAAAGAGCTGGCACGCAGGGCACAGCGCGGAGAACGCATTGTGCTGTGAGAGATTTCCCGCGCGAAGAATGCGAGAAAGATAAACCCTTTTGAAGGAGGATAAACAAATGAGCAAGAAGAGACTGGATCTGCAGATGTTTGCGGATGCAAGCGCACAGCTGCAGAACACCACGGGCGCAGCCGGTATGACGGCTGAGATGAAGACCTACTACGAAAAGACCCTGCTGGATCTGGCAGAGCCTGCACTGGTGCATGACCAGTTCGGCGACAGTTACCCGATTCCGGCGAACAACGGCAAGACCATTGAGTTCCGCAAGTATGATGCGCTGCCCAAGGCCACCACGCCGCTGACCGAGGGCGTGACCCCGGCAGGTCAGGCGCTGAACGTGACCACCGTGACCGCCGAGGTGCACCAGTACGGCGGCTGGGTGCCCCTGACCGACATGCTGGATCTGACGGCCATTGACAACAACATCGTGCAGGCCACCAATGTGCTGGCAAGCCAGGGCGGCCGTACCATGGACACCATTGTGCGCGATATCCTGAACGGCGGCACCAACGTGATCTATGCACCGAAGATCGGAACGGGCGGCGCGGAGACCGCCGTGACCAGCCGTGCGGATCTGGATGCCACTGCACAGCTGACGGTGGATCTGATCGACCAGGCAGTGGCGCTGCTGCAGACCCAGAACGCAGACACCATTGGCGACAGCTTTGTGGCCATTGTGCACCCGCACACCAGCTACGATATCCGCAAGGACCCGAACTGGATCGAGGCGCACAAGTATGCGGCACCGGAGGAGATCTTCAACGGCGAGATCGGCAAGATCAACAACGTGCGGTTCGTGGTTTCCAGCGAGGCAAAGGTGTGGAAGGGCGATGGCTGCCCGGCGGGGCTGGCTGTGTACAGCACGCTGGTACTGGGTGCCCACGCCTACGCGACCACCGAACTGGAAGGCGGCGGTATGCAGCACATTGTGAAGCAGCTGGGCTACGGCGATGACCCGCTGAACCAGCGTGCTTCTGTGGGCTGGAAGGCCACCAAGACGGCGGAACGGCTGAGCGAGCAGTACATGGTGCGCATTGAGAGCTGCTCGGCACGCTACAGCACAAAGGCGCTGGCAAACTAAGGAGGAACCAACATGGCAGTAAAGAAGCAGGAAACCGAAGCCGCTGTGCAGGCAGCACCGGAAAAGGACACGGAGGTGATCCGGCTGTTCAAGGACAACCAGCGCTACAAAACGCCGGTGTTCGTGGGCGTGAACGGTGAGACCTACCTGATCCAGCGCGGTGTGGACGTGGAGGTACCGAAGGCGGTTGCTGAGGTGCTGCGCCACAGCGAAGAGATGGACGGCGAGGCAATGGCAAAGATCGTGGCGGCGGAAAGCGCTGCTGTGCAGCAGGCGCAGCGCGTGTAAGGCCGAAGAGCACAGCTCTTGCAAAGAAAAGAGCATTTTGCAAAATGAAAACAGACACCCGGTACAGCGGCACATGGCTGTGCCGGGTGTTTTTGCAGCAGAGGCGACTGCTGGCTGCGGCAGGAAGAACGCAGGGAGCCGTGACCTGCGCAGCAGGAGCTGACCGGAAAGGAGACTTGATAAGATGACAGCCGGACAGGCGATAGAACAGGCCGATGAACTGCGGCCGAACAACCAGTTTACGGACAGCCTGAAACAGAGCTGGCTGCACCAGTGCGATGCCCGGATGCGCACGAGCATTGTGCAGCGCAGCCGGACGGCGGACTTTGATGCTGTGGGTGCGGATGTGAACTGGAACGAAGGATTGGAATACGAAACGGTGCTGCTGGCACCGGAAGCCTTTTGCCCTTTGTATGTGCACTGGCTGTGTGCGCAGATGGATCTGGCGCTGGGCGAGACAGCACGGGCCATGAATGAGCTGCAGGTGTACAGCGACTACCTGCAGGAATTTGCCGTATGGATGCGGAAGCGGTACGCACCGGCCGCTGGTGCGCAGTGGAGGTACTGAGGGATGATGGATGGAACGAACCTGAACGTGCTGCAGACGAGCCGCCAGATGCTGCGGGCCTTTGGCGGGCTGAACGAAGGATACGGCTGCAGCGAGGCAGAGTTCAGCGGGGAAATGAATTTTTCCAGCCGGGGATACCCGGCGCTGCAGACGCGGAAAATGCGCAGGAATGTGCGGACGGTACAGGGTGTGAACGGAATGTACCACCTGAATGGGCTGCTGATCTGCCGCGGAAAGACGCTGGAATACACCCCGGACGAAGAAGTACGTACCGGTGCGGTGGTGCTGGAGAACGTGCTGACCGATGACCGCAAGGCCATGGCGGGCATGGGCACGAAAGTGCTGATCTGGCCTGACAAGGTGGCTTTTGACACGGGCACCGGCGAACTGACGCGCCTTGGCGCACAGTGGGAGATGGGCGGGAAAAGCGTGACCGTGACCCCCTGCGATGCCGAAGGCCGGACATACACCCCGGCGGGCGCAGGCAAGACCGAACCGAAAGAGCCGGAGGACGGACAGCTGTTTTTGAAAAGTGACAGCAACGAAGCCTATGACAGCAATGCGGTGCTGCTACGCTACAGTGCAAAAAACAAAAAGTGGGTGGAAGTGCTGCTGAGCGCGGTGAAGATCCGGTGTCCGGGGATCGGCGGAGTGATCCGGGAGGGGGACACTGTGACCATAAGCGGGATGCCGGACACAGTGTGCAATGCAGTGGCAAAAGGACTGAACGGTGAGGTGATGATCCAGACCATGGACGGCGACGAGATGGTGGCAGTGCTGACACGGGCCGAGGACAGCAACCGGTATTACGGAAGCTGGACTATGACGGAGACCAGTGTGACATGGAAGAGCGCTGACGGCACCGTGACCGAGAACGACGCAGCGGCCGCACCGGTGAAGGTGGAGCGGCGGGTGCCGGAACTGGACTTTGTGACGGAACAGGGAAACCGGGTGTGGGGATGCAGCCGGAAGGAAAACACCATTTACGCCTGTGCTCTGGGCGACCCGACCAACTGGTACAGCTATCAGGGCATTGCAGCGGACAGCTATGCCGTGAGCGTAGGCAGTGACGGCGCATTTACCGGCGCTGCAAGCTGTCTGGGATACCTGCTATTCTTCAAGGAAAACTGCATCCACAAACTGTACGGCACAAAGCCCAGCGATTACCAGATGAGCAGCGTGCGCTGCCGGGGCGTGGCGGCAAACGCAGCGAACAGCCTGTGCGTGATCGCAGAGACGCTGTATTATCTTTCGCCGGACGGGGTGATGGCATGGGACGGAAGCCTGCCGACAAAGGTATCCGCTGCGCTGGACACCAGCGGGCTGACTGCGGTGGACTGGGCCATGGCGGGAAGCATGGACATGCGGTATTACCTGTACCTGCACCAGAAAGCAGGCGGCCCGCAGGCCGGACGGCTTTTGGTATACGACACGGAAAAAGGCCTGTGGCACGAGGAAAGCGCTGCAGGCACCGAGATGGTATCCACCGGGCAGCAGCTGTACCTGTGGGACGGCAGCGTACTGTGGGCCGCAGATCCTGACCGGGAAAGCGGCACGGAGGAAGCAGGGCAGGAAACGGCGCTGCAGTTTGAAGCGGTGAGCGGAGACATTGGCCTGAGCGTACCGGACGACAAGTACATCAGCCGGGTGACGGTGCGGCTGGATGCGCTGGCCCACACGGTGGTAACGGTGGCTGCAAGCTATGACGGCGGAGCCTTTGAAACTTTGGGCACCTGCGCAGCAGGGAAGGACCACCAGCGCATCAACCTGCCCTTTGTGCCCCGGCGGGCAGATACGCTGCAGCTGAAGATCTATGGCACCGGGCAGATGGTGCTGCGCAGTGTGGCCTTTACGCTGGCGGCGGCGACCGGTGGGCGCGTGAGCGCGGCACAGCCGAGGAAATGAGAGAAGGAGCGTAGAAATGGCAAGTTTGGCGGGACTGGAAGGCATTGCGCTGCCTTCCTTCAGCAGTGAGATGCCGGCAGAAGATGCCCGTGCGCTGCGGAATTACCTGTACCAGCTGACGGAACAGCTGAACTATGTGCTGACGAACATTGACCGGGAGAACTGCTCGGAAGAATTTTTAGAACGGATGAACGGGGAAGGAGCATAAAAAATGGGACTGTTTGGAAACAATGACCGCCTGAACACGGCACGGTACAACCTGGAACAGTATGAGAAAACGAAGCCTGCAGACTACCAGAGCAAGTATCAGGGCCAGATCAAGGATGTGATGGACAAGCTGGAAAACATGGGCGATTTTGATTACGACCCGGATGCAGATGCAGCCTACCAGCAGTACAAGAACCAGTACACCCGGCAGGCAAAGCTGGCAAACCAGAATGCGCAGGCGAATGCCGCCGCCATGACCGGCGGCTACGGCTCCAGCTACGGTACGCAGGCGGGACAGAACGCCTATGCCAGCACGATGAACAGCTTGGACAATGTGCTGGACAGCCTATACAGCCAGAGCAAGGCCCAGTACAACACGGAGAAGAGCGGCCTGCAGCAGCAGCTGAGCGGGCTGCAGAGCGCGGAAAAGCAGGACTACAGCCAGTACCAGAACGACCTTGCCAACTGGACCGAAGGCCTACAGTACAAAAAGAACGAGTACGACAACGCTTACAGCGCAAAGCAGAACGGGTGGCAGAATTTTATGAACGGGGCGCTGCAGGTGGCAGGCATTGCAGCGAAGATCCTGCCGCTGTTCTTTATTTAAGGAAAGGAGAAAAGAATGGGAACCATCAAGAGATTGAACGACGCGCAGCAGCGCCTGCAGGACGCGGAAAACGCCATGCCGGGGGCCTACGATGACCAGTATGCGCAGGGCATTGCCGACACGCTGGACAAGATGGGCACGGCCAGCGGCGCGGGATTTGACTTTACCACGGCAGACAGCGGCTACAAGGACGCACTGACACGGATGGTGGGCAATGCGAATGCCGGTGCAGATGCGGCAGCAGCGACCGCAGATGCGCTTTCCGGCGGGTATGGCGCGGACTATGCAAAAAGCGCGGCAGATCAGGCAGCAGCGGCGCAGACGGCAAACACCGGCAGCACCCTTGCTGCAGCACGGGCGGACGCACTGGCCCAGTGGCAGCAGGAGCTTGCCGGTGCGGGCGACCAGCTGGACACCCTGCTGGGACAGCGCGCACTGGAACGCGGCGAGTATGACAGCAGCGTGAGCAATGCAGCAAACTGGCGCAATTACCTTTATGACCGCACCCAGCAGGCACGGCAGGAGAACAGCGACTTCTGGAACAATGTGTGGAACGCCGTGAAGGGCATTGGCAGCACGGTGATGGAAGGATACGATGCGTACAAGGGGTACAGCCAGCAGAAGTGGGAAAACGAGTTCAAGGAAAAACAGTACAATGACAGTCTGGCACGCACTCAGCTGAGCGATCAGGTGGCGGCGCTGCAGCAGGCCACCGCATACAAACAGGCAGGCTTTGATGATGCAGCGAAAGCAGTGCTGACGAAATATGGTTTGGACGAGACGATGCTGGATACATGGCAGGGCATGAGCAGTGTACAGCAGGATCAGATGGCGGCACTGCTGCAGGGTGCAAGTCTGGCAGGAAGTGGCAATGACACTGCAGCCAAAAACTACCTGCAGATGGCGGGCGTAGATACCGGCAGCATTGACTATTCGCCCACACTGAACCAGCGGCAGCTGAATTACACAGCAAACCAGCTGGCACTGAATAACCGTTATAGGACGACCGGCAGCGGGAGCAGCAGAACGAGCAGAACGAAGAGCGGAAACACAAGCTCTGGCAGCGGCAAGACGGGAACGACCGGCTTTACCAACAGCCAGCTGCAGACGATGGCAACAAAATTCTCCGGGATGAAGAAGACAGACCCACTGTATGACTTCTACCAGCAGACCCTGACGGACGCGGGGTGGCTGAAAAACAGCACGGCGGGAAGCAACGGCACCAGTGGGCAGGCAAACACCCGCAGCAGTCCGCTGCGCAGCGGACTTGCAACGGCGCGCGGCATGCAGGCGAGGGGTTACAGTCTGGACGATATTGCGGGCAGACTTTCTGCAGACGGCATTACGGACAACACGCTGTCGTCCATTATGAAAATTCTGGAAGCGGAACGATAAAGGAGACCGGCAGTTATGAGCAAATGGACACCGGAAAGACTGAAAAAAGACAGAGAAAGTTGGGAAGCGAAAAACAACAGCCGCACCACAAACCGGACGGCAAGCACCGGTACAGCTGCGGGAACAGCAAACACTACGGACAAGTGGACACCGGAACGCATTGCAAAAGCGCGGGAAAGCTGGGAAGCGAAAAGCAGCGGACAGAATGCTGCCAGCCCGGCTGCGGCTGCAAGGCAGAACACCGGCACGGGCCTTGGTGCACGGGTGCTGGCGCAGATGACGGGCGCGGACAGCGGCCACAAGCTGCAGCTGGCAGTGCCGCAGGAAACAGGCAGAACACAGGCATATCCGGGCAAAAGCGGCATTGTGACCGACAGCGGTACAGGTACACGCAGCAGCACTGCGCAGCCGGAATGGCTGAACGCGAAGAGCACTGCAGCTCCGGCGGCAAAGGTGACGGGAACGGTGCAGCCCACTGAGCGCCAGCGCATTGCAGGCATTGCCAGCGGAGATGAAGGCTGGTATGCACAGACTGCGCAGAAGGTGAAGCAGTACACGGAAGATCTGAAAGCGACAGACGACTTCAGCGATTTTGACCGGCTGAACCAGTGGATGGACGCTGACCCGAAGCACCGGGAACTTGTGACGCTGATGCGCATTGGCACCGGCGGACAGAGCTATGCCGAGAAAAACAACGCCATGCAGCCCCAGAGCGTGAGCGGTGCTGCAGCCAGCGCAGCAGTGCCGGAAAAGAGTGCGGGCAGACGGGACTACACCGATGCGGAACTGCTGGCAAAGGGATACAGCCGCAAGGAGATCAGCGAAGCGCGGCAGTACATTGCCGACTTTGATGCGCTGCCTGCAGGACAGCGTGCAGCGCGGCGCGCGGCCAATACCATTGGCGGTATTGGAGACACGGTGGCATCCTCGGTTTTTCTGGCGGGTGAGACCGGCGTACAGAGCGCAAAGAATGCAGCAGCGACCAGCAGCAACTGGAAGCAGCTGCAGCAGGATGTACAGAGCGACGACCGGCAGCAGGAGCTGCTGCGCCTGATGACCGGCGGAAAGACACGGTATGCAGCACGGGACAACACGCTGCAGCTGGCACAGAGCAGCGGTGCAATGGCCAGTGCCCCGGCGGCACAAACAACGCAGAGCGATGCCTACACGGATGCAGAGCTGATTGAAAAAGGTTACACGCAGCAGGAGATCGACAACATGCGGGCGCGCATTGCCGGAACGGAAGTGCATGACAGCGTAGACCCGGAGAAGAGCTTTGGCTATCAGCTGTACAAGCGAGGACAGGATCTGACCGCAGCTGCACAGGCGGGCCTTAGCCCCATTGCAAAGCAGGCGCTGGGCATCGTGAGCAGTGCTGGCGAGAACCTTGCGGTGGCGGCTATTGACCCGGCATGGGTGCTGCCGGTGCTGAGTGCGCAGGGCGGTGCGGAAGCTATGGGCCAGAGCGTTGAAAAGGGCGAAAGTGCAGGCAAGACGCTGGCCGGGGGCCTTGCAAAATTTGGCGCGGGTTGGGCCATTAACAGTGTGGGCGCAGCAGACCTTGCAAAGACCATGGGCAGTGACTACGCAAAGAATACGCTGGCGGGCAAACTGGCTGACATGGTGCGCAGCGTGGCGGCGGACGGCACGCTGGCACAGCGGTACCCGGCGGTGGCAAATGCCATCTCCGGCGGCGTGGACAATGCCATGCAGGCCTTTGTGGAGACCTATGCAGACAAGGCTATTGATGCGACGCTGGGCGACAGCGAAGCGGCGGCAGACCTGTTTAAAAGCGACACTTTTCTGACCGCACTGGAAAGCGGCCTGACGGGCGGCGCATCCGGTGCCTTGGGCGGTGCTGTGGGCACAGGGCTTGCAAAGGCGAACGGCGGCGATGCCAGCATTGTGGGTAATGTGAAGCGGGCATACTACGAAGGACAGATGGAACGGGCACGGCAGGCATTGCAGGACGAAGTGCGGGCACAGGAGCCGGGAACGGCGATGCAGCAGACACCGGAAGAAGCTGCGGCAGGCACCCGACAACCTGCGGCTGCTACACAGGAAACGGTGCAGCCGGAAGTGACGGGGACGACAAGCGGATTTGCGACCATGCAGGATACTGCGCCGATGGTACAGAGCGAAAACCCGGCTGTGCAGCAGCTTGCCGCAGCTGTGCAGGATGGGCAGCTTACGAGCAAGACCATCAACCTATTTACACCGAATGCGGCCAATGAAGCGAACCGCGCTGCCTTTGCGGAAGAATACGGTGTTGAGCTGCCGGAAACGGAAGCAAAGACCCGGCAGGTATTGCGGGAAATGACAACACAGCAGCGGGCAGCACAGGCTCCGGCCACAGCTACCGAAAATGCGACAGTTGAAGCACAAAATACGGCCGCAATTGTAGAAAAAATGGAAGCTGACAGATCTGCGCGGCAGGCACAGACGGAAAGTGAGCTGGGCCGGAGCGGAGCTGCCGTGGAGAACACCGGGGAAAGGGTGGAAAGCAGCCCGGCGGAACAGTCTGGCGGGATGCGGGAAACTTACGGCCTTGAACAGCAGAGCCTGACCACAAAGCAGCGGGAGGTGCAGCATGAGCTGACCCGATGGCAGGTATCGGATGGGGCAAGTGCGACCATCAGCAGGAACATGCCGACAGAAATTGGAGATGCCGGGCGGTATGCAGCTGCAGCCAGTAGCCTGTACCGGCTGGGACAGATGGAAGATGTGCACACCTTTGACAAGGCTATGGAGCTGGCGCAAGGCATGAGCGGCCTTGCTGTGAACACCGATTACGTGCTGGCACAGGACGGTGGACGGGAAGCGCTGCAGCTGGCATGGCTGCAGGGACACGGAGAACTGGAAGCCGGAAAGATGCAGCGCGCAAGCCTTGGCGGAAGGCTGACGGCGGAAAGCACCAGCGGCAGCGGCCGGGTGCTGTATAAGGGAACGATGCGCACGGCAAACGAGGTGGGCACGCAGCTGATCGAACTGAATGCGAAGGCCACGAACACCGATGCGGTGCTGAAAACGGTACTGCAGGGCAGCGACCGGGTGAGGGCTTATGTGGACACCGAGACGGCGCGCATTTTCTTCAGCGACCGGGCAGAGGATGTGTTTGGCACAATCTTGCACGAGGACTACCACTGGTACAACTCACTTGATGCAGAGGGTGCGCAGGCACTGCAGCAGCATGCACTGGAATTTCTGGCAAAGAGCGAGGGCTTTGAAGGCATTGACGAGATGATCCGGGGGAAGCTTTCCGACTATGCACAGCAGGGGCTGAGCTACGAGGAAGCCGCAGAAGAACTTGTGGCGGACGCATGGCGCGGCATCTTCAGCGATGAAGCGAGCTTTAAGCGCTGGGTGGAGTTCCAGCGCGGGCAGGCTGAAAAGAACGCAGGCAAGGCAGGCAGCATCCACAAGGTGATGACCAAGGTGAAGGAGCTTTTGAGCGACATCGTGAGCCGCGCAAAGGAAGTGCTGGCAAGAGACCCGGAGAACAAGGCCGCTCTGAAAGCACAGCGCCTTGCGGTGGCAGAAAAGCGGGTGCTGCAGGACGAATACTTTGCCCATGCGGAGAGGGCTATGGACAGCCTGCGCGCCGCAAAAGAAAACGCCGCAGCCCTTGAGAACAAGGGCGCGGCGGAAGGGACAAGGTTTGAAATCAAGAAAGATGCCGAGGGAGAAACTTACATTCAGATCGACGAGGATATTCTGAAAGGAATCCCGCAGGAAAACTGGAAATCGGTAGTCAAGCAGGCAATCAGAGAACGTTTCCCGGATGGCTTTGTAAGAAACGGCTGGACAATTCTGAACAGCAAAGATGGACGCAATGAGTTTGTCTGGTCGAAGTATTCAAAGGCATTACAGTGGGAAAATGCCACAGCGTATGCGGACAAGATGCGCATGGCTGCCAATCTTGATGAAATCATTGCAACTGCGGATGAGGTGTACCGCGAGCCCGCAAATCACAAAAATGCGGAAGCCTTCAACCGCGGAAGAATTAAAATCCGCGTGGGCGAAAACGCGTATGAGGCAGATGTGCTGACAGCCATCAAACCGGATACACGGGAGATTTTTTATGATATTGTTAACATCAAAGAAACAAAAATAAAGCCCTCCGGTGGTACCCACGTAGAATCCGAAGATTCAAGGAGTAGATTGCCGGAGAGCTTTACGGAGACCTTCGGCAAAGCCCACATGGAATCCGAAGATTCGGGGAGCAGCGGGTCGAAGATCTCTAACCAGAGTATAGCACAGGAAGCCGCTGAAAACAAGGGAAATGACGGGACGCTGAAGAAAAATGTACGATATCAGTTGAGCGAGGCAGACGAGCTGACGAAGCTGCGCGACGAACAGCAGCGGCTGGACGAGCAGCGGCGGGAGCTGAAGGAAGAACGCAGTGCCTGGCTGGGAAGCGACGCCGTGAAAGAGATCGAGGCGAAGAAGAAGGCACTGGGGATTTTTTCTGCAGAAGCAAAAGCCTACCGGGACAGCGAAGAATACCAGAATTATCTTGCAAAGCGCAAAGACTACAATGCCCGTATGGCGCAGCTGGAAGACCAGAGCGCTGTGCTGAACGGCCGGATCAAAGAGGCCGGTGCCCGGATGCAGCAGCAGAACGCAAAAAAAGGCAAAGCAGAACAGGCGGTATATGATGCCAAGGCCGAAGCCCACGGCGGAAAGGCGGAATACCGCCGCGTACTGGCAAAAGAACGGTTTGGCACGACAGAGGACTTCAGACGAGCCGGATACATTCTGCCGGACGGCCAGATGCTGGACTTTGCCCAGAATGACCGAACCCGAGATACCGATCACCGGGAGATCATGAGCGTGTTCGGTTCGGCAGAGGTGAAAAATGGAACAGAAGCGCTGAACGAATTTCTGCTGGACGGCAATGTGCGCGTGATGGCTGAAGCACCGGGAGTGGATCTCTCGGCAGACACAGCACCCACCACGCAGCAGCTGGAACAGATCTGGCGAATGGTGCAGGAGCTGGGCGGCGAGAAACGGCAGTTCACACTGGACATCTCCACAGCAGATGGTCGGGTGGCAGCCGGCAAGGAATACAGCGGACGTGTGGATGCTGACCGCATAGTGCGGGAGATCCGGGAATATTACCAGACCGGTGAACTGGCACAAGAAAGCGACCTTGCAAAGTTCCGCTATCAGCTGGCAGAGCAGGCCGACCGGGATGCAAAACGGAACGACCAGCAGATGGCAAGCCGCACCATTGCGGACAAGGCTGCAGCACTGGACACCTTGAGCCAGTTCTTTGGGCTGACACGGGGTGTGAAGGTGAGCCGGACGGCCATTGAAGGACTGGCCAGCCGCTGGGCAAAGGCGAACGGCAGTAAGGCGGACCGGGCCAAGCTTGCGAGGGAGACCGAGGTACTGGTGGACTACCTGAAAGCCGACGGTGCGGACATGGAAAAAGCCAATGCGCTGGCCGAAACGCTGGCGGGAGAAATTCTGGACGGGGCAGTTTACCGCAACAGTGAGCTGTGGGACGAATACCCGGAACTGCACAAGCTGGAATATACCGTGAACAGAAGCGGACAGGCAAAGGCAGAACTGGTGAAAGCATACGGCAGCTGGAGCGAAGCAGTGGCCGAAGCGCGCAGGCACGGCGTGACCTTGCGGCAGGCCGAAAGCGTGCGGGACGGCAACCCGGCACAGCAGTACGAAAGCGTGATCAACGACAACCGCGCTGTGGACGGCACCAGCGACGGTGCAAAGGCATTGTGGAAAGCTGCAGCGCAGCAGGCGGGTGTGGATGGTGCAATGAGCATGGAAAGCACCGAGTGGCTGAATGTGCTGATGAACCTGCACGATGCCATCAAGCCTGCGACTATGAGCCGGTTTGCAGACGATGCAGAGTATGAGGATGCAAAGATCGAACTGGCGGGCAGGATCATCGGTGACATTATGGCGACACCGGAGATGACTGACGCGCAGGCTATCTTTGAGGGCATCCAGCGACACAATATGGATGTGGCAAGAGCCGCAGCAGGCAGCAAAGAACGTGCTGCAGAGGTGGCAAAGGAACTGCGCGGCGTACAGAAAGCACAGCAGCGGGAGTTTGGCCGCAGAATGCAGGAAAACCGGCGCACTGCAAACCAGAACGCCGAAGTACAGCAGATGACCGAACTGCAACGGCAGAACGCAAGAGCGGAAAAGCTGCTGGACCAGAACCTTGAAACCTTTGGTGTGGATGTTTCCAATGTGGGCAACCTGAACGAAAAGCTGACAGTGCTGCGGGAAAGCTATGAGCGGGAAATGAAGCAGGAAGTGAAACGCCTGAAGGCCGAGCGGCAGGAAATGCTGGATGAAGCAAAACTGTGGTATCGGGAACGCATGGGAGAACTGCGGGAGGAAAATGCAGATCTGAGTATGCGGCTACGGGAAGAGCAGCGGCGCGCGGACAAGGCAGAATACAGCCTGATCGTGCAGGAAAATGAGATCATGGAATGGGAGGCGGATAACGAACGTAAGCGGGCCGCATGGGAGCAGAAACAGGCGCAGCGGAATGCCCTTGCCATTGAAACAGCCCGACAGCAGCGGGACGAAGATATTGCCGTTGCGAAGGCAGTAGCGGAAAAGCGAGTGCAGCGGGCGCGGGATGCACGGAAGATGGATGAACTGAAACGCAGCATCCGTCAGAACGCGGCACAGCTGAACCAGATGCTGCTGCGGCCCAGCAAGGACAAGTATGTACAGCCGGGGCTGATCGATGCGGCAGCACAGGTGGCAAAGCTGGCGGACATGACCATTCTGAACGAACGGGCCGTGAACCAGCTGACGAGGCTGCAGGACCGGATCCGGCAGAGTGCGGGCAGCGAGAACAGCCCCAACGCCATGACCGAAGAATGGAAGCAGACCGGCGTGGATACCCTGATCCAGACGCTGCGGGACGACCTGCAGACGACAAAGGACACAAAGCTGACCAAACTGCACGAGCAGCTGGCCGAGGCAGAAGTTTTACCGGACAGCGAGAAAGCATGGGCACTGCAGGAACGGCTGCGCAAACGCATCAAGGAGACGGAGAACCGCACCTATCTGCCCATGACGGTGGATCAGATGCGGATGCTGAAGGCTATTACCAGCTCGACGCTGCATGTGATCCGCAATGCAAACAAGACGGTGAGTCTTGCAAAGGCTGAAGAAGTGAGCGCAATCGCAGAAGGCGCAGCCAGCGAGGTGAATGCCAGCAAGGGCAACCACCCCGGCGGAAAGCTGGACGGCGTGCACAATCTGCTGACAAAGTATCAGTTGGATATGCTGGGCGCGGAGCGGGTGTTCCGTATGCTGGGCGGCTACGCGAAGAACGGCCAGATGGAAAAGATGGCCCAAATGCTGAACGACGGCCAGTACCGGCAGACGAAGATCACCGTGGAAGGCGAAAAGCTGTTTGCCAACGTGACCGGAAAAGAACACGTGAAGGAAATGCAGAACTTTGCAGGCCCGGGCGCAGACCTTGTGGACGTGGGCCTGACCGATGTGAAGGGAAAGAAAGCCGAACTGACCCATGCACAGCTGTGCAGTTTGTACATGCACCTGCACAACACCGACAGCCTGAACCACCTGATGAACGGCGGACTTGTGATTCCGGATGCAAAGCTGTACAACAAAGGTGACATTGAGCAGGCTTACCAGAAGGGACAGACCGTACATCTGGGAATGCTGACGGATGCGGACGGGACCCCGACAGCGGATAGCATCCTGCAGACGGTGGAAGCGGCCATGACTGACTATGACCGGGCATGGTGCGCGGACATGAAAGAGTTCTTCGACAACTACACCACGAAGCTCATCAACGAGACGAGCCTGCAGCTGGTGGGCTACCAGCGGGCAACCGTGAAAAACTACTATCCCATTGCGGTGGATAAATCGGTGCTGGCGACCCAGATCGACGGCCTGAATCTGGACGCGACCATTGAGGGACGCGGTTTCCTGAAGAACCGCGTGAAGAGCGGACAGCCCGTTTTGCTGGAAGAATGCGCAAATGTGGTGCAGCGCAGCCTGCGGGACACGGCGGCGTATGCGGGCCTGGCCGCGCCCATCCGGGACGTGCAGAAGATCCTGAACAGCGGCGTGGAGACGCGGGAAAGGCTTGCAAACCTGAAGAACGGCATCATCAAGGAACAGTGGGGCAAGGATGCGGTGAGCTACATCGATGACCTGCTGACCGACCTGCAGACTACCCAGCGCAAGCGGCCCAGCACCTTTAACAAAGTACTGGGAAACCTGCGCGGGAACTATGCAGGCGCAGTGCTGACGCTGAACCCGGGCGTTGCCATTGCGCAGGCGGCAAGCCTGCCCACAGCAGCGGCCGTACTGGGCGGCGACACCATGGCGGCAGTGGTACCCTTTGTGAAGAACCTTTCGCCCAAGGCGCGGACAGCGCTGGAAACGGAGATCAAAGAGCACGGAGACGTGCTGCTGGACTGGCGCAAGCGCGGCAGCCAGAACGGCGAGCTTGCCAGCATTGGCAAGCAGGAAACATTGGCGGAAAAGGGCATGGACAAGCTGCCGAACTGGCTGACCGGCTGGATCAACGGGATGGACGAAGTGACGGTAGCAGCCCTGTGGGAAGGCAGCAAGCGATACGTGCAGAACCACACGGCCGAGTTTGAAGGCGCGGAGGTGACAGGCAGCCCGGCCTATTGGGAAGCGGTGAACCGCACCTATCAGAAGGTGATCGAGCAGACACAGCCCAACTACACCGTGATGCAGCGGGCGGGCATTCAGCGCAACCCTAACGAACTGCTGAAGCAGCTGACCATGTTCACCACCCAACGTTTCCAGAACTACGGCATTCTGGCGGATGCCATTGGCGATTACAGGGCACAGGCGGAACGCTACCGGCAGAACCAGAGCGATGAAAACAAAGCGGAATTGCAGCGGGCAAAAACACAGCGAAACCGGGCTGTTGTGAGCCAGGCGGCACAGACGGCGGTGTTTGCGATCATGAAGATTGGCGCAGATTTCCTTTTGCACCGGTGGGACCGGGAGCAGGACGAAAACGGCGATGTGACCGTGAAGAGCATGTGGAAACGGTTTGCAAGCCTGTACACAGAAAGTTTTGCGGGAAACTTTTTGTACGGAAGTGAGTTATACAGTCTGATCGACAATGCTGTGAACGGTAAGGATTACGACGTGCTGAGTGCAGCAAGCATCAGCGTGGTGAATGATCTGGCCGGAGATGTGCAGAAGTTTTTTGCGGAGTTCCGGAAAGACACCAGTGAAATGGACGAAGAACAGCTGCAAAAGCACCACAATAAGCTGATGCAGCGCAGCATGACGCTGCTGGAGGACAGCTTTGAAGTGGCGGGTGTACCCTACGGCAATGGACGGAAGATTGTAGAAGCGGTAAAGGGCTACTATGGTGACCTTGAAAATCTTGCGCACGGAGGACAGTTCAGCTTTAATTCTGTGCCGCAAAGCGCCACCGGCCAGTATGACCGGCTGTACAACGCCTATGCCGGCGGCGACAGCGACGAAGCAAAGGCCGCAGTGGAGAAGCTGAACGCTATGGTGGAAGCGGGAACCATTGCGGAAAACAAAATGTACAGCCAGCTGAAGAGCCGCCTTGTAAAGTACGACGTGCGGGTGCGGCAGGCTGCTGAAGAGCAGAATGCAGGAAACGACCAGAAGCGGTACGAGCTGGAAAACGAGATGATCGAACAGCTGAGCGAAGTGCTGGGCCTGCCGAAGGGAAAGCGCGGGGATGTGGTGGACTGCGTGACCGGCGCGGTGAACCAGCTGGCCGAAACGCAGCTGAAGGGCGACAACGCCAGCGCGACAGATGACCTTGTGGAAGCTGTGGACAGTTGGGACGCAGGTGCTGTGCAGGAAGAATATGACAGGCTGGCGAAGGCGGGCAAGAGCGCGACGACACTTAAAAGCAAGATCACCGAGACGGCAAAGCCGGAATACCTTGCGGGCAGTGATGCAGACCGGCAGCAGATGGAAGAAATGCTGTTGGCGCTCAAGGACGCGGACGGCAAAGAGCTGTACACGGAGAAAAACTTTGCCCAGTGGGTGAAGGAGGCAGAAAAGAAAGCAGAGGAAGGACCGGAACCGGACCCGTATGCGGCAGTGAGGTAAGAAAAGAAAAATCCCCCGGCGCGATGAATTTCACGCCGTGGGATTTGTATATGTGGTTCTTTTGAAATGGAAAAGTTTGAAAAAAGTCCGCAGTGTTATTACGGACGTTTGTGTGATAGGCTGAGAAGGACGGAAGGAGGCAGCGGGATGCGGGTGAAAATTATTCGGAAAAACTTTGGCGGTGTGGAGTTTGGCCCGGAGATGCGGGTGCTGCATCTGGGCGGGCAGAGCAGCGCCAATGTGGAAAGGCTGAAGTTTGAGCTGCCGCAGGAGTGGGCCGGATGTGCCGTGACGCTGCACATCCAGCGGCAGGACGGCACACTGCCGACACCGATCCTGCTGGACGAGGAGCACAGCGCAGCAGTGGGCAAAGAATTTACCGCCAGCCCCTGCGGCAGCTGGATGCTGCTGGCTCTGGGTGAGGACGGATACCGGGCGTTGACCCGACCGGCCCGGTATGACTGCTATGAAACACTGAACACAGACGGCGATGCAGAGATCAGCCCGACGCAGTACGAGCTTTTTGTGGCGCGGGTGCTGGGATATGCGACCGGGGCACAGGAAAGCGCAAAGGAAGCGCGGAACGCGGCCGCAGCAGCAAAGCAGGACGCAGACACTGCAGCGACAGCCGGAGCGAACGCGGCAAGGGCGGCAAAAATGGCACAGGAAGCGGCAGGCAGCGCCCAAGGCGATGCGGAGCGGGCGCAGCGGGCTGCAGATCGTGCCGAGAATTTTGCGCCGCCCGAAGATGGCGCGGTGGTAAGCGTGAACGGCAGGGGCGGCGTTGTGACTCTGACGGCGGAGGATCTTGGTGCGGTGGGAGCGAACAGCGCGGGCTACGTGAAGAGCATTTCGCTGACAGACCGCACCCTGACACTGACCTTCGGCGACGGAAGCACGAAGACCATGCAGACCAAGGACACCACGGCACTGGAAAACATGACCGGCATCCTGCCCGCAGCACATGGCGGCACCGGAAAGAATACCCCGTTGACTGCGGACGACGTGGGTGCGGTGGAAAAGGGAAGCGGTGACTACCTGAAGAGTGCAGAGCTGCAAAACGGAGAACTGGTGCTGACCTTTGGCAGCGGCGACACCGTGCACTACACCCTCCCCGCCGCCACCACCACCACGCTGGGCGGTGTCAAGCTGAGTGACGACTTCACGGCAGATGCAGACGGCACGCTGCATCTGGCGGGCGGTACTGCCCCGGACCCTTACCCCGTGGGCAGCATCTACCAGAGCACCGCACGTACAAGCCCTGCCGCACTGTTCG
>OLPC01001418.1_pt1 | contig 20820 bp, 23 predicted proteins | sample 1672341 | NCBI WGS metagenome assembly OLPC01 (sample SAMEA3136673, study PRJEB25190) | human gut metagenome | reverse complement strand
GCGGTATCCCGCCTTAATTCAGATGCTCTGGTAACTCAGTTGCCGAGTAGTTCACCAGATCACTTGGTATCCTGATGGATGCTTTAATGGCAAGCCTTCAGGAAATTTTAAAACTCAGCGATGAACAACTGATTGCTTTTACCGCTGATTTTGAAGCAAGACTGCCAGAATATCTGCGAAATGCACTCCATCCCAAGGCTGTAGTAGCATAAGTGATGCTAGAATATAAATAGTACAAGCCAAAATGAGAAATTCCAAATACACCTAAGCATGATCAATAGAAACATGCTGAAGGAGGATCTCATATGGCAAAACAACATGACAAACAATTTAAACTTGATGCAATCCAGTATTATCAAGATCACAAAGATCTCGGGGTACGTGGATGTGCAGAAAATCTTGGCATCGGATACAGCACATTAACCAAGTGGCTGAAAGACTTCCGGGAATCAGGTGATATTCCTGTTCGTGGTTCTGGTAATTACGCATCTGATGAACAGAAAGAAATTGCCCGTCTCAGACGTGAATTACGTGATGCCCAAGATGCCCTTGATGTATTAAAAAAAGCAATCAACATTCTGGGAAAATGACGGAAAGAGTGTATGAAAAAACGCATACTGAGGCTGAGCTTCTGGTAGGTTAAAATGGGAAGAAATTTCTCATTTTAACTTGTTCTAAATCTTGACATAGGACCAAATTCAACCTTAATGTTTTATAAAAAAATAATTTCAAGAAATAGAAATTTACTGTGAGTAGGCACATATAGATTATGAAAAGAAGAAAGTAATTCTTATTGATAGGCGTCTGACAAATATATACAAGAAAAAGTGGCATAGAAGCAATGAAATATTATCCCATTAGCATAAAAAATAATAACAAAAACTTATTTAAGTAATATTATATGAATAAGTTTATATTGAACTTATATAAATAAGTTTGAGGTGATCGAAATATGAAATATAATTTTCCAGAAGATTTGAGATCAATTCGGGCGATATTAGGCCTTTCTCAGAGAGAATTTGCAGAACAGATTGGAGTAGAGCAGGTGACTGTTTCAAGAAATGAGTTGGGAAAAACAGTTCCGTCTGCAAGAATTTTGGAGAATGTATACAGATTTGCATTTACAAAAAATATAAGAATAAATAAACTGAAAGAAATGCTCTGGAAAAAAATGAGAAATTGCTTTTCCATGGGGCGAAAAGTGAAATTACCGGGGAAATAGATATCTATAGAGGCAGGAGTAACAATGATTTTGGACAGGGATTTTATACAGGGGAAAGTTACGAGCAGGCAATCTCATTTGTATCAGGATTTGAGCATTCATCGGTATATTATATTCGTTTCAATGACACGAGTCTGAAATGTAAGAGATATAAAGTGGACCAGGAATGGATGATGACGATTGCCTACTATCGGGGGGCGCTAGATGAATACAAGGAACATCCAACAATAAAAATGTTTGCAGAACAGTCCAGAGATTGTGACTACATAATTGCACCGATAGCAGACAACCGTATGTTTCAGATTATTAATTCATTTATTAATGGAGAAATTACAGATGAACAGTGCAAACACTGTCTTGCGGCAACAAATCTTGGAATGCAGTATATATTTATAAGTGAAAAGGCAGTATCGCAGGCTAAACTTATAGAACGATGTTATATTTCAGACAATGAAAGGGAATATTATAAGAATATACGATTGGAAGATGCCAAGTTAGGTGACAACAAAGTGAAACTTGCAAGAAGGCAATACAGAGGAAAGGGTCTGTATATTGATGAAATCCTGGTGTAAAGAGGTGGCCGATGAATGAGAAAAATAGATAAAGATGGATTGCTTTTGTGTGAACTTCAGGCGACTGCATTTGAAAACTCTGTTGATAAAATGGAGTCGAGCTCAGAGATTTTTATCAGGCGATTTATGAAAAGTAAAATAGCAAAAAGACTTGATAATGGGTCAGTCCTTGAAAGTAATATTCAGGCAAATGATATTTTACAGTTTGTAGATGAAGAGTATGGAGTTTCGGATTATGGAACTGTAAAATATACCCGCAACGAGATGTACTGGATTGGTTATATCTACAGGTATTTTGCGATTATCTGTGAGTTAACATCAGTACAGGTTTATAAAATTATAAAACCGAAGGAACTGAGAGGATTATTTCTTCCATATCATACCATGGATCCATCTCAGGCTGTGGAGAGGATACTGGAGGCAAAAGAAATGCCAATGGATGAAAATATGGAACTGGAACGTCAATATAAAATATTCAAAAAAATAAGAATGCAAAAAACAAAGAACGAGCAGGCTGGCGTTAAATAAAACGCTCAACCCGCTCCATTGTAGTTTTCAGAATCGTAATATCCGTCAGCACATCGCCGGTTTCCAGTGAATGGTTGGCGTTTTTTGTAAGAAAAAGAGGTACCTCTTTTTGCTGTGCCAGCTTCTGGATAATTTCGGTTTCGGCCCAGGGATCTGCGGTGCCGTGGAAGGCGATGCTTCCGGCCAGTGAGAAAGAAAAGGTATCCGCCAGAGGCGTAAACAGGATGCTTTTCACTGTCAGATCATGTCTGGAAGCATAGGCTGAAGATATGATAGTGCCAAGACTTTTGGAAATAAACAGAATACTTCCATATGAATGCCAGTCAACATTCTGGAGAAACTGTTCGGTATGTTTCAACGCAAGCTCGAAGGCCTGTTCCATTTTGGCACGGTCGCCTTTGACATTTTCGGGAAGAGAACCGTAAGATACATTCAAGATCTGATAACCTTGATTTCTGGCAAGGCGAGCTGCATAGTAAAGGAGCGGTTTATCAGGGCCATATCCGATACCCGGGAAAACAACGGCCAGCTTCGGGGCGTTGTTATCAGCTTCCGCTGTATGAGAGGAAGCTTTGTCATAGAGCATCTGCAGCTGGATTTTTTCCTGGAGCTCTTTTAAGGGAATGGAGATCGTGCAGGAGTCGGATGGAAGGTAATCATAATCAGTAATAATGCCATCCTCTTCTCCGTGATAAACAATATGTGAGGAACCCATAAGTTCCATATCTTCTTCAATATCTGAAAGTAATTCTTCGTATGATTTCATTTTATTTCAAACCTTCTTATTAAAAAATTAGTATTTGTCAAAGTATGTTATGTGAATGTTTCCTTTATATGGGGAAAAGTTTATTTGTGTTCAAGCTTCGCTTTCTCGGCATTCAAAAGCTCAATATTAATATTCTTCTCACTAGCAGTTTTATCAACCCAGAGGTTCAGAGAATCAATAGCCAGGGAAACCTCATCCAGCTTTTGGCTGATATATGCAAAGTCTTTGATTTCATCGTCGGTGATCTTACCGTCTCTGGCGATCTGGATCAGACGGCTGGTGAGAGGGTTGATCTCATTAAGACTAGCGATGGTTTCCAGGATAATGGTAGAAAGCTCGGAAACCTCGATCTCCGGTACATACCGGTCCCCGATCATACACTTGTGAGAACAGTAATAATTGCATAAGTCAGGATGCTTATAGCAGTCAGCCATCTGGATGATGTCGTAAGGGGTTGGTTCCTGCAGTTCGTATTCGATCTTTTCAATCCTGGAGGCAGAAACACCGGTCATTTCCTGGCTGGCTTTTTCGCGGGTCAGACCCTGTTCTTCTCTGTATTGCTGATAAATAGTCTTGTTTTCTCTGGTAGATTGTTTCCCCATGGTTCAGTCTCCTCTGTTAATTCTCCAAAATAGGGAAATATATGAAGTTATTTCAACATATAGAACGTTTATTTTTATAGATGGTTCTATTATACTGGATTCATCGAGTGACAGCAAGGGCCGACAAAGAGAAAGAGGTGGCTGTGTGGACGTGACAAGAAGATTGCAGATGATACGGATCCTGGAAAAAATGGAAAGAGATCCGAAATTCAGTGAAAAGCTTGGAATCATAAATAAATCAAAATTTATATCAGTAAATATAACTGGAGAAAAGGAGAAATTATGTTGACGTTATTATTTATCATATGTATGTTTGGAGTTTTTGGAAAGCTGTTTTTTTTCGGCCTGAAAGCAGCCTGGGGGATATCTAAATTTATATTAACGCTGGTATTCCTGCCATTGATCCTGCTTGTAATGGTAGCAGGAGGACTGATCTCCCTGGCATTACCGATACTTCTTGTTATTGGTATTGTCGGACTGATCGCATCAAAAGTATAAGGAAATAAACAGCAAACGCGGATTATGAATAACCGCCTGGAAAAAAGGAGGAACAATTATGAGTAAGAAAGAAGGATACAGCAGACCAGGTTTATTTGGAGGCATTAATCACTATGATGCCAATGGTCATAAGATTGGGGAAAGCAGACCCGGATTGTTCGGAGGGTATAATGATTATGATGCCAAAGGCCATAAGATCGGAGAAAGCAGACCTGGTATTTTCGGAGGAATGAATCATTATGATGCCAAAGGCCACAAAGTAGGAGAAAGTCGTCCGGGAGTATTTGGCGGAGCAAACCATTATGATGCAAATGGCCATAAAACAGGCCATAGCAGCAAAGGAATCTTCGGAGACTGGAATCACTACGACGACTGATCGAAAATGAAATACATGTACAGTATTATTGACGGCAGATCCACAACAAAGAATCTGCCGTTTACTTATTTGACAAATCCGGTAAAAATTCTGTTGTACAACTGTAGAAAAACCAATTATAATTAAAAATTAAAGGATACAGAATTATCAACAGAATGGAGAAATATATGAGATTAAGAAGTCAATCCGCACGGACTTTATTATATGAAGAAGTAGTAGAAGAACTTTACAGGCTGATCGATGAGAAGCATATCCAGCCAGGTGGCAAGCTTCCGCCGGAAAGAGAACTGATCGAGCAGCTGAAAGTCAGCCGGAATGTGTTAAGAGAGGCATTTCATGTTCTGGAAACCAGAGGTGTGATCGTTTCTCACCAGGGAAAAGGAAGATTCTTAAGGGAACAGCCAGGCCACGGATCCGAGAAACGTACAGAAAGTCTCAGCAAAAATCTGGAACGCTATTCCATGCTGGAAGCTTATGAAGTCCGTCAGGTTCTGGAAGTAAAGGGTGTGGAGCTGATCATCCGTAACGCATCCGAAGAAGACATTGATGATCTGGAAAAAGCTTACAAAAAAGTGGAACATACCTACGAGACAACCGGAACTACAACCGGTGAATTTGAACTGCACAAGCTCTATGCGGAAAAAACCGGCAGTATGTTCATGACCCAGACACTGGAGCTGGTCCTGAATGCGATCTTGGATATGATGTATGGGCAGTTTTATGATGTGCTGGAAGCCACTTCCGAAAAGCAGGAGCTGGAATCACATCGTCAGATCATTGATGCGATCCGCAGAAGGGATACGGAAGCAGCACAGAAGCTGATGCAGGAACATCTTCAGGTAACGATGGATATGCTGAGGGATAATTGATTAAATATGCATTTAGCTAAAATGCCAGAAGTTCCCGGCCTTTGCTTGGAAAAAATCATGGACCGGGGGCGGAAACAGGCGAAAAAGTACAGGATAATGAAAAAACCATTGACGAAAAGCACCTTCGGGTGCTATTCTTTATAAACAAGTGGGTGACCAAGTGAACAAATATTAATTCAAAAAGAATGAATATGTATTCAGACGATAATTCACAATCCAGAAAGAACAGAAAGGAATACACAATGGGAAATTTAAAATGGCCGGAAGGTAAAAAATGTGCGGTAATGTTTACCTTCGATGTAGACGGAGATACCACCTGGGAAAACGGAAACCGTGGACTTCCAAACGGTGAGAAATACATCAAATCCTTATCCGTAGGCCAGTACGGACCAAAGCGCTGCGTAGACCGTATCCTGGATATGCTGGATCGTTACGGTGTAAAAGCAACATTTTTTGTACCGGGGCTGACAGCTGAACGTTATCCAGATGTGATCATGAGGATCGCAGAGGCAGGACATGAGATCGGACATCATGGATATGCACATGAGAGATTTGCGGGAAAAACAACAGAGGAGCAGATCGAGATCATTGAGAAGACTCAGGCAATCTTTAAAAAGCTTATCGGTCATGAAGTAACAGGCTTCCGTACTCCATCCGGCGACTGGGCAAAGATCACACCGCAGCTTCTGTATGAGAGAGGCTTCCGTTATTCAAGCTCCATGCGTGGTGACGACAGACCATATCGTACGATCATAAACGGTGAGAAAACAGATTTTATCGAGATCCCTACGAAATGGGAAGTAGATGATTACGTAGCTATGGCATATAACATGTATCCGGCAGAACCGGCAGGACAGGACAGGATTTCCAGCTATCGTCTGGTAGAAGACAATTTTATGAGAGAGTTCCGCGGACATTACAGAGAGGGGCTTTGCATTTCTTATATGAGTCATCCCCAGGTAATTGGTTCCCCTGGAAGGATCCAGATCCTGAAACATATGCTGGAGCAGATCACATCCAAAGAGGATGTCTGGGTGGCAACAGGAACGGAAGTATCAGACTGGTATCGAAGCCATTCACAAGAACAGGAGGAGAAATAAGGATGAAACTGGAAAGACCAAAGTGGCCGGAAAACAAAAAATGCAGCGCCATGATCACCATCAACCTGAATGCGGAACTGTTCTGGCTGCAGTTAGATCCCACCTGCAAGGATATGCCGAAAACACTGTCTCTTGGACAGTACGGAATGACAAGAGGCGTGGACCGTATCTTAAAAATACTGGAAGAACGGGGCATCCGCGCAACATTTTTTACTCCTGGATGGGTGGCAGAGCAGTATCCGGATAAGCTGAAAGCCATTGTGGAAAAAGGCCACGAGATCGCAGCACTGGGATATCATCATGAGCATATGGCATTATTATCCGAGGAAGAGCAGGAAAGCGCCATCAAAAAAGGAATCGCTGCGATTGAAAAGGTATGCGGCGTTACACCGAAGGGATTTCGTTCCCCGGAAGGCGAGCTGACCCTGGATACGTTACGGATCGCAAAGAAAAACGGCCTGGTGTATTCCAGCAATCTCTGCGATGATGACAGACCATACTGGAAAGATCTGGGTGAGGATAAGATCCTGGAGATCCCTATTCACTGGGTAAACTATGATCTTCCGTATTTTGCGTTCAACTATCATCCGGCATTTCCGGCAGGCCAGGGCAGGATCGCAAATTATACAGGAGTTCTTAACAACTGGAAGGATGAATTTTTCGGATGCCATGAATACGGCCTCTGTTATGTCCTTCAGCTGGATCCGGCAGCCATCGGAGCACCGGGCAGGATCGGACTTCTGGAAGAGCTTCTGGATTATATTGAAACTTTTGATGGTGTATGGTGGACAACCGGTGAGGAAATGTATGACTACTGCCTGAAAAATCAGCAGGAGAAGTAAGATGGCATACATATAACGGGAAAAGAAGGGAGAGCATTCATGGCTCATATATTTGAACTGGTAAATCAGCTTTTTGCACAGGTAGTTCCGGTGGCGGATTTTCTCTGGGACTTTCCAACAAACATTGATGCATATGCAAACATTCCGATCTTAGGACAGCTGTCCATTGCATTTCTGCTTCTTCTTGGAGGAAGTTTGTATTTTACTTTACGTTTTGGTTTTGTGCAGGTAAAAGAATTCAAGACAGGAATCCGTCTTCTGACTTCCAAACAGCAGGCAAAGGTTGGAACTTCCCAGCTGGCAGCTTTTCTGGTCAGTATGGGCGGCCGCGTCGGTGCCGGAAATATTGTAGGTGTAACCGGGGCGGTAACCATTGGAGGACCGGGAGCGATCTTCTGGATGTGGGTTTCCGCATTCCTGGGGATGGCGACATCCTTCTGTGAAGCAACACTGGCACAGATTTTTAAAGAGAGAAAAGGAAATGAATATGTAGGAGGTTTTACCTTCTATATCCAGAAGATCTGGAAAAACAAAGCATGGATCGGTGCGGCAATGTGCATCATGTATCTGATCTACAACATGCTGAGTATTCCGGTACATACCTTCCATGTATTTACTGCAGTAAGCTCTATTGCAGATGAAGTAACAGGAAAAACAACACAGGTAACAGATCCCCTGTACTATGTGATCGCAGTTGCCATTATCGTGGTCATCGCAGTTATCACATTTGGCGGAATCAAAAGCGTAACAAAATTTTCCGATGCGGTTGTACCGGTTATGGCAGGGTTATATGTTCTCATCGTACTGGTACTGATCGTTCTGAATATCGGAAAAGTGCCGGGATTCTTTGCGGCTGTATTTGTAGGAGCATTTAAACCAAGCGCTATCTTTGGCGGAGCATTTGGTGTGGCTATGGCACAGGGACTGAAACGAGGACTTTTATCCAATGAGGCTGGTATGGGTACTGCAACACAGGCCTCCTCTATTGCGGATGCCAATCATCCGTGCGAGCAGGGATTCATTCAGTCCATCGGTGTATTTGTAGATACCATTGTGATCTGCTCTCTGGCTGGTTTTGTGGTAACTGCAGGTGCTATCTGGAATAATCCGTCCATTGACTGGGATGTGATGAAGGCAAACAAGATCGGAACGTTCCTGACTTCCGTCAAGGAGCTGGTACCGGGAGACGGAATCCTGGATGTGATCGTATTTATCATCGTGGTCGTTGCATTTGGACTGTTTGCATTTACAACACTTCTCTGTGACCTGACTTATACAGAGATCGCTGCAAACAAGATTTCCAAGAATAAAAAGTTCATCTATTTTACAAGATGCCTTGGAGCGCTGATCTTCGTTCCACTTGGAACCCTGACTGTATTATCCGGACTTCAGCTGGATAACCTGTGGTATGTATCTGACCTGATCAATGTAATCCTGATCTTTGTCAACATCCCGACACTTCTGGTTGGAAGAAAACTGGTTACCAAAGCATATGAGAATTATAAGAAAAATCCAGGCAGGCGTTTTGTGGCATCTGATATCGGAGTAGAATCTGAGGTATGGACTGCGGAGGCAGCAAAGGAGAACAGATAAAAAATGAAAATAAAAGTAATCATGTCAGACAAGGCCATGAGCAGAGAAACCATGGACGCACGTGAGAAAATGCTGAAAGTGGCACTTTCCTCCGATGCAGAGGTTTCCGTGGACTGTATCAAAAAAGGTCCGGACGAGCTGGACTGTAATACAGATGAGGCCTTTGCTGCGGCGGAAATGGTGAAGGAGAGTATCCGTGCGGAAAAAGAAGGATACGATGCCATTGTGATCTACTGCTTCAGCGATGTGGGAATTGATGCCATCCGTGAAAATGTAAGAATTCCGGTGATCGGTCCCGGAGAAACCAGTCTGGCTGCGGCGAGCATGATCTGCAACCGTTTTACGGTGCTGACTTCCGAGAGTATCAATATTCCAAGAACCTACCGTCGTCTGATGCGAAACGGCATTGCCAGGGAAAAAATGGCAGCAGTCCGGGCGCTGGATATTCCGATCGGAGAACTGCGCACCAATCCGGAGGCTACAGAAAAATATCTGAAAGCTGTCTGCAAAAAAGCAGTGGAGGAAGATCATTCCGACGGGATCATCTTAGGTTGTCTTGGAATGGCAGGATATGGAGAAAAGCTGGAAAAGGAACTTCCGGTGAAGATCATTGATCCGGCATTTCTGGCGGTTGCGTATGCGGAATTATGTGTAAGAGTTGGAATGCGGCACATTCCGGCAGTTTATCCGGTTTTTACAAACAGCAGCAATGTAGAATTATAAACTGAAAAACAACAGAGCAGAAACACTTTCCGGATTGGATCCGGAAGGTGTTTTTTTGCATATAAAACAGAGATATGAAACTTGTAAATGTCCGATATTTACGGCATAATAACTTTACAGAATGTTTTTAGGAGGAATCACAGTATGAGGAAAAAAATCAGAGGTCTGATAGCAATGGTTATCTTATTGATCTGCTTTTCAGTACCGGCAGCAGCGGCAACAGAAAGTTTTCATTTTGAGCAGAAAACAGCTTCTGTGCAGGTAGGAAAAACCAAAGAGCTGTCTGTTTACAACAATGGAAGAAAAGTAGATCCAAAGAAAGTCCAGTGGAAAAGCAGCAATCCCAAACTTGCAGCCATATCCAATGGAAAAGTCACCGCAAAGAGCTGGGGAAATGTTCAGATTTATGCTGTTTATGGAGGAAAAAAAATTTCCTGTAAAGTGTATACATATAATCAGCTCATATACACAGATTTTACCGGATATAAAACAACTCCGATAAAAACAAAAACAGGAAAAACAATACAGCTGAAGCCGGAAAAGCATGGAAGCGTGGCAATTTATAAATCTTCGAATACAAAAATCGCGACAGTTTCATCCAGTGGTATTGTAACACCAAAAACAACAGGCACAGTCAAAATAACCTGTGTGTCTTTGGGAAGAAACCGGTATATTGCATCTGCGGAAGTGGTTGTCGGAGCAGAACTGAAATCAGTTTCGACTTCTTCAGAAATCGTAATGGATAAAGGGGAACAGAAAACGCTGAAGGTAACTGTCCATCCGGGAAATGCATATGTAAGAACAATAACTTATGCCACATCCAACAGTTCCGTTGTTACAGTATCCAGGACGGGAAAAATTACAGCAAAGGCTCCCGGCCTTGTAAAGATCACAGTGACGGCAGATGGTGGAAAGAAAATAAAAAATACCATACAGGTATACGTTCGAGACAAAAAGACAGGTACATCCAATGCACCTCTGAGTGGAAGTTCTGGTACGATCCTGCACAGAGGATTAAGTCTGGAAGCACCGGAAAACACACTTCCTGCTTTCAGTCTTGCAGGACAGAAAGGTGCGAAGTATGTAGAAACTGATGTACGACAGTTAAAAGACGGGACATTTGTGATTTTTCATGATTCTAATCTGCTGCGTATGTGTGGCGTTGATAAGAGAATTGAAAACCTCACATATCAGGAAGTAAAGAAGTATCCGGTTATTACAGGAACAAATGCTTCTGCATATAAGCATAATATTATTCCTACACTGGAACAGTATCTTCAGTGCTGTAATAAATATTCCATGACACCGGTGATCGAGATCAAATCAAACCTGGATCAGAATGGTGTTGCAAAGTTTAACCAGATCATAAAAAAATCCAGAAAAAGTCCGGTTGTGATCTCGTTTAAGGAAGAACCGCTGATCATGCTCAGACAGATAAACAGAACCGTGAGCATACAGTGGATACTCCGGGATCAGATCACCAGTGCAGCGCTGAATGAATGTGCCAGATATAAATTTGACGTAAGTGCTCAGTATGGATGTACCAACAGAGCTACAATAGCCAGAGCGCATTCGAAAAATATTAAGGTCGCACTGTGGCTGTTTACAGATTCCAGGATTGCAGACTGCTATAAAAACTGGGGTACAGATTATCTTACCTGTGAGAGAATGATGTAAGACGCTGGAGGCTGACAGGTATTCTTCTGTTACGGTTATGCAGAGCATCAGATGGAAGGTCAGAGAATGTTACAGATACCAGTAGAGGAGTTGAAACAGTATGGAAACAGAAATATCAGGAAGATTGCTTATTACCGGAGATCTGCACGGTGATACTGCGGCATTAACGATGATTACCAGACAGCTTCGAGAGGGAGATGCATTATTTGTTGCCGGAGATTTTGGGTTTGTATTCTGGGATAACAGAGATGAGCATGTATTTTTGGATGATGTAGACCGGTTTCTTCAGAAAATAAACGGATATATTATTTTTGCGGATGGAAATCATGAAAATCACCGTGCACTGAATAAATTCCCTGTTGAACAATGGAATAATGCCAGAGTCCATATGATCCGAAGCAGGATCATTCATGTGCTTCGAGGAGAAGTTCTTTGTCTGAAAGGGAAACGAATATTCTGTTTTGGAGGAGCTTTTTCCATAGACAGGGCATATCGTACCCTGAACAAAAGTTACTGGGAGGAAGAGATTCCCTCTGAGGAAGATTATAAGAACGGAAATAAAAATCTTAAGGCCTGTGACTGTAAAGTGGATTATGTGATCACGCATACCTGTCCATTAAATCTTATACCTTCACTTGGTGGATACCACTCGGCAATGGAAGAACGGCAATTGCAAAATTATCTGCAGTATGTAAGTGAGACGGTATATGATTCACTGACCCGGTGGTATTTTGGGCACTGGCACAGAGATCAGGAATTTGGCGAAAAGTTCCGTGTGGTCTATCTGGATCTTGTAGATATGGAAACGGGAAAAAAGATCTGGTGATTATCCTTGCTTTTATATTGGTAACAGGCTATACTAATGAGACATATATCTGATTGATGGAGGGTTTTATAAATGAAAATTGCAGCAACATACGATAACGGAAACATTTTCCAGCACTTTGGAAAAACTGAGTTTTTCAAGGTGTATGAGGTAGAGGATAATAAGGTTGTTTCCAGTGAGGTGATCGGTTCCAATGGTACCGGACATGGTGCACTTGCAGGACTTCTTGCAGAGCAGGGAATCAGCGTTCTGATCTGTGGAGGAATCGGTGGCGGAGCACAGAGTGCACTTGCTGAGGCTGGTATTGAGTTATGTTCCGGAGCACAGGGTGATGCAGATGCGGCTGTAGAGGCTTATCTGAAAGGTGAGCTGGTATCTACCGGTGTGAACTGTGATCATCATCATGAGGAGGGACATTCCTGCGGAAGCCATGAAGATGGACACTCCTGCGGCGGACATGAGGAAGGACATTCCTGTGGAAACTGTGGTGGCGGATGTGGTTCCCAGCCGGCTATCACAGGTCCTAATGTTGGAAAAACCTGCCGTACCCATTACAGAGGAACATTTAACGATGGAACACAGTTCGATTCTTCCTATGACCGTGGCGAACCGCTGGAATTCATCTGCGGAGCCGGTCAGATGATCAAAGGTTTTGACGCGGCAGTTGCAAACATGGAAGTCGGACAGGTGGTAGATGTGCACCTGATGCCGGAAGAAGCTTACGGAATGCCGAATCCGGATGCCATCTTTACTCTTGAGATCGCACAGCTTCCAGGTTCCGAGGATCTTACCGTGGGACAGCAGGTATATCTCTCCAACCAGTATGGACAGCCATTCCCGGTTAAAGTAAACGCAAAAGATGAGAAGACTATTACTTTTGATGCCAATCATGAGATGGCAGGTAAAGAGCTGAATTTCAGAATTGAATTAGTTGAAGTGAAATAATAAGAAGTGTTGGGAGGTGCTGTATGGAAGCATATGGCATCTCTCTTTTTGTCTGAAGGAAGGTGGGTTTTCCGGTGAGGATTTCTATGATACCATTTGGATTGCTGTCCGGTTTTATGGACAGTAAAGAAATACGGATCACGGAGCTGGGAGAAGATGGATTCCGGTTTCGACTGACAGAAGAATGTCCGGAGCCGGAGCAGTTTCGGATCTGTTTTTATGATATGAAAAAAGCCGGGTATCGGAAGGTGGAGATCCGGAAGTTTGAAATGAACGCAGTGGCGGGGACTCTGGAAGCAGAGGAACGGTGCGTACAGGAAAATGATGGCTCTTTTTTCAGGGAATATTCTGTGAGAGTAGAACAGAAAGACTATGTACAGGAAGTTCAGCGTCTGGCCGGAGAGTACAGCAGATATATTCGTCTGAAACTGGATGGCGACGATGGAGAGCTGGCGAAGACGCTGACCGGTTATCCTGCGGAACTGGATGAGGTGCATTGTGAGAGCCTGGAAGAGCAGAAGAAGCTGTGGTTTGGAGGGAATTCCAGTTCTGTAAGACGAAATCCGGATGCAGATCAGAGTGTAGAAGAATCATTTTTGGACAAAGGGACAGAGCTTGCCTTGGAATTAAACGGCCCTTCTCTGTATGAAGAATACCTGTGTCAGCCTTTGCAGGATTTTCTGGCTTCTTACTGGCAGAAGAATTATCTCACTCACAGCTGGCTTGCCGGCCGGACACCAGAGAGATTTTATATTGGAAATCAGTTCTGCCATAACCTGTTTCCCACAGAAAATCAGCTTTTTTCTATTATGGATAAAATGCGCTCGGAAGGCCTGGAGATCACGCTGGCATTTTCCTATATTCGGGAATTTATGCTTACGTCTGTGGGAAAACTTCTGGAAAAAGTGGATAACTGGTGCTGTATTCATGGAGTCAATGTGGAAATCGTAGTCAATGACTGGGCTGTGGTGGAAATGCTTCATGGAAAGACCACACGTCTGTGTCCTGTTTTGGGGACACTGCTCAATAAACGGAAAAAAGATCCGCGGATGAAATATAAATCCGGTGATATCTTATTGTTTCAGCGGAACAGTCTGAATGCGAAGTTTTACCGGGATTTTCTGGCGAAAGAATTTCATATCCACAGATATGAATGGGAATCCTGCGGTTATCCACAGGAGTTTCCACCAGGGAAAAACAGCATTCATCTGCCTTTTTATCAGACGAATACATCCCAGTATTGTCCGCTGTATGCCCTGTGTACTACAGGGGATCGTGGCATGCAGCAGCTTGCAGAATACTGTCCGAAATTTTGCGAAAAATACGCACTGCTTTACCCGGAACATTTACACATGATAGGACGGTATAACTCTCTGTTCGGTGTGGATAAAACATTTCTGGAGTCACCGGAAATGTGGAAAAAAATAAAGGGAATAAAACCGGACCGTATTGTTGTGAATCTGTGACAGGGAGGAAAGAACTATGAAGATCACAGCCGGATTAGGCTCCATAGATGAATATGAACGTTTCGTGCAGGCGGGAGCCGATGAATTTTTCTGCGGCTATGTCCCGTTTTCCTGGGCGGAAAGATATGGTACAGTAATGCCGTTAAATCGCAGGGAGGTTTTTTGCTATAATGTTCAGCTTGGGGCATACAGTGAGCTGGAGATTCTATCCCGTATGGTGGAAAAATATAAAAAACCGGTGCATCTTACCTTCAATTCGCTGTATTATCTTCCGGAGCAGTATCCGGAGATCACGGAAATTATAAAGCAGTGCATGGAACTGGGATTTCGAAGCTATATCATTGCAGATCCGGCGCTCCTTGTTTATCTGAAAAACAGGGGGATTTCCTGTGAGATCCATCTCAGCGGAGAGACAGGGGAAGTGAACAGTGAGATGGTAAAAATGTTCCGGCGTTTTCCGCTGAAGCGGATAATTTTTCACCGGAAAAATACATTCCAGGATATGCAGTCCGTGATCGCATCTCAGAGAGCCTTTGAAAAACAGACAGGGATCCGGCCGGAAGAGAGGATGGAATTCGAAGCTTTTGTGCTCAACGAAATGTGTCAGTTTACGGGAGCTTTCTGTAATTCTCTGCATTGTGATGAGATGGGATATCTTTGCAGGGTGCCTTACTGGCTTGGAACGGTACAGGATGGTGATGTTGTTCCGGAAAAGTTGCAGATTCTTCAGGAACGGTCCTGGGAGCAGGAGCCAGATCCATCTGCTTATGATGACACAGGCTATCTCTGTGGAGAAACCGGTTGTGGATTATGTGCCCTGTACAGGATGAGGCAGGCGGGGATCACTCATCTCAAGCTGGTTGGCCGTGGAAATTATGTGGATCACATGGAAAAAGATATCCGGAATCTGCGGACTGCACTGGATATTCTGGAAATGGCGGAAAATGAGGAAAAATTCCAGTGTACGATAAAACGTACAGTGTTCCCCTATGGGTGCAGCGGAAGGTGTTATTATCGATAACAGAGTGTGATAGTTTTCGGTTGGAGTTGCAGTTTTGAGTGGGGTATTATAATATTAGGAGCAGACTTTTGCAGAATCAGGAAAGGATATTGCGAATTTATGCTGAAACAGTTTTTTAAGTATATTTTTCAGAGTATTGCAGGTATGATCGGGATATCGGTTTATATTCTGGCGGATACATTTTTTATATCGGTTCATTCCGGAGCGGACGGACTGGCTGTTCTGAATCTGATCCTTCCGGTATATGGTGTGGTATATGCCATCGGAGCCATGATCGGTATTGGTTCGGCCACCAGATTCGGAATCAACAGAGCCAAGGGTGAAAATACGGATCACTATTTTCTCCAGTCCGTTTTTTGGAGTGTTCTGTGCAGCGTGCCTTTTATTATCACAGGCATTTTTGCACCGGAGAAATTTCTTCACCTTCTTGGTGCGGATGCAGGCCTGACTGCCCTTGGAAAAAGCTATCTCCGGATCATGCTGATCACTACGCCATTATTTATGACTAATTATACATTTACTGCATTTGCGCGAAATGATCAGGGAACTTCCACAGCTATGACCGGTGCGATTTCTGCCAGTCTGTTTAATATTGTGTTTGACTATATTTTCATGTTCCCTATGAAGCTGGGGCTTGCGGGAGCGGCACTGGCGACAGCCATTAGCCCTGTGATCACCATGGCCATCTGTACCACCCATTACCTGGGGAAAAAGAATCACGTGGGATTCCGGTGGGTACGGCCTTCCATCCGTCATCTGGTTTCCTGCTGTCAGCTTGGAATTTCGGCTTTTGTGGGAGAGCTTTCCTCAGCGATTATTACGATCATTTTTAACATGCTGCTTCTTGGAATTGCGGGAAATGTAAGCGTGGCAGCTTATGGAGTGGTGGCCAATCTTTCTCTTGTTGCAATGTCCATCTTTAACGGATTGGCACAGGGAGCACAGCCTCTTATCAGCAAAAGCTACGGAGAAGGACAGCGTGACCATGTAAAAAGCCTGCTTCGCTGGAGCCTGATCGCCAGTGCAGTGCTGGAAGCGGTGACGATTCTGGTGGTGTGGGGATTTACGGATAACCTGATTGCTGTTTTTAACAGTGAAAATAATCAGCAGCTTCTGGATTATGCCCACGTGGGACTGCGGATTTATTTCCTGGGATTCCTGTTCGCAGGGATCAACATTATGCTGGTGGCATATTTTTCGGCAGTGGACCGTGCTGTTCCGGCAATTACCGGATCTCTTATGCGTGGAGTGATCGCCATTGCCATCAGTGCGGTGATCCTTTCCAGACTGTTTGGGATCAACGGAGTGTGGAGTTCATTTTTGAGCTCGGAGATCATTACCTTTGTCGTACTTCTTGTGCTGGCGAAGGCAGGGGAGAAAAGAGGATTGAAAAATGAAATTTGATCGTGTAAGAAAAGAAGAGGCAGATACCGTTTTAAAATTATATCGTTCGTTGCTGGGAACGCCCTACTGTGTGTGGACAGAAGACTACCCGACAGAAAAAGAGGTGGAATTTGATTTTTCCAGAGATGCCCTGTTCTGTATGCGGGACGATGACGGGAATATCATAGGTGTGATTTCCATTGATGATGATCCAAACGTGGAATGTCTCACATGTTGGTCGAAAACCATGGTGCCGTCAGCGGAAGTCTCCCGGGTGGGAGTATACCAGGAATTTCAGAATCAGGGAATTGCCCGGAAACTTCTCGTGGGCGTGATGGAAGAACTGAAGAACCGGGGATATCAGGCCGTGCATCTCCTTGTTGCAAAAGATAATGTAAAAGCGCTCCGTTCTTATGATAAGCTGAATTTTGAGAGCGTGGGAGAGTGCGAACTCTGGGGACATATGTACTGGTGTTATGAGAAAGCATTATAGAAAGAATTGAAAAAATATGCACTTTTCAGACTGGGTATTGATGAACAACCAGTAAGGGAGGTGCATATTTTTGTATAAATCGCAAGTGCTTCGATCATGTTTAAGATAATGTATCCGCCGACAGAGGCATTTAAATCCTCCGGCAGCTGTCCCTCTCAATTAGATGATGGGGCACAATGATCTTCGTAGCTGGAAGGTTCGGGTTTTCAATATGGCTGATCATCTGCGTAGCTGCCTCCATTCCAAGCTGTCCGGAATTGATATCAATGGAAGTCAGCTGGGGTGAGGTCAGTCTGGCAAACAGTGAGTTGTTAAAGGAAAGGATGGACAGATCTTCCGGTATGGAAATCCCCGCTTCCATGCAGATACGCTCCAGGGAAAGTGCCAGGATGTCATCACTGACCAGCATGGCGGTTGGGCGGTCGTTACCTGTAAGCAGTTTCCGAAGCTCCTGAAATTCATTCTGGGATACTCCCGGAACTTCGATACAATATTCCGGCTGTACCGTCAGTCCGTGGTTCAGAAGAGCTGCCATATAGCCTGTTTTTCGGTCTGCGGAAAAGACCAGAGAATTATCGACACCCAGATATGCGATCTTCCGGTGGCCCAGTGCATAGAGATATTCGGTGGCTTCCTGTCCGGCCAGAAGGTTATCGTTATCAATATAGATCGTGTGGTTCGTGTACTGTGCCGGTTTTCCGATAAGGATATAGAGAAGTCCCTCACTGAAAAGAAAATCAATGACAGGGTCGTTCACACGGGAATAAAGAACAATAAATCCATCCACTTTACCACTTCTGGACATGGAACGGACTGCAGTCAGAATCTCTTCTTCATTCTGTCCGGTGACAATGGTGCTGATATACTGATGGGCGTTACAGTAGTGGCTGATTCCACGGATCGCCTCCAGGTAAAAAGAATTCTCATAAGTTTCTTTCGGTGACGGAGGCAGGATAATACCGATGGAGCGGGAAATCTGAGCGGCCAGATTGCTGGCCTGGAAATTCGGCTCATAGCCAAGCTCTGCCATGGCTTTTCGTACACGTTCCTTGGTTTCCTCACTGATGGATGGATTATTCTTGCAGGTTCTGGAAACAGTGGAAGGGGACACCCCGGCCAGAGCTGCCACATCTTTGATGGTTACTGCCATAAAATTTGCCTCCTTATGGATATGCCGGATCAAAGCGGAAGTATGCCTCTGATCCGGCTTTTTTATCTCAGTCTGATAGAGATATTGTAGTTCATAACAAGGATACTGTCAAACATATTGCACGTAAAATTGCATGAAATTGCGTAAAAACAGATGCACAGAGAATCAGGTAGTGAGATGCAGACAGATTTCTGCTTGGAATGATGAAAAACTGCACAAAATCAGGATGTAAAAATTGTAAGAAAGGTAGAAAAGACAAAAATGCATTGCACTTCATGCAAAATGGACGTATAATTTACGCAAACGGTTGCGTAAATTATATGAATATGCATCCGTGAGAGGATAATAGATAAGATGCTCTGAGATGCAGGGCTCAACATAAGGAGAGAAAAGATATGGATAAAAGAGCAGCCGGCATTCTGATGCCGATCACAAGCCTGCCGTCAGAGTACGGTATCGGATGTTTTTCAAAAAGTGCCTATGATTTTGTGGACTGGCTGAAAGAAGCAGGACAGAGCTACTGGCAGATCCTTCCCCTTGGCCCGACAAGCTACGGAGATTCTCCGTACCAGTCCTTTTCCACTTTTGCGGGAAATCCGTACTTTATCAGCCTGAAGGCTCTGGTGGAAGAGGGAGTTCTTACAAAAGAGGAATGCGAGAAAGTCAACTGGGGAAAAAGGGCGGACAGCGTAGACTACGAGAAGATTTACAAAGGCCGCTATAAACTTCTCCGCAAAGCATACGAAAACAGCAACATCAGCGAGAATCCGGATTATCAGAGATTCGTGGCGGAAAACAACTGGTGGCTTTCCGACTATGCACTTTTTATGGCTGTGAAAGATCAGTTTGGCGGTGTGGAGTGGACCAAATGGGCGGAGGATATCCGTCTCCGCTGGGAAAACGCTATGGACTATTACCGCAGAGAGCTGTATTTTGACATTGAATTCCAGCAGTATATGCAGTTTAAATTCTATGAACAGTGGATGAAACTGAAAAAATATGCCAATGAAAAAGGTATCCAGATCATTGGGGATATTCCGATCTATGTAGCTATGGACAGTGCGGATACCTGGGCTCATCCGGAGCTTTTCCAGCTGGATGAGGAGAATGTGCCAACAGCTGTAGCCGGATGCCCGCCAGATGGATTTTCCGCAACAGGACAGCTCTGGGGAAATCCTCTGTACCGCTGGGATTATCACAGAAATACAGGATATCAGTGGTGGATCTCCAGACTGAGTTACGTGTTCCGCCTTTATGATGTGGTAAGAATTGACCATTTCCGTGGTTTTGATGAGTATTTTTCCATTCCGTACGGTGCGGAAAATGCCATTGGCGGCCACTGGGAAAAAGGCCCGGGAATCGATCTGTTCCGCAAAGTGGAGCAGGCCCTTGGCTGGAAGCAGGTCATTGCGGAGGATCTTGGTTATGTGACAGATTCTGTTCGCCAGCTTGTCCATGACAGTGGTTTCCCGGGAATGAAAGTCCTTGAGTTTGCTTTTGATTCCAGGGATTCCGGATGTGCCAATGATTACCTTCCGCATAACTATCCGGAGAATAGTGTGGCATACACGGGAACCCACGATAATGAGACTATTGCCGGATGGTGGAAGAGCATTACTGTAAAAGAGCGTAAACTTGCCAGAGATTATCTCTGTGATAACTGGACACCGGATAAAGATCTGTACAAATGTTTTATCAGTCTTGTGATGAGAAGCAGCGCAAAGCTTTGTGTGATCCCCATGCAGGATTACATGGGTCTGGATAACAGCTGCAGAATGAACCAGCCGTCCACAGTAGGAAAGAACTGGAAATGGAGGATCCGCAGGAGAGAGCTGACTGCGAAACTTCAGAAGGAGATCCACGGGATCGCACTTCGCTACGGACGGATGAACTGGTCCGATTAAAAGGAATATTTGTGAGGTATATTCCGTTTAAACGGGACGTAGAGGAAAGTGGAAAGATTTTAGATAGAATCGTGTTTTTTTGTGTGATATAATGCTGTTTCGTGAAGGCAGCTGTCAGTAAAGGGGGAGGCTGACAGCTGCTTTTTTCGTTTATAAAGACGCCGGGATGCAGGTGAGATGTCTGCTTTGCATGCGTCAGATTTTTTTACTAAGGGGAGAATTATGACAGGAAAAACACACGCGGCAGTCGGACTCGGAACAGTG
>OLPC01001392.1_pt1 | contig 21148 bp, 12 predicted proteins | sample 1672341 | NCBI WGS metagenome assembly OLPC01 (sample SAMEA3136673, study PRJEB25190) | human gut metagenome | reverse complement strand
CTCCGAGGCCACAAATATAGGGGTTAGACTCTCTTCGGGGGCTGTGCTTTGGCTGTGGAAGGAAAATTGCTATTTATTGTTGGAGTGATTTGGGGAATCGCCAGAAGGTTTTGGCTTTCTGTGGAGTTGTTTTTTGAAGGATTGACCCGAATTATTGTTGTAGTATGCTGAAAACATATTAAAACAGAAAGCATTTTTCAAACACGCTCTAGTTCTTGACATTTATATTTAAAATCCTTATAATTAAGCAAATACTTAATTAAGTAAATGCTTTATTTTGGAGGAGAAAATGACAGATATCGAATTACTGCATACTATTACTATGCCAACACGGTACCAGATTCTTATGCTTTTACTGGAACATCATTACTGTGGGAAAGCATTGGCTGCGAAGATTGGAATCAGTGAAGCAGCAATATCACAGCATCTACAGATATTAAAAGATTGTGGAATAGTGACGGGACAAAGGATTGACCGTCAAATGCATTATCAGGTTAATACAGAACTTCTGATACAGAGTGTTGGTGTTTTTCATCAGGAAGTATTGGAGAAGAGTGAACATATGCCAAATAGGGATTATTGTGATTGTGAGCTTGCTGAGTTTTGTAGTCGGAAGGGAGATGTAAAGAAGTAATGAGAGAGAATAAAGATTATCTGATTACAGAAAAACCATCGAGAGCTTTACTTATTTTTTCGATTCCGATGATTATTGGAAATCTGTTTCAACAGGCATATACAATTGTAGATTCTGCTATAGTGGGACGTTATGTAGGAGAAACTGCTTTAGCTGCTGTTGGCGCATCTTATGCTCTGACAAGTATATTTATTTGTATTGCCATTGGAGGTGGTATTGGTGCATCTGTTATTATCAGCCATCACTTTGGTGGACATAATTATGGACGTATGAAGACTGGTATTCGTACTGCGTTACTTTCATTTCTTTTCATTAGTTTGATACTTGGAGGCATTGGATTGATTTTCAGCCAGCAAATTATGGAGGTTTTAAATACACCGGCAGATGCAATAGATATTGCTGTAACTTATTTGAATATTTATTTTTTGGGACTGCCATTCTTATTTATGTACAACATTCTTTCTTCGATGTTTAATGCACTTGGAGAATCACGCATTCCGTTGTATTTACTGATTTTTTCTTCTGTATTGAATATTTTTCTGGATTTATATATGGTGGCAGTATTGAATTTAGGTGTGGCTGGTGCAGCATATGCAACGTTTATTGCTCAGGGAATTTCAGCAGTTTTATCTTTGATTATTTTTATTGTTACGCTTCAAAAGTTACCGGGAAAAGCTGAGGGCTGGCTGAGCAAAACAGAATTTTCTGATATGTCCAGGATTGCGTTGCCATCTATCCTTCAACAGTCTACGGTTTCTATTGGCATGATGCTAGTTCAGTCAGTGGTAAATAGCTTTGGGACACAAATTCTTGCTGGATTCTCTGCTGCGATGCGAATAGAATCTCTTTGTGTTGTACCAATGTCAGCAATAGGTAATGCAATGTCTTCTTACACTGCACAAAATATTGGTGCAGAAAAAGAGGAGCGAATTTCACAAGGTTATCGGATGGGCAATTTCATGATTATTGTTATAGCGGTTATTTTGTGTTTATTCCTCGAAATAGCCCATAAGCCTCTGATTGCCTTGTTTTTAGATAATGCAGCATCATCACAGACGATTGTTACTGGAGAAAGTTATCTGAAATTTATTGGTTTCTTCTTTTGTATGATTGGATTTAAAATGGCTGTCGATGGTATTTTGCGGGGAGCAGGAGCAGTGAGAGTTTTTACTATTGCGAACCTGGTAAATCTAACATTGCGAGTTACCATTGCAAAATTCGGAGCTCCAATTTGGGGAGTTTCTATGGTATGGTATGCAGTACCGCTTGGCTGGCTTGCCAACTTTCTGATTTCCTATGGATATTACAGAACTGGAAAGTGGAAAGAAGCTGTTTCAAAAACGGTAGATTAGATGAGGAAAGCTCGAAATCCCATCCCCTATATTTGTGACTTTAGTCACAAATATAGGGGATGGGATTTCTTTGTGGGTGTCCGTCCCGCTGCGTAAGTCAGGATTTTTATTCTTCATCTCTGGTGATAAACATCATTATAAATGCCAACAGCAGCAATACGGAAGATATAAGGATTGCCCGTTCATGGAAGTATTTAATACACTGGTTTCCGATGATCGCCCCGCAGATAAAGCAAAGGATAATTCCGTAATAGAGAAGCCCTTTTTCAAGAGCTTCTCTTTTTTTTGTCTGGAAGAACGTGTAAATATTCTGTGTGCCGCTTCGCAAGTTTCCGATGCACATAGTAGTAGCGATACCATTTCCATGAATTTTACGAAAACTTTCTACCTGAATGCCACAGGCGAGGGAAGTTAAGCTATTTGCAAGAAGGTTATGACTTTGTGGGAGAAAGCTTACGATAGTAAGAATAATAGCCTCTGCCACAACAGAAATCTGCCGCCAATGCAAATGACTTCCTATTCCTGAATTTCGGACAATGTCTGCAAGTGCGATTCCAAAGGTAAAAGCAAGAACAGGGCAAAGGTAGCGGATAGCTGCAGGAATATTTCCTTCAGAAAGATGGACACCGAGAAGGAGCATATTTCCCGTCTGGGCATTTGCAAATACCTCGCCTCTGCCGATATAGGAATAGGCATCCATAAAGCCGCCGGATAGCGCAAGCAGGATACCAAGTTCTATGGATTCTGAAATTTGGACTTTTTTATTCAAACAAAAAACCTTCTTTCTATCTATAAGTGTGATTTACAAGTTCTATACACAATATCTTCAAAAAAATTGTGGATAGACGCAGTGCTTTGGGAAAATATTGTGGATAACTTTATAAAATTTGCATGATTTACAAAAAATAATTCAAAAGATGCCGTAATGATTATAGTGGGAATGAGACTGTTTGTCAATTAGAATATCTTTACTTTCAAATGGTAGAATGTTATCATAGTAGCTGTTGACCAAGGAAACATCTACATGATTTTTTCATTAAAAATATAGGAGGATTGCAATGGCAAAGAAAGCATTAATCGCTATGAGTGGTGGTGTTGATTCATCAGTAGCAGCATACCTTATGAAAGAGGCAGGATATGATTGTATTGGTGTGACAATGAAGCTTTATGATAATGAAGATATTGGAATGGCAAGGGAGAAAACCTGTTGTTCTTTAAGTGATATTGAGGATGCCAGAAGCGTGTGTGTTAAACTGGGAATCCCATATTATGTATTTAATTTTAAAGATGATTTTAAGGAAAAAGTTATTGATAATTTTATTTCCTGTTATCAGAATGGAATGACACCGAATCCCTGCATCGAGTGTAATCGTCATTTAAAATTTGAGCATTTATATAAGAGAGCGAAGGTATTACATTGTGATGTTATCGTAACGGGTCATTATGCAAAAATCACACACGATGAGCAGGGATATCATCTGTTAAAAGGTGTCGATGACAACAAGGATCAGAGCTATGTACTGTATTCTCTTACACAGGAACAGCTTGCCAATACATGTTTCCCTTTGGGAGATTACAGCAAGACAGAAATTCGTAAGATTGCAGAAGAACAGGGATTTTTCAATGCCCATAAGCACGATAGTCAGGACATCTGCTTTATTCCAGATGGAGATTATATGTCATTTATCGAGAAAACAACGGGCAAAAAGAGCGAGCCGGGAGACTTCGTAAATCAGGAAGGCGAAGTAGTCGGTAGGCACAAGGGCTACTATGGCTATACTATCGGACAGAGAAAAGGTCTCGGCATATCCGCACCAAAGCCATACTATGTAACAGAAATCCGCCCGGAAGAGAATAAAGTCATCGTCGGAAGCAATGAAGACTTATTTAAGACTGATTTAATTGCAAATGACTTCAACTGGATAGAGAACTTAGCGGAGGACGAAGTCGCTAAGGCAAGAATCCGCTATCACCAGACAGAAAAAGAAGCAACCGCCAGGAAAAATTCAGATGGAACAGTAGACATTCATTTCTTAGAACCACAGCGTGCGATTACCAAAGGCCAGGCAGTAGTCCTGTATAGGGATAACCACGTAGTGGGGGGAGGAACAATCATAAAATAATTTTTGATTTGCCGCAGGCAAAGGAGACGCATCCCAAGAGAAAAGAAATCTGTGGTCGGATTGCCAGAAGAATTTAGAAAAGAGTCAGTAAAAAATTACCCCATTTTGTTCCGTTGTGCTAAACGTTCCATTTTGCCCAATAAAACAGAAACTTCGGAGAAACGAATCCGAAGTTTCTATGGTCAAAATTCCACAGCACAAAGTCACAAAATGGGGTGATTTTTTTACTGACTCTTCTTCTCGTATTCTTCTGGCAATCCGACCACAGATTTCTTCACTCTCGGGGAGCTGTGCTTTGGTTGGGGCAGAATCAGAATATTATGTTAGATAATTTTGAGATTTTTCAAAAGGTTATGGCTTTCCAGAAAATGAATACTAAAGATTGACATATAAGTGATTGCTATGATATCACAGCAATTTTACAATAATAAATTAAGTTGTCTTTTATCTATTTTGCAGAATTAAAGTAAGCAGGCGTTTTCAAAATTTTTAAGCCGGATTGCACAGAAAAAATTGAAAAAGAATGGGTTCACTATAAGATTGAATTTTATTCCTTTGCGCTGTGGAGTTCTGACTGTAACCTCACGAGATCGTTTTTGAGCAAGGTTGTTTTATCAGGCAGAATGGAACATTTAGCACGACAGAATAAAATCAAACGTATAATGAACCCCTTCTTTTTTAGATATCTAAGATAATCTGGCAACAGCCAAAGACAGCTCCCAACGAGAGAAGCCATCCTATATTTGTGGCCTTAGAGCAAGGATTGAATGCGAGTATGTAAGCGAACATTCAACCCGTAGTGATAGAGTCACAAATATAGGATGGCTTCTCTCGTTGGGAGCGTCTCCCCTGCCTGCGGCAACCCAGAGCTTAATAAGAAATTACCGTAGTATTCGTTGGCATATATTTCCAAATATAATATGCATCGGAGTCCATCAGACGCACACATCCATTAGATGCTGGTTTACCAATTGTAGCATCTGCATACACCGTGCTTGCAATTGGAAATTTATGATGATTCTGGCTGCTGCCGGATGGGTAACGGTGTACTCTGGTGTGGAAAGAGTTTCTTCCACAATAATGAGTTATGTATTCTTCATAAGTATTAACATAATACCAGCCATTTTCCTTCTGACCAATGCGGAAAGTTCCATGGGGAGAACGGGTATTATAGTTTCCGGAGGCGCAAGGGAACGATTTGATTAATTTCCAATTGTTCTTTCGACCCTGAAAAATGCTGACTTCCTGTGTATAATGACTGACCCAGATTAAATAGCTGGTTTTGCTGGAATACTTTTTAACATAAGCAAGTTTTTGAGCAGTAGAATATTTGGATGTTGTGTAGTTGCATTTGAAAGCGCGAAGACTTCCTGTAGTGAGGTAGTAGGTCTTTCCTTTATAGAGAATCTCGCTTCTCTTATATTTGGTATTACGTCCGATTAAATCAACGGTTACACCGCTGCTTAATGTTTTAACAACTTTTTTAGAAGTCCAGGAACGGTAAAGAGAAACTCTCTTGGTTGTCTTGCAGAAGTAAGTCATCGTTCTTATTGTTTTTAATGGTGAAAGTAAAGTGTTAGGGGTACAGCTTACAGTAGCTCCTGTTGAAGAAGTATAATTCTTTCCATTAATCGTTGTGTAAGGTTTTACCATAAAAGTAATACTTGAAGCGCCGCTTGTAATGGAAGTCTGATAAGTGGAGCGGGTGGTGTTTGCTAAAAGAGTGTAACTGCTGCCTTTTTTTATATATACACTATAACCGCTTGCGTTATAAAGTGTGTTCCATTTTAAGTTGAGACGGCTATTGCTTGCGTAGACAGATAATCCAGTTACATTCTGTGAAATGGTTACGGGAATCGTAGCAGAGAGCTTTCTGGAAACCGTTTTTGCGTTAGGAGCGAATGCTTTTACAGTAAATGTGTAGGTCTGGCCTTCATTTAACTGATTAAATGTATAAGTTCCGGCTTTTTTAAACTTAACAGAACGTCCATCGGAACAAAAGAGTTTATATTTATTAGCTCCAGTGACGGCTTTCCATGTGATTTGTGCACTTTTATATCCTGGTGTAACAGTAAAATAAGGTGCTTTCAGTGAGACGGCTTCGGTTGAACTGGTTGTGCTCTGGCTTTTGACCGTTGTCTGACTTGCATTCAGAGAAACTGCCGGATAAGTGCAAAGCCCGAAGAATAAAAGGGCTGAAGCGACAGAAAGACAGAGTTTATTTGTTATTTTCATGAAAAATCTCCTCTCTCATAGTATTAATGGTCATTGATAATTTACTATCTGACTAATATAACAAATCCTGCTACCAGAAGTCAAGGAGATGGATTTACTATTTAATTCAAACAAAAGCTAGCCAAAGCCCTCTGTTTCCATCCCCGAATCTCTCCAACCACTATTTTAATTCAACTAAAAACAGCCAAAGACAGCCCCGGAAGAGAAACGCTATCCTATATTTGTGGCCTTAGAGCAAGGATTGAATGGGAGCCAGTAAGCGAACATTCAACCCGCAGTGATAGAGTCACAAATATAGGATAGCGTTTCTCTTCCGGGGCGTCTGTCTCTTAACGAATTAAACTAGCCAAAAATTCTGGGAGAATACTTTCTGGTACTTCCATTTCTCCCTGTCCTTTAAATAAGGAAATATGTGGTTTGTTCTGACCGTGGAAGTCTGTTCCGCCTGTTTTAAGAAGACCCCACTGTTTGGCAAGACCAGCAACATATTCCTGTTCAACAGGAGTGTAAGTGTTATAGTAAGCTTCAATTCCAACAAGGCCGGCTTCTTTTAATTCGCGGACCAGAGTTTCTTTTTTGGCGGAATCTAACTTTTTATAGAACATAAGGTGTGCAAGAACAGGGACACCGCCACTGTTTTTGATTAGTTCGATTGCTTCCTGCGGAGTAGGCATGATACGTTCCACATAGCAGCATCTTCCCTCTGCAAGATATTTATCAAATGCTTCTTGAACAGAAGAAACATATTTCTTTTTCATAAGAAGCTTTGCGATATGTGGGCGGGCGATTGTTTCGCCTGGCTTATCTGGTTTGATTTCGTCCATGGAAATCTTAAAGCCCTGTTCCTGAAGTTTCTCAATAATTTTTGCATTACGTCCGTCACGGCTTTCACGACAAACGGCAAGGCGTTCTAAGAGAGCCTTATTTTTTGTGTCGATGTTATAGCCAAGAACATGAATTTCTACTCCGTGATAGTCTGTAGAAATCTCTACACCAGAGATGGCAGTAAGTCGTTCTTTATGTTTGGCCGCAGCTTTCTGAAATTCTTCTGTGCCAGCAACTGTATCGTGATCGGTAAGAGCAATTACAACAGGATTTTTATCACCAGCAAGTTTTAGGGCATCATTTATAATTTCTGTTGGGGAAAATGTACCATCAGAAGCAGTAGAATGAATATGTAAATCAATATAAGTTTTCAAAATGTACTCCTTTCATGCAATAATCAATCAAGTATCTATAATATTCTATATCTAGTATCGCAGAATTAGTTAAAAAAATCAATGTATATGACAATTATTTATATGAATTGAAAGAAAGTGATGGAAAATGTGTAATAATGCAATACTTGTTTGTAATAATTGCATAAAGGTGTTAGAATATCTTTATTGAAAATGAGAAGCTAAACAGGCAGACAGAACATGTAACGGAGGTTAATCTATAATGGAAGATATGATGAAAGCGTTGTTGGATGTGGTGAGAGCACAGCACACTGCAACAGAAGGAAGCGAAGAAAGACCATTTGATATTAATGATATTATTGATATGGCGCTGAATATTACCGGGAGACCAGAAGAACCAGAGGAACAGCAGGAACTTTCTGATACGATTCAGAAGCTGGCAGAATCTCTGGCACCAGATATTTTCCCACCGAAGACATTTGAGGAGATGGATGATTCCGAGCAGGCAGCTTCTGCAGTGAATATGATAGAGGAACGGTTAAGAAATGGTGGCAGAAGAAGAGAGACAGCAGCCCCACAGTCACAACAGGAAATGACTCCACAGCAGAATAGTTCACAGATGCAGAGTGAGTCACATGAGGAGAATCCTTTTGCACAGGTAATGGAGAATGAAAATGCGAATATTCAGCAACAGTCAGAAACTGCAGATGGATATGGAAATATGGCATCCACAGACAGTGGTGCGTCCGAAGATTATGGTAATGGCAGTTCTTACGATATGTTTGGACAAGACGATGTAAATCATCAGGAAGCGGCGAATCTTAATGATTTGATCTATAATAATTTTATGCAGATGATGGGATTAAATGATCCTAAGGTAGAATATCCATTTGACCGTTCTCAGATTCGATATGGAAGGGAAAAGACAGCGACGGAAATGCTTGCAGAAGATGAGGCCAACAAGGCAGAAGAGAGAGCATTAGAAGAGCAGAGAAGAAGGCCAGTTTCAGCCTGGGAACTTGCACAGTCAGCTGTGGATAAGGATGAGGAAGCACATCAGAAAGAGGAATATGAACCTAAAGAGATGAAGATGCCAGAAACCAAATCAGCTTCTCAGTTAGCCGCAGAAGCAATCGCGAAGGCCAAAGAAGAGGATCAGATGAAGCTTGAGGCAGAAAAGAGAGCAGAACGTCTTATGGAAGAGGCAAGAAAGCGCGGAAAAGATCCGATGGAATTTGCACTTCATCAGCAGGAAATTTTAAATTATATGGAAAAGAACAGTGATGAACTCGTTTCTTTTGAAGATTATGAAGATTTATCACCAGAGGAAAAATTAGAGATAGAGAAAGAACTTTATCGGGAAAAACAGATTGAAGCGGGAGTGGATCCAGAAGATATCAGTGATGAGTTACCAGATGAGATTCTGGAACAGGCTGGAATCGCACCAGATCAGACAGCAGGAGAGCAGAATAGTCAGGAGTCTGCCGGACAGGGAGATGGAACAACAGCACAGCAAACCAGCCAATCACAGGGAATGCCGGCATTTTCAGATGATATGCTTCGTATGATTAGCCAGGAAGTAGTACAGGAAAATGCAGAGATGATTCTGGCTGAAGATGCCAATGCAGACTTAGGATTAATTAACGAGACGATTTTCGAAAACTTGAAAAATCTAATGAGTCAGACTGGCGGAGCTGTGACGCAGGAAGATATGGAATCTTTGATCGGAGAAGTTATTTCCAGAAATACGTCTTCTGACTCAGAAGAAAAACAAGAAACTTTGGCGCAGACGGAAACAGGTACTACAGCTGAAACGGCACCGATGGCATTTGAAGGCGAAAGTGCAGGCAGTGCTGTTGGAAGTGGAATGGCAGGAACGAGGGAACCAGCAGTGGAAAGTTCACAGTCAGAATCACAGAGCCAGCCAATGTCAGCGGTAGAACTTGCCAGGGCAGCACAGCAGGCAGCTAAGCCAGAGCCACAGGAAGCCAGAGAAACAAAGTCAGCAGTAGAACTTGCAAAAGAGGCACAAGAAAACGCAGTACAGAAGAAGGCTGAACCAATATCGGAGACAGAGGAAGAACTGAGCGAGGATGATTTAAACTTTGATGAATTAGATTTAGAAGAGGAGTCCGAAGAAAGTCAAAGTCCTTCTATTGAAGAATTAAAGGCACAGCTTAAGGCAGCGGAAGAAGCATTGGCAGCAGAGCAGTTAAAAGCGGCACAGAAAGCCGGGAAAGCAGAGGAAGAGAAGAAATCAGAAGAACTTCCGAAAGTGGAAGAAGCAACAGAACAGCCGATGGAAGAGAGTGCATCAACAGCCGGGGAACAGACAGCAACAGAAGAAAGTTCTGAGATAACCCCTGCGCCAACAGCAGAAGAAGTACAAGAACAGCCTGAGTATTCTGAAGTTCCAGAAAAAGAAGCGGAAGAATTTGAATATGTTGATCCGGGCGAATTAGTTCTTGGAGACCACACACAGGCAGAGATAGATGAAGCTTTGGATAATCTGGCATCTCTTGGCCTAGAGGGTGAAGTCTATGAGCGTGCAAAAAGAATGCTCTTACTGGAACTTGCTGGTTCAGAAGTAGCACTTGATGCATGGCTTGAAGAACAGGAAAATGGCAAGAAGAAAAAGGCAGCGGTATCCGCGTTAGATACAGAAGAAGATGCTCTTGAAGATTTAGAAGATTTAGATGAAGATGACCTTGAGCGAGAATTAGAACTTGCTATGGATGAAGACTTTATTGAGGAAGATTTAGAAGAACCTGCAAATGAAGAAACTTTAGAAGAAAGCAGTCAGAACAAATCTGAAGAAACAGAAAAAGAGGCAGTTTCTGAGGAGGATTTAGAAGAAAACTCTGTAGAAAAAACGGAGGACGAATCTGATAAGACGGAAGGTGCCGAAGATGTATCAGAACAGCCAGAAAGTATTTTAAAAGAAGCTTCTGAGGAAGAAATAAGCAGTGAAGAGGAAAACTCTGAGGAAGAAGAGGGAGAGACCTCAGAGGCAGCTCAGGAAGAAGCAGCAAATAAGGAGTTCTCTGAGACAGAAGAAGAGGCAGCAAATAGAGAATACTCTGAGACAGAAGAGAAAGAGGCAGCAAATAGTGAGTGCTCTGAGACAGAGGAAAAAGAGATAGCAAATAAGGGAGTTTCTAAGAAAATAGAGAAAGAAGCAGAATACAAGGAAGCAGAATACATTTCTGAATCAGAAGACACAATTCAGGTAGAAAAAACAAGACCGGAAAAGGCAGAGAGGACATCTTCACAGACGAAGAAGTCTGCGCACAGTGAGAGAACATCACATTCCAGAAAACACAAGAATATTGTAAAACGTAAGGAAAAAACAGCTCCAGAAAAAGAAGAAAGAGAATTTAGCGCAGTAGTTCTAACAGGAAAGAATGTCGAAGAAAAAGAATTCCAGGTAAGTGTCCGCAATCCATTTGTTCTCAAAAACTCTGCAAGCTTTATGAATAAATTTGAAGAGTATATTGTAGATACACAGGAAAACAGAAAGTTAAGCACAGGATTCAAACGTTTAGATGCAATGCTCCGCTATGGCCTTCATAAAGGAAGTTACTTTGTAGATGCTACACCTCAGTATTTAAAGAACGGATTTATGCAGCAGATAGCCGACCGGGCAGCAGAAAGCGGTGTAGATGTACTTTATATTTCAACAGAGCTTACCCGCTATGACCTTATGGTAGATACCATCTCTCGTCTCAGCTATGAAATGAATAAAAAAGATGAAGAAAAAGCAGTATCCTCTATGGCAATCATGACAGGAGAAAAAGGCGCAGATATTCGTTCTTTAAAAGATGAATTGAATTGGTACAGAGGACGAATCAGTGAACATCTTTTTGTACTTGATCAGGAAGCAGTGTCTGAATATGTAGAAAATATGGAAGATGCCTCCGCAGGAGATATATTAGCAGAACTTATTCGTTCCATCGTAACAGAGGGAGCACATAAGCCAGTGGTATTTATTGATAATATTGAAAATATACTCTCAGTAGAAGATTCTGAGGATATGAAACCGCTCATGGATGGAATCCGTAAACTTGCAAAAGAACTGGGAATTCCGATTATTATGTCCTACGGATATGCACCAGCAGAAAGTGAAAATGAGCTTGACCCAGATGAAATCGAATATCACAAATCATTAGGAAATATGTGTGATGTATATCTTGAACTCAAATATGCAGATATGATAACAGAGGATTACGAAGAATTAACAGAAGATGATATTCAGGAAATGGTAGAAAACGGTGAAATGCTTCTTATTAACGTACAACTTCATAAAAATAGAAGAACAATGAAAGCATCCTGTCAGATACAGGCAACACCGAAGTTTAATTATTACGAAGAATAGTGATTTGCCGTAGGCAAATAGACGAAACACCAAAGAGAAGATATCCTATATCTGTGACTTTAGTCGCGGCGGTTTGAATGCTCGCTTATGCGCTTGCATCCAAACCTTGCTCCGAGGCCACAGATATAGGGTATTATATGGCGCTATTCCGTAATCCCAATATAATCCGTTACAACCTTAATCTTCGCACTGATCTTCTGAAGCTCTTCTGTTGGTTTATAGTCTTTCGTACCAAAGAGATATTCGTGTGCTTTTTTTACATTTGTCTGGGCTGTAATTGGAAAACCGTAATAGATGCCGTTATATCGTTCATCTTCAGATTTAAAAGGATAAGCCTGCGAATCTTCTATCTTACAACGTGCCATGGAAAGAGTCAGCTTTGTGAGAGCGTCATTAGAGAGGCTCGTTTTACACTGTGGAAGAACAGTACTGATTAACTTTCCAAGTTTTAGCGGCTGTTTTTTAGCTGTATTCATAATACCTTCAAGAACAAGTCGCTGATGGTTAGCTCTTGCGTGATCTCCGCCTTCCATGTAGCGGATACGAGAGTAGGCAACAGCCTGATTACCATCGAAGGTATAAGTTCCGGTTTTTTCAAACTTCGGAGAATTTCCACCATTAATATGATTCATATTACCAATATAATCATTTAAATTCTGTAATTCTTTTTCAGAATTAATGGTCAATGGAATACCTCCAAGCACATCAACAGCATCGGCTAATGCTTTAAAGTTAACCGTGGCGAAATCTGTGATATTTAAATCCAGGTTACGGTTAATTGTGCGAAGAGCAAGTTCTGGTCCGCCATAAGAATATGCTGCATTAATCTTATCGTATTCGCCATCAATACTTACATAGGTATCACGGTAAATAGACATCAATTTTACCTTTTTGGTTGATTTATTGATGCTGGCAATGATGATACAGTCAGTACGGGAACCTTTATCTTTAATTTTATTATCCTGACTATCAACGCCAAAAAGAGCAATATTTTGATAATCTTTTATATTAGCATCCGTATCATTTACAGTTACACTTGTTTTATCTAAAGGATATTTTTCTATTTTGGAAAAGGCACCTTTTAATGAGAAACGGAATGCAAAAACCGCCCCGGCAATTAAAAGAATGATTAAAAGAAGGAAAGGAAAACATCCCCGTTTTTTCTTTTTTTTACGTTCATGATAAGTTAAAGCTCGTCCGCCAGAAGTCTGCCGCTTTTGAGACTTTGTATCAGGCTTATTCTGGGAAGAGGACTTCTTTGTTGATGGTTTGCCAGAATTTTTTATAGAAGAACCAGAGGAATGATATCCTGTACCGGAAGAACTTCGAAGCAGGCCATCAGTATTCAATGTGGAATGTGTATGATGGTCGTGAGAAGTTTTGAAATTATTCTGAGAACTTCGTCTGCCGCCTGTGCTGGAATAGTTATATTTGTTTTCAATGTTATCTTTACTATATATTGAACCATATTTCATAAAATATGCCTCCATTCTGTCATAGGTACTTCTGGAAATTTAATAGGTTTATGGAATGTTTCGGAGAGTACATTCATTAGTTAAAAAATCTGTGTTAGTAAGCATTTTTATTGACAAATCCTTTAAATACAGTAAGAAATAGAATCTTAATATCAAAAGATAATGTCCAGTTTTCAATATAAAAAATATCATGTTCAATTCGTCCCTCAATGGATGTGTCTCCACGGAAGCCGCAAACTTGTGCCCATCCTGTCATACCGGGACGTACCTGATGCTTTATCATATAACGAGGAATCTCCTCTTTAAATTTCTCAACGAAAAGAGGTCGTTCTGGCCGTGGACCAATGAGACTCATATCACCCTTTAATACATTAAATAACTGTGGCAGTTCGTCAAGACTGGTCTTACGGATAATTCTTCCCACGGGAGTGACCCGGGGATCGTTGTGTACTGTCCAGGCCTTTTGTTCCTTAGAGGCAGACTGTACTCCCATCGATCGGAACTTGTACATTTTAAAAGGTTTATTATGAAGACCGACTCGTTCCTGACAGAAAATAATTGGTCCTGGGGAACTCTTTTTAACGAGAACAGCAACAACAGCCATAATCGGTGAAAAGAGAATGATACAAACGATAGAACCAATAATGTCCACAAGACGTTTGATACATTTGTTTACAGTATTTGTAAGCGGAACATTACGGATGTTGATAACCGGAAGTCCGTTCAAATCCTCAGTAACTGGGTTAGTAGAAATAAATTTATAATAATCTGGAACAAACTTTGTATGCACACCAGACTTTTCGCAGATAGCAACCATATCTCCCAGTTTATAATACTCTTTCAGGCTGAGTGCGATTGCCACCTCATCCATAGAAGTGTTCTGAAGAAACTTTTCTACATCCTTTAACTTACCAATGCAAAAAGTATTGCGGTAAGAAAAGTCAGCCTTGAGATTATCATCGAAAATACCGTGAATGGTGTAGCCCCACTGTGGGTTTGACTTAATACGGTCGATGTAGGCTTCGGCTGCTGCACTGAAACCAATAACAACAACATGTTTAAGATTAAATCCCTTTCTGCGAGTTCTTTCTAATGCATAACGGATTGCCGCCCTTTCAGCAATGGTAAGAAGCATGGAAAGAACATAGAACATTAACTGAAGACTTCGTGAAACATGGGGAATCTTCATAAAGATTATATATATAAAGAAGAAAACCATTCCAATGGAATTCGCCTTAATGAGATTCGCATACTCTGAAGTCCTATTTTGAAATCTTTTTGGTTTATATAAATTAAACTTTGCATATAAAATAAGGTATACAGGAATCAGAACAAGAAGTATACCCTGATATTGCCACAACTGCCGCCAGTAACCAAAACGAGGAAAAATGTCTTTAAAAAGAGGGCATATATATCGAATATAGTAACTAAGACAAAAGGAACAATAAATAACCAGTGCATCAAGAACGACGTGGAACCGGTTAAGATATTTTTGATTCTCTTTAATCATAAAAGTGTACCTCCATCACCCAAAAGGGATATATATATGGAAAAAAGGGCGTAATATACCTCTTACTGGGATAATTTTCTAACTTATTATACAATAGAATAGGGCATTCCACAAGGTTATTTCTTTTCCTGCTTTTACGAAAAAAGTGTGAAAAAGCTGCAAAATCAGTAGAAATCCATAAATTTGCCATAAATACAACACAAATTTATCACACATCGTTGCTAAGATAAGGTTACAAACTTAGGAAAGGGGATAACATTATGAACGAATTTGAAAATGGATTCCATAATGAGAATTTAGAGAACAACAGGATAAATAACCAGGAAAACAATAGTCAGCAAGTAGCTATAGATGTAACACCGATTGAGGAATCGGTAACACAGGAGAATACAGAGAGTCATAGATATTCTTACAGAGAACAAGGTACAGGTGGCAGTTCCTATCAGTATGACAATGGAAATAATTGCAACGATACTTATAATAATTCTTATAGCAGCCACGGATGGAGAGATGAGAGTACTTATAATAATGAAAATTATTATGGGAATATCCCGCCGGAACCTGATAAGAGACGCAGACAGAGAAAGAATGGCAGTAAAAATAATAAGAACGGAATGGGTAAGAAAGCCGCCAAGTTAGTTGCATCTGCAGCAGTATTTGGTCTTGTAGCGGGAGCCTGCTTTGTAGGAGTGTCCGTAGCAAAAGATAAATTATATCCTTCTACAGCAGATCGAATTGAAACAACATCGGGAACAACAAGTGCAAAGAGCGAGACATCATCAAGCGGCTCAAGCAGCTCCAGCAGTAATGTAGCAAGTGTAGTTAATGAAGTGATGCCATCTGTTGTATCTATTACAAGCACAATTCAGTCTTCCAATTATTATGGCTTTGGTACACAGGAATCAGAAGGAGCAGGTTCAGGATTTATCGTTGCAAAGACAAAAGATAATCTTATGATCGCAACAAATAATCATGTAGTATCCGATGCCACTTCCCTCACCGTAGGATTTGCAGATGATACAACAGCAAAAGCTACAGTTGTAGGAACAGATTCCAGTGCAGACCTTGCAGTTATTTCTGTAAAGATAAAGGATATCAAAGACTCTACAGCATCAAAGATTAAAGTTGCAACACTTGGAAGTTCTGATGATTTAAAAGTAGGAGAAGAAGTAGTAGCAATCGGTAATGCATTGGGATATGGACAGTCCGTTACAACAGGTGTAGTCAGTGCAAAGAACAGAGAAGTATCTTTAACAGATGGAACAATGAATCTTCTTCAGACAGATGCCGCAATCAACCCTGGTAACAGTGGTGGTGTACTTATTAATATGGATGGTCAGGTTGTAGGTATCAACAATGCGAAGTTAGAAGATACATCCGTAGAAGGTATGGGATATGCGATTCCTATCACTACAGCTAAAACTATCTTAACAGATTTAATGAATGCCAACAGCGTAAGCACAAAAGATGCTGCATTCCTTGGAGTCGTAGGCCGTGACATTAATGAATCTTATTCCAGCGCACTTGGAATCCCTAGCGGAATCTATGTATCACAGGTAGTCAGCGGATCACCAGCAGAAAAAGCAGGAATCTCTGCAGGCGATGTCATTACCAAGTTTGAGGGTAACAACGTATCTACAATGTCCGGCTTAAAAGAAAAACTGGCACTGAAAAAAGCTAATACAAAAGTAAAAATCACATTTAAGAGAGCAAACCAGAGCGGAACATACGAGGAAAAGACCGTTACAGTAACTCTTGGTAAAAAGAGTGATTTCAGTGATGTAACAACAGATAACTCCAGCGATTCCAGCAATGATTCCAATAATAACTCCAATAATGGAAATAATAATGGAAACAGCAATGGCAACTCTGGTAATAGCAATGGAAATTCCGGAGACTATGGTTATGGCAATGGAAATTTTGGAAATGACAATGGCAATGGATATATAAATCCATATGAATATTTCTTCGGAAATAACTATTAATTTACCATTTAATTCGGAAGCTGTCTTTGGATGATTTTTAGATGAATTGAATTTAATCATAGTCCAAAACAGCAATCTCCAAATCCCTCCCTTGATAGCAGGTGATAGCATAACCATGGTCAGTGCATTTTTGCAACGGCCTAGAGCGTGTTTAAAAAAACACTTGACATCTCTTCATACCCATGATATCATACCAAAGTATGAACGCCGAAGACAGCAGGCGCCGTAAGGCATAAAGTGAGAACACCTGCCGAGGAAGTTATATTCAGATAATTTTATTCTTAGAATATTTCTGCTCTTTGTCTTTGGACAGAGAGTTTTTTTATTTCATCGAAAGATGAACTGACGGCGGTACACACAAATATTTAAGGAGGTGCACCAGGAAGATGGCTAAAGTAGAATTAAAACAGCCTATTGTTGACGAGATTAAGGCTCAGCTTGACGGAGCTAAATCTATGGTAGTTGTAGATTACCGTGGAATTTCCGTAGCTGATGTAACAGAACTTCGTAAACAGTGTCGTGAAGCAGGTGTTGTTTATAAAGTTTATAAGAACACTATGGTAAAACGTGCTGTAGAAGGTACAGAATTCGAAGGCGTTGTAAAAGATTTGGAAGGAACAAACGCATTTGCAATTTCCAAAGATGATGCAACAGCTCCAGCAAGAATCGTTGCTAACTTTATTAAGAAAGCAAAATGCTGTGAGTTAAAGAGCGGTGTTGTAGAAGGTACTTACTACGATGCAGCAGGTATTGCAACAATCGCAACTATCCCATCAAGAGACGAACTTATCGCAAAATTCATGGGAAGCATTCAGTCCCCAATTACAAACTTTGCCCGCGTAATCAAACAGATCGCAGAGCAGAAAGATGGTGGAGCTGCAGAATCCGAAGCAGCAGCTGAATAATTAATATTATAATATAAGATTTATGGAGGGAAATAAGATGACAACTCAGGAAATTATTGAAGTTATTAAAGGTTTATCCGTATTAGAATTAAATGATTTAGTAAAAGCTTGTGAAGAAGAATTTGGTGTATCCGCAGCAGCAGGTGTTGTAGTAGCAGCAGCTGCAGAAGGTGGAGCAGCAGCAGAAGAAAAAGATGAGTTCGACGTAGAACTTGTTTCTGCTGGAGCATCTAAAGTTAAAGTTATCAAAGTTGTTCGTGAAATCACAGGACTTGGACTTAAAGAAGCTAAAGAATTAGTTGACGGAGCACCGAAGGTAGTTAAAGAAGGTGTTTCTAAAGCTGAAGCTGAAGAAATCAAAACAAAACTTGAAGCTGAAGGAGCAGAAGTTAACCTTAAGTAATTTTGGTTATCGCACTGTGAATGACAAGAGCGTATCGCGCAGGATTTCCTGCAGTGATACGCTCTTTTGATTTTTTGTGCTTTTCTGCGGTATGCATACAATGATGATGAGGATTGCGAGAGTGCAAAGCACGTAGCAATCTGGTATCAAAGAGACCGAAAGTAAATTTTGTCACTTACATTATAAAATACAATAAAAATACAATTCTTTGAAAAGTTAGACTTGACAATCGGGAAAAACCTGTGGTAAAGTAAAAAATGCGCTATTGTGGAAACGTATGCCATAAGTGCGCCCTGAATAAGGCGGAAATAACCCGAAAATTTATCATATAAGGAGTGAAACGTCAAATGGAGAAAAACAGAATTCGTCCCATCACAAACGGAAAAAGTATGCGCATGAGCTATTCCCGGCAAAAAGAAGTACTCCAAATGCCTAATTTGATCGAAGTTCAGACCGACTCTTACAAATGGTTCCTGGATGAAGGATTAAAAGAAGTATTTGATGATATTTCTCCGATTGCAGATTACGGCGGAAAGCTCAGTCTGGAATTCATCGATTTCACATACGATGAAAAAGATGCAAAATATTCCATCGAGCAGTGTAAAGAACGTGACGTGACTTATGCCGCACCTTTGAAGGTTCGAGTAAGGCTGATCAATAAGGAAACAGAAGAGATCAACGAACACGAGATTTTCATGGGAGATTTACCGCTGATGACTGCTACAGGTACCTTTGTTATCAATGGTGCTGAGCGTGTTATTGTCAGCCAGTTAGTACGTTCCCCTGGAATCTACTACGCAATCGCTCATGATAAACTTGGTAAGAGACTGTTTTCCAGTACTGTAATTCCGAACAGAGGTGCATGGCTGGAGTACGAGACAGATTCAAATGATGTATTTTATGTACGTGTAGACAGAACAAGAAAGGTTCCGATCACTGTTCTGATCCGTGCACTGGGCATTGGAACCAATGCTGAGATCATTGATCTGTTTGGTGAAGAGCCAAAGATCCTTGCCAGCTTTACCAAGGATACTTCCACAAACTATCAGGAAGGTCTCCTTGAGCTGTATAAGAAGATCCGTCCGGGCGAGCCGCTTGCAGTAGAGAGCGCAGAGAGCCTGATCATGGCAATGTTCTTCGATCCGAGAAGATATGACCTTGCCAAAGTCGGACGTTATAAATTTAATAAGAAGCTTCATTTCAACAAACGTATCGTAGGCCACAAGCTCTCCCAGGATGTTGTAGATACAACAACAGGTGAGATCCTTGCAGAGGCTGAGACACTTGTTACAAAAGAGCTTGCTGATACTTTACAGAATTCCGCAGTTCCGTATGTGTGGATCCAGGGTGAGGAGAGAGAGATCAAAGTCCTTTCCAGCCTTATGGTTGACATCCGTCACTATCTGCCGGAGCTTGAGGATCCGAAGTCCCTGGGTGTTACAGAATTAGTATACTACCCGGTACTCGAAAAAATTCTGGAAGAAAATGACACATTTGAGGACAGATGTGAGGCGATCAAACGTGATATCCACGACCTGATCCCGAAACACATCACCAAGGAAGATATCCTTGCGTCCATCAACTACAATATGCATCTGGAGTATGGCCTTGGTAACGATGATGATATCGACCACCTGGGTAACCGTCGTATCCGTGCTGTCGGTGAGCTGCTTCAGAACCAGTACCGCATCGGTCTTTCCAGACTTGAGCGTGTGGTACGTGAGAGAATGACAACACAGGACACAGAGAGCATTTCTCCGCAGTCCCTGATCAATATCAAACCTGTAACTGCAGCAGTGAAAGAATTCTTCGGATCTTCCCAGCTGTCACAGTTCATGGACCAGAACAACCCGCTTGGAGAGCTGACTCATAAGAGAAGACTTTCCGCACTGGGACCTGGCGGTCTGTCACGAGACAGAGCCGGATTCGAGGTTCGAGACGTACATTACTCCCATTACGGAAGAATGTGCCCGATCGAGACTCCTGAGGGACCGAACATCGGTCTTATCAACTCCCTTGCATCCTATGCAAGAATCAATCAGTACGGTTTCGTAGAGGCACCGTACAGAAAGATCGACAAAACAGATCCTTCCAACCCGCGTGTAACCGATGAGGTTGTATACATGACAGCGGATGAGGAAGATAATTACCATGTAGCACAGGCGAATGAGCCTCTGGACGAAGAGGGACATTTCCTTCATAAGAATGTCTCCGGTCGTTACCGTGAGGAGACACAGGAGTACGAGCAGCACATGTTTGATTACATGGACGTATCTCCGCGAATGGTATTCTCCGTTGCTACAGCCCTGATTCCGTTCCTGCAGAACGATGATGCGAACCGTGCGCTGATGGGATCAAACATGCAGCGTCAGGCCGTTCCGCTTCTTACAACAGAGGCTCCGGTTGTTGGTACAGGTATGGAGACCAAGACAGCCGTTGACTCCGGTGTATGTGTTGTTGCAAGAAAAGCAGGTACCGTACTTCGTTCCACATCTACAGATATCTCCATTAAGAATGATGACGGAACAAAGGATGATTATCATCTGACAAAATTCATGCGAAGCAACCAGAGCAACTGCTACAACCAGAGACCGATCGTGTTCCAGGGTGAGCACGTTGAGGCAGGACAGGTTATCGCTGATGGTCCGTCTACATCCAATGGTGAGCTTGCACTTGGTAAGAACCCGCTGATCGGATTTATGACCTGGGAAGGTTATAACTACGAGGATGCCGTTCTGCTTAGCGAGAGACTTGTACAGAACGATGTTTATACATCTGTCCATATCGAGGAATATGAGGCAGAATCCCGTGATACCAAGCTGGGACCGGAAGAGATCACACGTGATGTTCCGGGTGTCGGCGATGATGCTCTGAAAGATCTGGATGAGCGTGGTATCATCCGTATCGGTGCTGAGGTACGTGCCGGTGATATCCTTGTTGGTAAGGTTACTCCTAAGGGAGAGACAGAGCTTA